>Ga0307513_10003926_pt1 | contig 19997 bp, 18 predicted proteins | sample 15_EM_MG_FD_202174 | JGI IMG/M metagenome (GOLD analysis project Ga0307513, IMG submission 202174) | Populus trichocarpa ectomycorrhiza microbial communities from riparian zone in the Pacific Northwest, United States - 15_EM | ecosystem: Host-associated > Plants > Roots > Unclassified | place...
CCACGACATGAGCACATCTTGCCGGGTACTAAATCACGGCGAAATATAGCCATTGGAGCCGAGGCAGACGTAATAACGCGGGCCAAGACTCTCATTCTCCGGTACACCCTGTTTGTTAATCCTATTCTAGCACCTGCTACTTTGATGTCTGAGGTCCGCCGATCTTGGCTGAAGGCTCTCGATGACATATCCGACGCAGGAAATATTGAAGCATCGGATGCAAGCTTAAAATTAGTAAGTCGACGCTGATACTTAAACATTGCGCACGCCGCCGGGGGTGCTTACTAAATGTGACAGATACGCGCGAGACACTCTGCAGTAAGATCCCAGTTTGTTTTCCACGTAAAGGATAGAATTGGAAATTTGTACGATCCCCCAGAAGACCCGAAGGCGATTGCGCGTAGAGTGGACTACCTGCTTGAGATGGATAGATTTATGTGCTCCCCGAGGGGGTATGAGGTAAGTGTGCGCTAGGTAGTAAGCCTGGCCACAACTAATGCGTATGAACATGACCCAGCAAATAACGAATCGATTCCTCGCACCCCAGATCCCCGAGGCAATATGGGGAAAGTACTTGATGGGCAAGAAAATGTCTGCGATGTCCGAACCTGATTTTCTTGGTGGCATCAATGGCATCATGGTTTGCTTAACCTGTGCCATACTGTGCCATACTGTGCCATACTCTGCGACCATGGCAAACGGGGGTGCATCTTGCAACATGCGACTTCAAGCCTGAGGCCGTAGCAGGTGAGCCTGACCCCGGACCCGGTGTCCTCTCGTTCCGGCTCAGATGCTCACATGACCTTGAGCTCGGAAGATCTTTTTGGCCGCCAGCGCCAGACGTGGGCCTCTTGGCCAGACTGGGTAAAGACTATGATTCTCAAGAACATTTGCGAGACCATCAAAGCCAAGAGGCAGTAGGAGCATAGGGTCCGGGAAGATCGCCGTGAAGGGTTTACTGACTATTGGGCTCCAGTCACTGCAGAGGTACAGAGTCAGATTTCGAGTCAGGCCCCCACATGCGCAACTCCACCAATTCAGAGTCAAACTCCCGGCAACCTGGGAATTGGGGCCCTGGCGGCCCCCCCGGGTAACCAATTCGATTCACAAGAAACGGTCTCGTCTTTCGATTTCAGCCAGACAGCAACGCACCTCCGGAGCTTTCTCGATTCCGATCCACAGACCCCGGACGGCTCACGGGAGGTGGCCATGGGGCTAACTTTGCACAATACCGTGACTCCTACTACTTTGCGACAACTAGCGCTCAGCATTGAAGATCCAGAGTCGCAAGAGGAGGCTGCTGTGCATAGCGAGCCGTCGGATATGGAGTAGGGGCAAGGTGGGAGTAATGATGCGTGAAGTTAGGAGATTGAGAAAGTGTAGCATAGCTGTAATAACTATTTGGATGCGGTCGTCACTCTGACATGTGGGAAGGGTACCCGGTGAAGCTTATTATTAATATGAGGACATCAAGCAAAATCAAGGATTCCGAGTAGAATTAGTGACCCGCGATCAGGATACGGTAACACTCATGGTGACAGCGTTAGGAAAGGCCTCTAGGCGTAGGACCAGGATAGCATTAGACCTAGTTCACGATGCGTCAGAGATCACAAGGCGACGTCTGATAGAGTCACGATTGGATCAAGACGCGGCATGTATAGGGGGTAAGATCAGGAAGCACAGACCAGACGTCAGGAAGGGAGAGATCAGGAAGAACAGACCAGACGTCAGGAAGGGAGAGATCAGGATGGTGGGATCCGGACGAGGGAGGCAGGAGAAGAAACAATCGGGACGAGAGGTTGTGAGATCCACGAGCCCTGACGTTCCGTGAGAAGGAACCGGCATCTGGGCGTGAGACTCTTGGATCAGACGTCGTCAGGGTGGGAGAGTCGTAGATCAGACGTCGTCAGGGCGGGAGAGTCGTAGATCTGGCGAGTCAGGAAGGGAGAGTCCTGGATGAGGCGGCGTCAGGACGGAGTAGCGGAGCACCAGACGCAGTCAGGACGCACAGGACATAGGGGTCCGAGTCCAGATGGCGTCAGGACGGATGGCGCCAAGTAACGCAAAGTCAGGACGCAACGTCGATCCGATGTTGAGTCCTGATTCGCGATTAGCGTTCCGGCGTCAGGTGCGTCAGACGCACGGAATGCACCGAACGCAAGGTATTATTTTTGCTGATGAAGACATCGAGTTCATATGTTAACTATGTATGTAGATATTCCATGGTAGAATTGGTCTAATTTGTATATAATTTGTATCTATTTTCTACCTTCTTTTTAACAACTTCTGCATTCAAAAATGCCTATGAATACTATTAAAACCTGATTATTCTGAATCTATACGACTTATAATATCTTTGTATACATTTTTTAATATTATTCTTCAAGTGGTTTCAATTGTTTTATGCCAATGAAAGGCTACGATTCATTTATGAAAGAGGCAATCTTAAAATCACAATATCTGAGTAACACTTTATGACTACACAAATAGAAACTCAATTTTCAGATTCTCTATATTCCAAAGTACTTGGCCCTTGATTCTCAAGCTGGTTTCTGAATTATTTGTTGAGATAATTAAATGTGAATTAGATTTTCCCATGGTTGCTATGGGTGAGCCGGATCCCTGGCGTGAGCCACTTCCCCCGGAATCACGTTAGGTCTCTTTTCCGTTAAATGTCACGTAGGTCCTCTTGCGCAAACTCTCTATTGCAATGACGGGGGATCGCGAATATTGCTTATCAGATCCGCATGACTAATATATCCACCGCCTTTGGAGCAATCTGGAAGACTTAAACTCGCGCCAGGGCATATCCAGAAGGCAGATACACAAGGGAAGTATAATTCAGTACTCAGAATGATGTCAAATGTTAATTGTGTTTGTCTCTTCCTGACATACTCCCAGAAAAGATATATGATACCTCTCGACGCGAGCTTATGCCCTGTGGCTCTTTGGGGGAGGGCACCATAAGGATCCCTTAGCCTGTACGATCGTTCACCCACTTTTAGCGTGGCACTAATAGGACGCTTAATACACGAAAAGGGATGAGAGACAACACCTCAAGATAAATTAAAAGTACTTACGAAAGTATAGGGTGTGTGTTTTGGAGGTTCCACAAACGAGAACTACCACACTCACCCCTTGTGTAACCTACAAAACTTCACCCTGTAAATCCGTAGACATGTACAAGGTACAGGGATAAAAAGGTGATACGGCGCAGGGGTGGGTTGGGTTGACTCCGGACGGAATTATGGTACAGGGCAACCAAACCACACTCTTAGAGACAATTGGTTGTCATGATGGAGCGCCTCTTAAACCACCCTTCTTTACTATCCTGTCTTCAAATTCAAATGCTAAGTTTTTTAACCATTATCCATAGGCAAGAAAAATAAATTCACAATAGTATAACAGATATGTATAATCCCAATATGTAGATACAAGAGAATATTGATTTGGAAAATATGTTGCCAGCCCCCCAAGCCTTGTTGAAATGAGGTCACCATTAACCAGAATCCCAGTTGAAACGTCTCAGAACCATACTCAACAAGCACCTATACATGCTTGATTTGATGGCAAATATGCTGTAAGAGATGTTATCTGCATGACAGACTAATATTTTCCTTTATCAGTTCCATGGTACAAGAGGAACCACTTATTCTTTGAATGGTTCCCTCTCAAGTGTACCACTTCTCCTGAGATATTATCTATGCAGCGTAGCACTTTTTTATGCCTGTACAAGTGCCAGGGGGATGTTTTTACATAAGAATTGCCAAGTAATCAGTAGGGTAATGGGTAAAGCAGGTAAAATACTGAACAGTAAGACATGGGGCATCGGGACCTGAGAAATACCAAGAGCACAGAAACCCCCATCACCAAAATCCTATTTCCTAAAGTATAAGATAAGAGCTCCTCCAGGCAACAAAATGATAAAAGCAGCGAAGATATGGTGAAATTAAAGTAGAATGTTTTTTAAAATCCAGCATATCCTGTACATACAAACTATATGCTACAACAATGGGGAGAAATTAACCCATGTCTATCACTGCGGGCTCTACCAGTTCAAGAACTCTTTCTCACGCTTCTGCTAGCTCTTGTAGGTCCACTATTTCCTCCACATCGGGGCTTCCAATTCTCAGAAGAAGTGATTCAGCAAGAACCCTAATCACAGGTTCCTTGCGCTCAAGGATATGGGGCTTGCGCAACCATGCCACATGAGCAGTCCGACGCATTGTACAAGAAATAGGCATCGCAACTGGTATGGTAATCCCTATCTGCCGGACACCTGCTACCTCAGAAAACAAAAAGACATGATGACCAAAAATCATAAACACCCCTCTTTGCAAAAGATGGAAAGCCTTTGCCACTGCAAGTCAGAAACACGGCCGCCTAAAGCTCCCAGAAGTTTCTGAACGAGTTGGGTAGATGCTTGGCTGCATGTTGGGCGAATCGCATTTGCAACTGAAGGTTACCATAGACGTGTTGCCCGGACACGCCCATTTCTCTGCCTCCAAGCTAAGGAAAAACCTCGTCATCGGGCACTGCATTATGCTGATTGCACCAGTGTAGATTTGTACAAGGTTACCCCCCTCTCGCTTGTATAACTATACCGTATCCGAGTCCTACTGTGTTGTGAGCCCAGAGCATACGATAAGAACTGGAATAATTCGACCTCCTATGAGAACATTGGAGCTACGTTTGCTAGTAAGGTTTGACTCTGATTTGTTTTTATATTGTCCAGAATATATACTAACAAGGTCAATTGGCACTGTGTGCTTAGTTCGTATTAAACAAGGAATATCTATCGGACAGCCTTGCTTCGCGTTAAACAATTTGAGCTCTTGTTCTAGTTGGAACGTCCATGTGTATAACTCTTCCCTGATCAAGGTGCTACTGTATTTACTGCTTAAATTCACCATCAGAGATCGGATTCAGATCCTTCAAGTTCTCATTTAAGCCCCCCAAACCTGAGGAAGAAATAGTGATATCCAAACTGAGTATTGCTTTTGGTGACTGACCTTACTAGATGTTACCAATTGGTATTCGTCAGTGAATCCATATCTCAAGAGCAAACCCTCTTCTGCTTATTGTGGTTGAGACACTAATTTGTGTTAAGATTCCAGATAGAGAATTTAATGAGTAAATACCGTCTGAGCAGTCTCAGCTCAGAGTGGCCTCACAGGGCTCTCTTTTCCTTTAGAGTTTAATAATATTAACCTTCTTTAGGTGATCTGGAGTGATGAGTCAGCTTTTAATGTGGGGGGTCGGTCTTCCAGCAGCCCAGTATGGGTTACACATTAGGCTAGTGAAGAGTATATAGAAGATTGTCTGGTTCAAAAATTCAAAAAGCCAGAAACAGTAATATTTTGGGCATGTTTGAACACACATCACAAACAGCAACTAACATTCTGGAATAAGGAGCATTGGGGCAAGACCATTAAAGCCATATCTTTTACTTCTTATATAGTTCCGCATTTTGTCCAATTCTGGCAGAAGGAATTTAGGCTTCAGCTTCATCAGCAAAAATAATACCTTGCGTTCTGTGCATTCTGTGCATCCAACGCACCTGACGCTGGAACACAACTCGCGAATCAGGACGCACCCACCCTACCATACCACGCATCTGATGCAACCTGACGCAGCACCTAATCCTGAGGACACACCAGATCCAGCACTTAATATTCAGGACGCTCCCTGATGCGAGACCATATCTTCCTGAGATAAGCGAAGGGTTCCCCCTTTACTTTTTTCTAACCTGGGTCACAATAGATTTTATACTATCAAACAATTAAATTTACTACTATTCCACGATGATTCTACTGGTAATATACAGGCTAATCCACATAGAAACACCTATACTCATAGGCAGCCTTCGGACAAAATACCTGTTCAAGTTCAACCCCTCCACCTAGCCGGGACCCTGTAACATCATGCATAAAGATCATGGAGGGATGAACCTTATACCATTGCGTAGCTGGCGTCGAGCCCAACAGTCCCCCGCTAACAGAATCAGAGTCCGTCTAGCGGTTGTGGGGTAATCTGCAGTCAAGTAAAGTATCGCCAGCTTGATAACAAATACACCCTCCACAGAAGACAGCGATTTCCAGAGTTTCGATGCGACAGAGACGTACCTTATACTATTGGATAGCTGGCGTCGAGCACAACAGCCTTCCGGAAGCAGAATTACAATCCGTCCCGCGCTTGTAGAGTAATCCGCCGTCAAGTAATAGATTGCCAGGACTACTATAAAGATCCTCTCCACAGAAGTCAGTGACTTCCTGGGCCTTCATGCGACAGGGATGTACCTTATACCGTTGGATAGCTGGCGTCGGGCCCAGCAAACCCCAGCAAACAGAACTAAAATCAGTCACCCGGTGGTGGGGGAATCAGCCTTCTAATCCCAAGATCACCAGCGCTGTAACTTCAGGCATAATAGCCCTCTAGGGATGAATCCTATACCAGTATGGAGCTGGCACCGAGCCCAGTAACTTCCAGGTATAACATCCAGGATGGGGTTTAGTCGTTGGGGTGGAGTATGGCAGCTGGTTCTCAGGGATGTGGGTGTTGAGTGTGTTGATGAAAATGTCTAAGTGGGTCGCCTCGCATTTGGGTCTAAGTGCCGAGAAACCTTCAGGAACAGCTAGACTAGAGAGTAGTCTGGCTATCACTCACTTTCAGACTGTAGTGAGCTGGCATTTTAGCTCCCCCAAATATATAGTTCTGAAATACAACTCTGAGTCCAGGCTGAAAGTCTTTAGCGCAATTTTAAGATTAAGAGTACGATGACTTTCTCACCTGGCGCCAGCACTAACCATATTTTCTTGGGCAAGAAATACCCCTGACTGAACCCGGGGGTGCTCCTGGGGGATACTCAGGGGTATTTGTAGTATATCCTGATGTGAGATGGTGTTAAAATTGGAGTTAGGATGCATGAGAGGCATGGTTGATGAGATGCATGTGTCTGGACAGAACCCAGGGTTGCGGGATGCACCAGACGCAATCCGATATCGCGGAGCATTGCAACACAAGCCTGGACGCACAGGACGCAGGGGACGCAGAAAACTTGTTATGTGCGTCAGGACGCAACACTCACTGATCAGACGCTGGATCTGTTTTTGCCTATATTGACTATGTATATCTACAGCACGACGGAGCTGGGCCACATCAAGCAGCTCATACACAAAACCACTTTCGTACACTCGGTATGTTGGGATATTTCATTCATTGGCCTCTTACTTCCCTCAACTGCAACCCTATTGACAATGTATGGCGTACTTTAAATCCACTTATTCACCGCTGGAACACATTTCCAACTGTCAATACTGCTCTTCATGCTGCAATGGAAGAAGAGTGGGCTGCTATTACTCCCGATGAGCTGAAATCATTAACGTCTTTCCCTGCGATGCGGCTCTTCACAGGGATCCGGCTCGGCGCCAAGCCTGCTGTTGAACCCTACCCCGCTCACCCACGCGAGGGGTCTGGCCATAGATAATCTCAACAAAAAGACTTTAAATTTTCAGCAATGCCAGTTATTAAGGAAAGAAAGAAGAGCGAAGCCGAAGCGACCCTCCAGAAGGCGATATATCACTACCGGCATAGTGATGCACCCTCTATCCGTGCCTCGGCTGAGAAGCATGGGGTTGCCTATTCAACCCTACGGGGAAGGCTGCAAGGTAGGGTATCCCGCGAGGTAGGCCATCGCAAGCTCCTGGTCTTGACAGAGTACGAAGAAAAATCTGTTGTGCGATGGTGTGAAAGGTTAGATGAGTGGGGGCACCCTGCCCGGATGGCCGTTGTGAAGAGCATGGCCGCGGCGATTGTCGCCCGACGGATTAAGGACCAGTCTTTGGGGAAAAATTGGATAACTCGCTTCCTCAACCGGCATCCCAACTTGGCTACGAAGCTAAGTACACGCCTGGATCGTCAGAGGGCTCTAGCGAATGATCCGGTAGTCTTTAAAGACTATTTCAATAAGGTATGATGATGATAAGCTACTGCATGTATTACTAACTATTAATCATGTATCTAGCTTCAACATCTAATTAAATTTTACAACATATCGCAATCTAATACATACAACATGGATGAAAAGGGTTTCATGATGGGGGTGGCTTTGCGTTGCAAAGTCATTTGTAAAAAGGGTCCACGGTCGGTAAAAAAAACCCAGGATGGGTCCCGGGAGTGGGTAACGGTCATTGAAGCAGTGTCAGGGGATGGCCGGGTACTACGCCCAATGATAATTAACAAAGGGCAGGCCCATTATATGGGATGGTATGCCAAGTTGAAAAGAGATGACGTGGCTACCTTTGGTGTGTCAGAGAAGGGGTGGAGCAATGAGGACCTGGGACTACGGTGGCTAAGGGAAATATTTGATATTGAAACACGGGCGAGGTAAGTCATTTCTATTACTTTATTATTATACATAGGTCTACTCATCCTTATCTGTTCTAACTGGTTAATAGGGCGGGGAATCAGTACCGGCTACTTATACTGGATGGCCACACCTCCCACTTTAATTGGGAGTTTTTTGATTTTTGCTTAAATGCAAAGATTATTCCTCTGTGCTTGCCGGCCCACTCAACCCACCTGCTTCAACCGCTAGATGTTGGCCTTTTTAGCCCATTACAGCGGCACTATAGTAATGGTTTGGATGAGTTTATTCGGAAGGGGCATGCAGGCATGAATAAAGGGGAGTTTTTACCGTTAGTATTTCCCAATAGGCTTATCTAAAAAAATTAATCTAAAAGAAAGAGCAGAATTTTGATGCCAGCCCGAAGGCTTGCATTTACAGCAAAGAATATTCTCAGTGCCTGGGAGGCAGTGGGAATATTCCCCTTCAATCCACGTCGCGCTGTGGGACATGTAAAGCGGAAGGAACAGAATATCTCAAATTCTGAGACCTCCGGTATCCATATACCAAAAACTCCCCGCGCTGTAAGTCGTGCTACCAGAACCGCGATATCTCTGGTAACACGCACTACCCCCTCTTCGCAGAAGCTTAAGGCACTATTGTCTGGCCTGTCTGAGGGCTTTCAGCAGACGATTGCCGACAAAACTGTGGAGGAGGAAGCGTATCGCCAATACCGACAATTGGTAGGGCAGGAGAGGAAGGCAAAGACATCCGACCGCCGCAAGCTAACCCAGGCAACGGTAGTGACTTCAGAAACAGTCATTCAATTGCGGGAGCAGCGAGATAGGGTTGATGCTGTCAAAGCAGCCCGAAAAGCGAAAAAAGAATCTACCCAGCCTGGTCGGCCTCAAACCGCACAAAAGCGGACCAGGTTCAATACTGTTTCTTCCCCTGTCTCACCAACAGTCGCTCCAACCGTTCCACTATTATCTTCATTCGATGAAGCTGAGGACTTATGGGAGGAGATGGAAGCACTCGAGGTCAGTGGAGATAGTCTAGGTGGATCTCATAGGGGGGGTATTCAGAAGGCAATCAGGTTGAGGGGCAGACACTAATTATGGGTGGGAGTATTAAATTCCATGAATTAGAGTTCACCTATAGTTTTCTTTCATTTCTAGTGATGGCTTACAGTTTTTAGAAAGTATATAATGTTGAAATTTAATCGCTGGTTGCTCCGGAGAGGTGCTAGGACCCCCTCATGAAGTGAGACCGATTGCGCAATCAGGGCCGAGCCGGATCTAGGTGAAGAGCCGGTTCCGCGGGAATGACGTTAGTGGATACAGTTTCTACTTGTCTGCGTGAGGTAAATACTCTTACTACCTGTCACCAGCTTCTGAACACTCATGGAACCATCCTGAATAGGTTCAGCTGGCTCAGGGTGCTCATTCATGATATTAACAATGGTTTCGCTTGCATTTTGTTCTTTCTCTTTTCTCTTTTTTTCATCTTCTGGCTCTTGTTTTTCAATTTTATACAAACACCCCACTGTCCTTGATCTTGATAATCCAGATACCACGCTGTCCCTTATTAATCTCAGTAAGTTCTGAATTTCTCTGCACCAAAGCCTGACCAGCTATTCCAGATCACTTACTAAGCCGGATATATTCCTTGAATTTTGGCCGTCCTGGATAGCGGGATATCAGTGTATTCTATATTTCACTTCTCTCTTCTCACATTCTTTTCTTTTGTCTTACTCGCTCCTCTTATGAAGCAATCTCCTTACATACCCTAGCAGCAAGCATCTACTATCTATTTGGTATGTGCTTTCAGGCTGTATTTTGATGTATTTTTTGCGCTTGTACTCGCTTTCCTTTAGTTATGTCTTCATGTTCTCCTATGCAATGAATTTTATGTCTCAAACATCCCTGCAAGCTAACTCTTGTACGAAAACATCTCCCATGGCACTTGTACCTTGTACTATAGTTGGGAGCAAATCTACCCAGACAACCTGCTTTCCATCATGGCCATGCTGAGCGGTACTCATTTAAATGTAGGGTTGGAACAACCCATTGCCAATTGGGCAAAGCTCGGAGGAACCGGCAGGGGGTTGCTTGAAGGTCATAGCTCACCACCCCTAGAGATGAGAGCCACCAGCACATATAGGATCATCGACTCCCATGTGTTGGGATCCTCGAAGCTCGCTACAACTCGCATTCTCGTCTGCCAGCTCGCTACAGCTCGCCTTCTTTATTCCCACCCACCGCCCCTATATTTCTCACTGCGCCCTCATTGCCAATTAGGGATTTATCGGTGGCAACGACCTCTAGTGGCAAGGGCAGCGGCATCTCACCCAACGCCTCCGCCAGTGGACTCATTGAAAAAGATTGATCGATGGAATGGACTGCTTGGAGGGTTTTTCGGTTTCTTATTCCTCTCTACTCATGGCTTGTCATTCTCGTATATCATCTTCTATCTCAATGTATTTGTTTGGCTTTGGAAAATTGGGTCTATTCTGAGCCCTACACCACACAGTCTTTCATATCACAATTATCCAAATAGGCTAGTGTTTAAAGGGGCTGGATTAGCACCCTTTACGTTCATCATAATACTTACATCATAGCCGTCAGAATTATTCCTAACTTTGCTCTCTTCAGTTAGTTCACCACCGATCGCTTCCACAACCAGGTGTATCCGCACTTAGTGCGAGTGCTTGAAAACAGTTTAAGGGATAATAACTCACTGCATCGGCAGAGCAAACCCGCTAAAAACCAGAACCCCTACTCAATACCGGTACAGAATCTGGAACTTACCCAACTCGCTTAAAACCTTCACCCCAAAATGAGAAATCGGATGGGCACCCACAAAGTCAAAATTTGCAAAAATAAAGCTAATGGGTGATCGCTAAGATGTAGCACTAGGAACTAGCCGTTTTTATTTTATTTTAATAAGTCAGAACATGGAGAGCCTATTCAATGTACACTTGGAGATTTTAGGAGGGTGTGGAACAAGTTCCTAAGCATTCGCAGCATAGGATACTATCATGGCTAAAAACGCTGGGTATATATCTGGTGACTGGCAGGGTTATTGTTGTATGGACTCCCACAGTATGAATTGCGCGAGGAAAAAATTAGCCGATCACCCTAGTGAGCGTGGCAACGCATCCGGCCCCCGCAAAAATCATTACTGTACCACTGAACAGGCACCTCATAATACCTTCTCCTTTTTTCCTAAGGTTGATAGATACATACTAAGCACTGGTTACTGCCATGTATTTTATTTCATTTCATTTTCTTCGCTGAGTTGGGGTGGTTACCGTATTAACTTGAATAAGAGAGAGGGGTCCTAGGACGTCTGAGTTTCCTCTCTAAGTAACGCGTTGTTTTATTTTGCTGGTATTTTCTCCCGTCCCCACCAGAATAGGAAACTCAGACGTCCTGGGACCCCTCTCTCTTATTCAAGTTATTACGGTATATCTAGGAGGCTCACAACATCAAGGGTGAAAATTGTGAGCGGTGGGTGATCGGTTAATTTTGTCTATCAAAAAAAGTAAGCAGCAGCAATTCTGTGAGGCTGGTATCATACCGGTATCCATTCCGTTTCAATTCTGGTTCAGCTTCTAAGTGATTTGCGCCGTGCCTCTGTAGTCGCTAGCTGCATACCCTCGGAGCCCAACCCACCCTCGAGAGATAACAGCCAACCAGCCTCTCGCTCGCCAGAAATCTAACAGCACTAATCACAAGCTAACTGGCGCCCCACCGTACAAGACGAACCCACCACTCCTCTTGCAGGCACTTTTTCCATCCAATTCTCTAGTAGATGGAACTGTACGACGCCATGGGCTCTTTGTCTCTATATTCACCCCAGGTGGGGTATCCCAGTTATTCATGTGGTGTTTTTCAACAATCTCTCGGACCAGAATTGAAAAAGTAAATATTGTGCTTCTCCTGCACTCCCTTACCCGAGCACTGTCATTGGGAAAGAGATCTATCATTGTTGGGTAGCCTTTGGCAAGTGGCTCCTGTATGTCTTTGAGTGCCATTCTCGCCATGTGCAATGTTGCGGTTGCGGTGGTGGGCACTAACCCTGCATCCACCCAAGAGAACAGTTCACTGTGAATCCTGGCCACGGTGTATCTCCTGCATCCTTGTTCAGCTGCTATGTTTGATTGCCCACCATATCATAACCTCGTGTGGAGTGGGATCAAACCGGCTTGCTCATAATGTTAAAATATTCACGATGGTTCTATATCTGCAGCACTACTACTGTACCGGAAGTTTGGATCAGGAGTATTTTCGTTTAGAAATGGTTAGAGAGTATGGGAGTTGAATGAATAACACAAGAGGCCACTCTGCTGGGCTCTCCCAACCCCCTTATACTCACGTTAGAGCGAGGATAACTCTTTGGTATCAGCAAAAGGCAATACTGTACCGCCATCTTGGCCATAGCGCTTATAGTAACCGATGCCCAATTGTAGGTGAGGTTAAGATATAGTTCTCGATTGTCTTGCGTATTTTAAGGCTATCATACGCTACTCCCCGGGAATCTAGAAAAATGAGACTCTGTATACAACTTATGACCCAGGGAATTCTATCACTCACAGGGTTCCGAATAGTCCGACCGGTCAAGTCTTGGAGGCAGGACCAGGCTGGCCAGTCCTGGTGATGGCGATGACCGGACTCGACTAACTTGGGTGGTCCGGTCCGGTTTGGACTGGTCTGGGACCAGTCTTTATAAAAGATCGCATGAGAGTCTGAATGGCACCCAGCCCAACCCTCGCTAAGAATAGAAGTATAGCTATACTAGCATCTTAAAGTCGCTTGTCACGTTATAAATCAACAGCCCCTCAATACAAGTTGGTAGAACATCCTAGAGAGGATAATACGCGGTGGAAATATGATTACCTGATCGATAAGTCGCATCCAATACAGGTACTGGTATTGTAGCATGTGGTCATGTAATATCACTCACTTAGTGAACCAAAAATAGTGTTGAAAATCTCGTAGGTGAGGTGAACGAATATGAACTGAATACACTTGTAGAATCAGGATCAAGATTGTCTATCGTCTCTGGAGTACCAGACCATGGCACTTATACCTCAGAGAGGTATCTAGATACAGGGCTAATAAGCGAGCTCCCACTATGCCTAACCAGGCGTGCTTCCGTCACATTGAAGCCATTATTCCAACAAATAGTTCGATACTCGAGAACCTCTTTTCGCCACCCCTAATCTAAGCGAGGCACCTTCTCATGGAAACAATGAGTTAATTAAGAAGAGCTTTATTTGAACGTAATATATTATGATAAAAATAGCATATCCTATTGCTTGGCAGGCCTGGTCAGACCAGTCCTGGTCAAGTCGGTTTCCATAATACTGACTGTCCAGTCGGTCTACTTTCCACCATTGGACTAGACTTGACTTTCGACCTGACTAGCTAGTTCAGTCCAGTCTTCCGCCGACCATTCGGAACCCTAATTACTCATGGAAGAGGGGAGGAGGAATGAGGAAATAAAACAAGCGAATGCAATAATTTAGAACTATAGTAGGGGGGAATTGAATGGGGCAGAATGAAAACTGTAGGGCCTAAACCGAACCTTTTTACAATAATAAAGCTATATCTCCTCACTGACCAGGCCCTACTGTGCCCTGTAGGCAGAAACCCGTATCCTCACGCCACAAGGTTAGACATGGAGTTTCAGGCTGGTCTGATAACATGTATATGTGTTCACATAACAGCGGAACTTCTTTCGCTGTAACGGCTGATGTCCAAAGACAGAAGAGGGAGAAGAGGAGATCTCTACCCCGTAGTGTCTCCTGGGCCTAAGGGTGTTACGTGGGCGGCCGCTTGGTGAAGCTTCAGAAGCTCAACGACCCCCTTATGGCCATTGCTTACTGCGCACCTGAGTGGTGTGAGGCCTACATGACTTATATTGCCGGGGTTAACTCGTTCCTTCTCGAGTAGCACTTTCACCACTCCCTCATGTCCACACCTGGCCGCACATAAGAGGGGTGTGTCGCCATCGTTATCTCGCTTATCGGGATTGACCTCTTCTCTGTCTAGTAGTATTTTCACTACATTCTCATGCCCATAATGAGCAGCTAGCAAGAGCGGTGTGCTGCCGTGATGGTTTGGCTTGTCGGGGTTGGTCACCGGCAGAGCGAGTAGTATTTTGACGACTCCTTCGCGTCCACGGCGAGCTGCCTTCAAGAACGCTGTTTCGCCGCTATTATCAAGTATATCGGGATTCACTTTGCCCCGTTCGAGTAGTACTTTCACAACTCCTTCATGCCCTCCCTGAGCGGCACTGTGGAGTGGTGTTACGCCGCAATCACCTAGGCTCTCAGGGTCCACATCGCCCCGCTCGAGTAGTACTTTCACAACCCCTTCATGCCCACTCTGAGCGGCACTGTGGAGTGGTGTTACGCCGCAATCACCTAGGCTCTCAGGGTCCACATCGCCCCGCTCGAGTAGCACTTTCACAACTCCTTCATGCCCACCCCGAACGGCACTGTGGAGTGGTGTTCGTCCGTAATTATCTAGCCTCTCAGGGTCCACATCGCCCCGCTCGAGTAGCACTTTCACAACTCCTTCATGCCCACCCCTAGCGGCATACAAGAGCGGTGTGTCGCCCTCATTATCTTCCTTGTCGGGGTTGACCTCGCCCCGCTCGAGAAGTATTTTCACCACTCCTTCGTGTCCTCCCGATGCGGCATGCAGGAGAGGTGTTCGGCCGGAATTTGATTGCTGGTCGGGGCTGACTTCGGGTAGCCGGAGGAGTATTTTTACCACCTCTTCATGTCCACCTGAAGCAGCATAGGCGAGTGGCGTTTGGAGGTTTACCCCCTCCTGGCCGAGTAATATTTCCACAACTCCCGCATGTCCTTTCCAAGCAGCATACGATAGTGGTGTTTTACCGGAAACATCTGGATTGTTGACATCATAACATTCCGTCTGTATCAAAGCAGCTAAAACCTCGGCAATTCCAAAGAACGACGCGCAGTGTAGTCCACTGAACGCAGAACTGTCACCATAAAAACCTACACCAGCCTGGCTATCAAAGTCGCTACCAAAGTTGGTATCGAAATCCCAGCAATCCAGATACTCTACTTGTTCCAAAAGCAATTGACCAGATATATGGCCATCATATTCCCGAAGCAGGTCTAGCGCAAGTAACCTTGCGCACTCTGAGAGTTGCCTTTTCGCATGGACTCCCCAGTATACGGAACAGTACCCTAGAAAGGGATCGCTACAGACAACGGAAGAAGAGAGGGCTGAAAGGACCTTGAGGTGGTTGGAATTCAGATACGTCAGGCAGATCTCCGCCATTGACGAGTGAGGTCCACTGAAGAGATCAGGACGGGCGGAAAGGTAATCTTCCACAGTTAGGTGGATCAGTCGCACAGTTGATGTCTCTTTATCAACAGCGAGAAGCCCTTGAGAGCAGCTCACTAATGTCGAGATCAAAGGGGCGTTCCCGGTATTAAAATCCTTGGAGCCTAGTTCTACTGCTAGAGCGTGGCAGAGCTCATCCGTTGTCAAGGGCCGTTCCGCGTAACTAACCCACATCAAGGCTGCCATCCCGAGTCTCGATTGATCCCCGTCCAGCGCCTTTATCCGTTCTATCGTCATACCATAAGCGCCTTCCCACCCTAACCCATCGCCCATTCCGTTAAGCCTTTCTCGTCTCCGATAAATAGTCGATTCTCGCAAAACTGCCCCGATACTCAAGGAAACAAGGCGGAACCTATTTATATCTATTAGCGGATAGTTGGGGTATGGTCCTCAGCACCATTGCCCCTACATACATTTCCGATGCATTTTCCGGAATCTTCTCGAGAATGTCTTCCTCTAGGCTCTCGTCCATGACATCTGGCATTTCGTCCTCATCGAGTTTGATCCGGAGGTACCAAGTGATATCTTTTCTAGTGGGACTTATAGAGACACTTTGTACGTGGCCAGCAAGACGCTTTTCAATCTCTGCCAAAATATGTGGCCTTCCGGTGGCAAATATTCGTATAGTCGTGGACCTCTCAAGGATTTGTTTCAGCGAATTAAGGAGCCTGGCCCGCTGCGCTCCCGAGCATTCGTCTAGTGCGTCAATAACCATAAATGTTGGCCGTAAGGACGTGACGACCTGCAGCATCCTCACGATATTACCGAGTTGGGGTCTGCGCCCACTAATGGTCGTTCCCTGCTGTTGAAAGGCCCGGGATATTTCCTCCGGAATCCTTTCCATCCCACTCACCATCTGCTTTAGCAGTGAGCCTAGCACATTGGTGGCTGACTGCTCCTTTCGAGCGGCGAAGTCCAAGTAAAAGCATGAAACGGCAGCGTTTCGTCCGCCGGTCTGGTCGCACAGTCTATCCACCACCAGCGAGCTATCATCGCAGCTCGTTAGCAAGGGCTCTCCCCCCCCCACTCCCCAGTGTAGAATCCTAGTTACCTAATAAATGTCTTCCCCACCCCGGGATTCCCATAACCAAACAGAACAGCACTTTCACCTCCACCTCCCTCGCTACCAGCATACCATCTATTAAATTCCTCGGTTTGTATGAGCCATTCTCCTACATCACTGGCACGGTGCTCTTGAATTTCCCAATGCCGCGAGCTAGGATCCAGGGGTGATAACCAGGCGAGGAGTTGGGATGGATCACCGGTGATGGTATCGCTATCCCGCACATCAAAAGCGTTACTGTTATTGGAGAACCCGGCGCGATTATTGGCGATATATTGCGACATCTTCAACTCTTTATTTCTTGCGCTGTCGAAGTGGAGGAGCTGCTGGTATGGCTTTTTGAAGATATTCCTGCGACCAGAAGAGAAGTGGGGTATAGTTAAAGAAAGCGGGGGTCTGCCGGTTTTAACGCAGCCTTGCACACACACCTAAAACGATTTTTCTGATAATTGCGAACACAACTGCTATTGCATATGACCACAGTCCTGCGGCTCTGGGCCATTCACTGCTCATATGCAGTAGCAGCTGTGTGCGCAAATGTCAGAAAATGGCGAGTACCCGACTGCTCATGTTCAAATTCAGCCACCCCAACATGATTCCTCCGGCTAATATATCGGCACCCTAGGGTGAGGAATCACACACGGGTTTCTAAGTCCTAACATATTCGAGTCCAATTCTGCAGTACTATCCTTCCACGAAAACCCCTAAGTGCCCTCTGTCGAATATGCCTGGCTGGGCCTTAAACTATTGCAAAACCTTTTTTTTGGGCATTAACCACAAACACCATCAGCAGTCACAGTATTACCAAGCCCCCCTACACAATATGACCGAAACTCTCTCCTATCACCAATCTTAAAATGGCCATTGCGGTTGTAAGCGAGAGTCACAACCTCTCCAAGTGCCGACAAAGTGAGTGGGCATTAAGCGATTCTCCACCAAAACGGCCAATCCCGAACATATTCTGGCACCAGCTTAACCGAGCATCTAGAAAAGGCGTAAACGAGAGCAGATTTTTCTAAAATGGGTGTCCAGTTCGAGGTGGGAGATAAGGAATTTGGTATGAGGATTACCTAATTACGTAAATTTATGGTGACTTTCCAATCCTACTAGCGCGGCTGATGGATCTCTCAGTCACATGCCATATTCTAGGCGCAACGATAAGGATCACCAAACTCTTCTCATCAGATCGGCGTGACTAATACCGGCATCTACCGCCCTTGGAGCAAAATCTGGACTTATGCGCTGTGCCTCTGTGGGGAGGGCACCACAGGCATGGCAACTCACTGCCTCGGCAGAGCAAATCCGCTAAAACCAGAACCCCTACCCACCGTGCAACTCGCTCAAATCCTTCATCTCAAATTGACCCGCGCATGAAATTGGATGGGCACCCCAAAGCCAAAATTTAGAAAATAAAGCTGCTGGGTGATCGCTGAGATGTAGTACTAGGAACTAGCCGTTTTGTTTTTTCAACAAGTGAGAACATGGGGAGCCTATTCAATGTACTGTATTTGAAGGTTTTAGGAGGGTGTGAAACAAGTTCCTAGATATTCGCAGCAAAGGATACTAGCTAAAAATGCTGGGCACTTGGTGACTGGTAGGGTTATCGTTTTATGGACTCTCGTAGTATGAAGTAAGCAGCAGCAATTTGTGAGGTTGCCATTCATTCCGTTTCAATTCTGGTCCACCTTTTAAGTTCATTTCGGCCGTACCCGTGTAGTCGCTAGCGGAATTCTCTCTGGCGGCCCGGCCGCCCTCGGCAGATAACAGCCAACCATCCGCTGGCTAACCAGAAATCTAACCGCACTCTATCATAATACCATACCCCACTAATCACAACCCAACAGGCACCCCACCGTACAAGACGAACCCACCGCTCATCCTGCAGGCACTTTCCCCATCCAATTCTCTAGCAGATGGAACTGTACCGGTACGGTGCCGTGAGCTCTTTATCGCTATTTTCACCCCAGGTGGGGTATCCCAGTTGTTATGTGGTGTTTTTCAACAATCTCTCATACTAGAATTGAAAAAGTAAATATTGTGCTTCTCTGGCACTCCCTTACCCGAGCACTGTAATTGAAAAAGAAATCTGTTTCTTTCGGCAAGTGGCTCCTGTATGCTCTTGCCCGCCGGTCTCGCGACGCCCGATGTTACGGTGGTGGGCATTACCCCGGCATCTGCCCGAGAGAATAGTTCGATATGAATCCTCCCGACGGTGTATCTCCTGCATTCCCGTTCCGCTGCTATGTTTCATTGTCTACCATATCATAACCTCGTGTGGAGTGAGACCGAATGCTCATAATACCCAAATCATATCATATCAAAAGAAAAAGAAACTCCAAGACCCTACTCCCCTCCGTTCAAATGGACTAGTAGGACAAACTGTATGATGCGCTTGGTTCCCTACGGTGGTTACTCCCTCTTACCCCAACTTTATGAGTGCTTCCCAGAGATGGGAGTTGAGGCACTCCCACATGTGTTTTTCCATAAATTCTCTTATCAATTAGGCGGAGGCCCAGTATTGTTCGGTGACACTTTGTTGAAGCAGTCCGGAGATCCTCTTTCTCATCCATCTTGTGCCTCATGCTGTTGCGGTGTTGAGTATTTGATCTTAGTGACTCTTCTTCCGGAAGAGAATGGTGAGCTGTTGGTATTGTGCGTGGACAAAATTAAGAGCCTGTTTGGCTACAATGGCTCCTTTCCGTTCTCCCATACAAATGACCCTTTTCCTTCCGTTTCAAAATTGACAGAAGGTCATTTTCACAGCAGAAACGGTCGCCCAACGGAACGGAACCGTTGTAGCCAAACAGGCTCTAACCGATCACCCGCGTGGGCGTGGCAACCCGTCTCTTCCGAGCCAAAAACCATCACCACTGAAGAGGCACTTCATAATACCTTCTCTTTTCTATTAAGGTTGATTGATGGTATACTAAGTACTGATTATTGCGATGTATTCAAATTATTTTTGCTTATTTTTCTTGGTTGGGTTGGGGTGGTTGTATCCAGGAAGCTGATAGCATCAAGGGTGATATGAGCCTCCCTTGATATAATAGGTTAACTTTGTTCACCCACAATTAGCGTTGTTGGCACTTGAAGTGCCTTGTGCCATGCCAATGTGCCCGGCACGGCACAACGATGTGCCAGAGTGTGGTGAGATTGGCCGATGGCACAACCTTGAACAATTCTATTGTCGTAGACCAGT
>Ga0307513_10003927_pt1 | contig 19997 bp, 13 predicted proteins | sample 15_EM_MG_FD_202174 | JGI IMG/M metagenome (GOLD analysis project Ga0307513, IMG submission 202174) | Populus trichocarpa ectomycorrhiza microbial communities from riparian zone in the Pacific Northwest, United States - 15_EM | ecosystem: Host-associated > Plants > Roots > Unclassified | place...
GTTGGCCGGTGCGGCGAAGAAGACTGTTTGTGACAGCGGCATCAGTGAGAACTGGGGGGCCGGCCGTCCCGCCGTCTCCGGGCTCGCCAAGGACAACTTCTCCGTTCGCTGGACCCAGGTACGGGACTTCGGCGGCGGCGGGCCGTTCACGGTGACCGCCGCCAGCCAGGACGGCGTACGGATCTACGTCGACGGCAAGAAGATCCTCGATGGGTGGAAGGACGTCACCCGGACCCAGACCAAGACCGTCGCGCACACCTTCTCCAAGGGGCGCCACACCCTGCGTGTCGACTACTTCGCCGGCCGGGGTTCCGCCAACGTCTCGGTCAAGGTGACGCCCGCCGCCAAGGACAAGGTCAAGCCGAACGCCCCGGTGGGCCTCAAGGCCTCGTACGCCTATCCGACCGCCAAGTTGACCTGGACCAAGAGCCCCGAGGCCGATCTCGCCGGGTATCGGGTCTACCGGTCCACCTCGGCCTCCGTTCCGGTCACCCCTGCCAACCTGATCAGTGGCAGCAAGCTCGCCACCACTGCCTCGTACAACGACAAGCCCGCCGCCAACGGGGCCCGTTACTACTACCGTCTCGTCGCCGTCGACAAGTCGGGGAACGTGTCCGGCGGTTCGTCCGTTGTCAATGTGACGTCCAAGGACGTCACCGCACCCACCGCGCCCACGAACGTCACCGTGACCGGGAGCGGCACCGGCAACACCGTCGCCTGGGGCAAGCCCACCGCCGACACCGTCAAGTACCGCGTGTACCGCGCCACCTCGGCCACCGGCACCGGTGTCACCCAGCTTGCCGACACGACTGCCACTAGCTACAGCGACGCCTCCGCCGTCGAGAAGGCCACCTACTTCTACGCCGTCGCCGCTCTCGACGCCGCCGGGAACGTGGGCGTCCGCAGCGCCTATGTGTCCGGTACCCGGCCCGACGCCACCGCGCCCGACGCCCCCGCCAACCTCAGCGCGACCGGCATGCTCGGTGGCGTCGAGCTGACCTGGACCTCCGGTGCTTCCTCCGACACGGTGGCCTACCAGGTGTGGTCGTCGGCCTCCGCCGACGGGACGTACACGAAGCTTGTGACGACCGACGAGGGGTATTTCAACGACATCTCCGCCGTCGCCGGTTCTCCCACCTACTACAAGGTGTACGCCCTCGACGCCGCCGGGAACGTCTCCGTCGCCGCGACCGTCACCGGTACCGCGCTCACCCCGCCCGACACCACCGCCCCGGACGCGCCCAGCGGCCTCGCCGCCGTCGGCGGGGACCGTGAGGTCCAGCTGAGCTGGACCGCGCCGGCCATCGAGGCCGCCCCCAGGTACCGGATCTACCGGTCCACCAGCCCGGACGTGGCGCTCACCGGCACGAACCTCATCGCCGCCGGGCAGACCGCCACCTCGTTCACCGACACGAGATTCGATGCCGACGGGGAGACCTACTACTACGCGGTCACGGCGTACGACGCCGCCGGCAACGAGTCCGTGAGCAGCGGCTCGGCCGGGGCCACGACCCTGTACTTCGCCGCCGATCTCGTCGTGGGGAAGGGCGGGTACTCCACCATCCAGGCCGCGCTCAACGCGGCTCCGGCCGGGGCGACGGCGGATGTGACCATCCTGGTCAAGCCGGGGACGTACACCGGGTCCGTGGTCGTCGCCGAAGGCAAGACGCATCTCGTCATCGTGGGCGGGACAGGCGATGCGGCCGACACCGTCATCACCGAGGCGCGAGGTGTGCGTGACGGCAGCACCGCCGTCACGATGGAGTCGTCGGCGACCGTCTACGCCGACGCCTCCGATCTGACGGTCAAGAACCTCACCATCGCCAACGCGTACGTCGAGGACGCGACCAGCAGCAACAACCAGGCCGTCGCGCTGCGGACCACCGGTGACCGGCAGGTCTACGACAACGTGCGGCTGCTGGGCAACCAGGACACCGTCTACATCCGTGAGTCCGACAGTCGGGTGCTCATCAGGAACAGTTACCTGGAAGGCGACACCGACTGGCTCTACGGCGCCGGTACGGCCGTCTTCCAGAACGACGAGATCCACTACACCGGCGGCCGGGGCAAGAACGGCGGCTCGATCACCGCCGCCTCCACCAAGGCGAGTTCGAACCACGGCTTCCTGATCACCGACAGCGACATCACGCTCGACGCCGGTGTCACCTCGTACTACCTGGGCCGTCCCTGGCCGCAGTACTCCACCGACTACCAGCCCCAGGTCGTTGTCCGCGACACGTCCATCCCGAAGACGCCGACCTCGGCGTGGAAGGACTGGGACGCCAGTCATAGTTGGAAGAACGCTCGGTACGCCGAGTACCAGAACACCGGTGTCGGCGCCGACAACAGCGGGACCAACGCCGACCGGCCGCAGCTGAGCGACATCGAGGCCCGGCAGAACACGGCCGCGCGTTTCCTGCGGGGTACGGACAACTGGGACCCGACGGGCACGCTCGCCGCCGAGGACTTCGTCATACCGGACGCGCCGACCGGTCTGACGGCCGCGGCCACCGCCACCGGCGTCGACCTGACGTGGACCGCCGCGACGGACAGTGACGTCGCCGGGTACCAGGTGTACCGGCGGTCGCCGGACTTCACCGAGGTGCTGCTCAGCGGTGACGATCCGATCAGCGGCACCTCGTACACCGACTCCACGGCTGTCCAGGGCCTCGAGTACACCTACTTCGTCGTCGCCATGGACACCTCGGGCAACCTCTCCGCCAACTCCGGTCTCGTGACCGGCACCGTCCCCGTCCCGGTGACCGACGACGCGCCGGCCGCCCCGACCGGGCTCACCGCGACCGGCGCCGCCGGGCGGATCGACCTGGCCTGGACCGCGCCCGCCGACGGTGACCTGGCCGGTTACCGGGTCTACCGGTCGACCTCCGCCGGGGTCACGGCGACCGAGGGCAATCTCGTGGCCACGGGCGTCACCTCGACCTCGTACAGCGACACCTCGGCCGCCTTCGGGACGACGTACCACTACGCGGTCGTCGCGGTGGACGCCGCCGGGCAGGTCTCCGGGGTCTCCGGCGAGGTCAGCGGCTCCGAACTGCCCGTCGGTACCGACGTGGTGGTCGCGGCCGACGGCAGCGGCGACTACACGACCGTCTCGGCGGCCGTCGCGGCCACGGCCTCCGGCGGTACGGCGGCCAACCCGTTCGTCATCGCGGTCCGGCCCGGCACCTACCGGGAGACGGTCACGCTGAAGAACAAGCCGTACGTGCAGCTCATCGGCACGAGCGGTGACGCGTCCGACGCGACGATCGTGTACGACAACGCGTCGGGCACCATCAACCCGGCCACCGGTTCCGCGTACGGCACCACCAACAGCGCGACCTTCACCAACGCGAGCAGCAACACGCGCTTCGAGAACCTGACCGTCTCCAACGACTTCGACGAGGCCGCCCACGCCGACCTCATGGCCTCCTTCACCGGCCAGGCGGTCGCGCTGATGGCGCAGGGGGACCGACAGGTCTACGACAACGTACGGCTGCTGGGCAACCAGGACACCCTGTACACCAAGCAGGTCAACGCCGGGAGTGTGCTGAGCAGGCAGTACTTCACCGACTCGTACATCGAGGGTGACGTCGACTTCATCTGCGGTCACGGCACGACGGTGATCGACGACTCCACCATCAAGGTGCTGACCTCCCGTACCGGCACGCCGATCCTGTCGGCGCCGCAGACCAACGCCGCGGCGGCGTACGGCTTCCTGATCGCCAACAGCCGGATCGTGACGGACGGGGTCAACAACAGCGCGAAGATCAGCCTCGGCCGGCCCTGGAGCGCCAGCGGCCAGCAGGTCATCCGCAACACCTCGCTGCCCTCGCAGGTCCTGAGCGCGCCCTACCAGAACTGGAGCACCTCGCAGACCTGGCAGGCCGCCCGCTTCGCCGAGTACCTGAACACCGGCACGGGCGCCGACAACACCGGCACCAACACCAACCGTCCCCAGCTGACCGCCGAGACCGAGGGCACCTACACGGTCTCCGCGTACCTGACCGGCTCGGACGGGTGGGCTCCGCAGGGTAGTTGACCGTCCATACGGGTATGGGGCTCCATCGTTCGCGGTGGGGCCCTTCGCCGTTGTCCGGTGTGCCGTTCCGCGTCAGGATGACGGTGTGCCGATCTTGCCGCCGTCCGTCCTGCGCACCCTGGAGCGGTTCCACGCCGCCCGTCCCTGGGACCACAACGCCCACTACCACCCGTGGATCCTGCGGCAGTTGCCCAGGCGGTACGGCCGCGCCCTGGACGTCGGCTGCGGCAGCGGCGACCTGGTACGGCTGCTGGCGGGGCGGAGTACGTCGTCGGTGCTCGGCGTCGACTCGGACGTCGCGATCATCGACCGGGCCCGCGAACTCACCTCCCCGGCCGCCCCGGTGACCTTCGCCGCCGTGGACGCGATGACCGGGCTTCCGGAGGGTCCGTACGACGTCATCACCTGTGTCGCCGCCGTCCACCACCTTCCGTACGCCGACGCGCTCGCCCTCTTCCGGCGGCGGCTGGCGCCCGGCGGGACGCTGGTCGTCGTCGGGCTGGCGCGGGCCGAGAGCCCCGTCGATCAACTGCTGGGGGCTGTCGCCATTCCGGCGAACCTCGTCATGGCCTGGGTGAAGAACCGGGGGCGGCGGGCGGCGCGGCCGGTTGCCATGACCGCGCGGACGCGGGCTGCGGAGACAGGGTTCGGGGAGGTGGTGCGGGAGGCGCGGCGGGTGTTGCCCGGGTGCGGGGTGCGGCGGCGGCTCTTCTGGCGGTACACCTTGGTGTGGCGGAAGCCGGCGGGGAGTTGAGGGGTGGGGCGCGTGGAGCTGGTCGAACGGGTGGATGAGTGGGACCGGGTTGTCGGGGTGGTGGAGCGGGATGAGGCTGTTCGGCGCGGGTGGCTGCACCGGGTCGCCACCACCGTGTGCCGGGATGGTGGCGGGCGGGTGCTGGTGCATCGCCGGGCCGACGGGCATGTGCGGTTTCCGGGGCACTACGACTGGCTGGTCGGCGGTGCTGTCGGCGTCGGGGAGAGCTGGGAGGAGGGCGCCGCCCGGGAACTCACCGAGGAGCTGGGGGTTCGGGCGGACGTACGATTCGCGTTCAAGTTCCTCTGCCGGGGGGCCATCAGCCCGTACTGGCTCGGTGTCCACGTGGCCGTTGTCACCGAGGAGATCACTCCCGACCCGGACGAGATCGCCTGGCACGAGTGGGTCAGCGAGGGCGAGTTGTGGGAGCTGACCAGGCAACTGACCTTCGTACCCGATGGTGTTGAAGCTCTGCGCCGCTATCAGATCTCAGACTGGGGCTGCCGTTCATGAACCTGCGTAGTCATCTTCTCCAGCGGCTGCTGCGGCTCGACCCTCCGCCGACCCGGGATCTCGTCGTCCAGCGGGATCTGCGGGTCCCGATGGCCGACGGGATCGAGCTGCTGGCCGACCGGTGGGTGGCCCGGGGGCGGGAGGACGACGGGCTGCCCGTCGCGCTGATCCGGACGCCGTACGGGCGGCGCGGGGTTCAAGGAGGCGGTTCCGTACGGCTGTTGGCCGAACGCGGGTTCCAGGTGGTCGTGCAGAGCGCGCGCGGGACCTTCGGCTCGGGCGGGGACTTCGAGCCGTTCCGGCGTGAGCGTGCGGACGGGCTCTCGACGCTGGAGTGGGTGGTGAAGCAGCCCTGGTGTGCGGGGTCCGTGGTGCTGGTCGGGGCCAGTTACATGGGGTTCGCCCAGTGGACCGTCGCCGATTCGCTGCCGCCCGAGGTCAAGGCGATGATCCCGATGGTGACCGAGTCGGCGCTGACCCAGGAGTTCCTGCGGGCGGACGGGTTCTCGCTGGAGACGCCGTTCGAGTGGGGCGTCATGGTCGCCGGGCAGGAACGTCCCTTCGCGGTGCTGCGCCAGATCGCCCAGGCCTCCCGCAACCGGCGGGCCCTGGCCACGCTCCCGCTGAGCGGCGCCGACCTGGCCGCCCTCGGCCACCGCTCCGACTACCTCCAGAGCATCTTCGCCCACGACACCGGCAGTCATGGGTCCGAGTCCGGGGCCGGGTCCGGGTCCGGCGTCGACGAGCGTGACGACCAGCTCGACCATCGGCACCGGGTGGCGGGCGTGAGCGTGCCGGTCAGTTCGATCGGGGGCTGGTACGACATCTTTCTGCCGGGGCAGTTGCGGGACTTCCGCGCGCTGCAGGAGGCGGGGCGTCCGGCGCGGCTGACGGTCGGGCCGTGGGGCCATCTGTCCCCGCACGGCACGCCGATCCAGGAGGCGGTCGAGTTCGGACTCGCCCACGCGCGCGGGGAGGAGCCTCCGGAACGGGCACCCGTACGGCTGTTCGTCATGAGCGGCGCAGGGGAGAAGGGGGGTGAGTGGCGGGACTTCGCCTCCTGGCCGCCTGCCGGGTACGCGCCCCGGCGGTTCCCTCTCGGGGCCGGCGGTGTGCTCGGCGGCGAGGAACCGGGTGAGCGGGCAGCGGCGCACGCGCACGACACCTACCGGTACGACCCCGCCGACCCCACCCCTGCCGTCGGCGGCGTCCGGATGGGCCGGGGCGGCGGGCGGGTCGCCAACGGGGAGTTGGAGGCGCGGGGCGATGTCCTGACGTACACGACACCCGAGTTGACGGAGGACGTCGAGGTCGTCGGGGAGGTCGGGGCGGAGATCTGGTTCAGGTCCAGCCTGGCGTACGCCGATGTGTTCGTGCGGGTGTGCGATGTCGACGCGCGCGGGCGGTCGTACAACGTGTGCGACGGGCTGGTCAGCGTCACCGGCGCCGATGAACTCCGTCTCTTCCGCGTCTCGTTGTGGCCCACCGCCTACCGATTCCGGCGCGGGCACCGCATCCGCGTGCAGGTGTCCAGCGGGGCGTTCCCGAGGTTCGCGCGCAACACCGGGACCGGCGAGCCGCACGGCACGGCCACGGTTCTTCTCGCCGCCGACCAGGAGGTTCATCACGGGGGTGAGTGTCCGTCGGCGGTCGTTCTGCCGGTGCGGGAGTGAGTGACCACCCGTTCCCCTGCATGTCCGCCTACGTCTCCGTCTCGCGGATCTCGTCCATGTACTCCCGGGCCAGCCGGCCCTGGCGGGTGAACCAGTCGGCCAGTACGGCGACTTCGTCGGGGGAGTAGTCGGCGATGAGGGCGGTCAGGCGGGCGTAGTAGGGCTCGTAGAGGGCGTACACCTGGGCTACGGCGGCCGGTTGGGCGGCCACGCGGACGCGGCGGCGGTCGTTCGGGTCGGGGCAGCGGGTGATGTAGCCCGCGCGTTCGAGGCGGTTGAGGATCCCGGTGACGGCGCCTGTGGTGACGTGCGCGCGTTCGGCCAGGTCACCGGCGGTGAGCAGGTCCTCGCCCGCCTCCAGGACGAAGCCGAAGCAGGTGAGGTCGGTGACGTTCATGCTGAGACGCCGGGCCATCTCCTGCTGGCTGAGCAGATGCGTCGCGATGGTGTGGTCCATCGCCGTGAGCATCTGGGCAGGGGTCGCGGGCGGGCGGGACGTGTCGGGGATGCCTTGCATCGGGAATTGCCTTAGCTGGTGAGAGATTTTGTGGTTAAACTGCTTACGGCGTGAGAGATTCTCGATTCTACGTGGGGAGACGCGCACATGAGCACCTACGACGAGGGACACACCGTCGCCGGCTGGACCGGCACCGCCGTCGCGACCGTCGGGTCCTGCGTACTCGGCCTCGGCATCTGTACGACCTCGGTCCTCGCGGTGACGGGCGGTATCGCGGTCCTGGCGGTCGCCCTCCTGGTCACCTGGGCGCTGCATCTCGCCGGGTGGGGGAAGGGGCCGGGCGTGCGGCCGGTGGGCGAGTGGCGGATGCGGGAGCGGGACCGCTCGGAGCGGGCCGGGCATCCGGGGTGCGTGGGGTGCCGGCTGGCGGGGCGGGGGCGGCGGACGGGCAGTACGGCCGTCACCGCCGGCGCCGAGGCTGTTCCGGAACGCGTCTGAATCTCTGCCTCTCTGTCTCTCTGTCTCTCTGTCTCTCTGTCTCTCTGGCCGTCTGGTTGTCTGACCTGGTCTTTTGTCGTCCGAGGGGGCGTTGTCAGTGGCAGCCCGTAATCTCGCAAGGGATGGCACAGGCGTGGAGATGCTCGGGGCTGCGATGGTCGGCGGACGGTCCCGTGCTGCGGTGGGACGGTGGGCGCGACAGTGCGCTGACGTGGGGAAAGAGGGTGGCCTTCGGGGTCACGGAAGGGGGCGTCCGGACATGTGTGGGAGCGCGGGGCAACGCCTGTCCGATACGGACGGCGGTGTCGGGGCGGAGTACGGGAGCGCGGTGCGAGGAGTGCGCGCGGCTGGACCGGGCGCACTCGGTCGCCGCCGACACGATCGCGGACGATCCACGCCCCTATCACGTATATCTGGCGTGGTTCGGGCCCGGCATGACCAAGGTCGGCATCACGGCGCTGGAGCGGGGCTCGGCCCGGCTGCTTGAGCAGGGTGCGGTCGCCTTCAGCTGGCTGGGGTCCGGACCGCTGATGGCCGCCCGGCGTACGGAGGAGCTGCTGCGCGCCGCGCTCGGCGTCCCGGACCGGATTCCGTACGCCGACAAGCGGGCGGTGCGGGCCGCGCTGCCGGGGACGGCGGCGGAGCGGGCGGTCGAGGTCGAGGAACTGCACGCCCGGGCGGTGACGCTGGCCGCCTGGCCCGAGTCCCTGGAGCGGGCGCCCTGCCAAGTCGTCGACCACGTCGGGGTGTTCGGGCTGGCGGGGGCGGCACCGGCCGTGGGTGCGGTGAGCGAGCTGGTGGCCGGGGGTGTCGTCGGGGGTGAGCTGGTGGCGGCGGCCGGGCCCGATCTGCATCTCGATCTCGGGGACGCGGCCGGGGACGGGCGGGGGGTCGTGGTGCTGGACACGAGGCTGATGACGGGGTGGGAGCTGGTGCCGGTCGGGAGTGGTGGACTCACCGTTCCCGTACGGGAGTTCAAGGGGATGAAGGGGGCGGGGGAGGCGGCGGGGGTGCAGGACGGGTTGTTCTGAGCTCGGGGTGCGATGAGTTGCCCTGAACTCTGAGCCCCGAACTCGGAAGCCGTACGGCGAGGGCGTGAGCGAGAGGACGACTGTGGACGACACGAGGGCAGCCTCGGGAGACGGGAACGCCGACGTCGGCGGCGAGGCGGGCGAGGCCGCAGAGGCCGCCGAGGTCCGGCGGTTCTGGACGCGGCTCGGGCTGCCCGGTCTCGTCGACGTGCACACGCACTTCATGCCCGAGCGCGTCCTGCGCAAGGTCTGGGCGTACTTCGACGCCGTCGGGGCGGTGGCCGAGGGCGTCGAGTGGCCGATCACCTACCGGCTGGCGGAGGACGAACGGCTCGCGCTGATCCGGGAGTTCGGGGTACGGGCCTTCACCGCCATGCTCTACCCGCACAAGGCCGGCATGGCCCAGTGGCTCAACCAGTGGGCCACCGACTTCGCCGGCCGCACCCCCGACTGTCTGCACACGTCCACCCTCTTCCCCGAGCCGGGCGTCGAGGCGTACGTCCGTGAGGCCGTCGAGTCCGGCGCGCGCGTCTTCAAGGCGCACGTCCAGGTGGGGGCGTACGACCCGGCCGACGAACTCCTCGACCCGGCCTGGGGACTGCTCGCCGAGGCAGGCATCCCCGTCGTGATCCACTGCGGCTCCGGTCCGGCGCCCGGCAAGCACACCGGGCCCGAGCCGGTCGGCCGGGTGCTGGCCAGACATCCCCGGCTGCGGCTGATCGTCGCGCACCTGGGGATGCCCGAGTACGAGGAGTTCCTCGGGCTCGCCGAGCGGTACGAGGAGGTGCGGCTGGACACGACGATGGCGTTCACCGACTTCGCGGAGCGGATCACCCCGTTCCCCCGGCCCGCGCTCCCCCGCCTCGCGGACCTCGGCGACCGCGTCCTGCTCGGCTCGGACTTCCCGAACATCCCGTATCCGTACGTCCATCAGCTGCACGCGCTGGAGCGTCTGGGCCTCGGGGACGACTGGCTCCGGGCCGTGTGTCATGACAACGGGGCGCGGCTGTTCGGGCTGTGAGGGCAGGGGTCCGGGGGCGGATTCAAGGGAGGTACGGAGCTGAGGAAGGCCTGACATCGGCATGAGTTTGAGGTGAGAAGGGGAGGTCGGCGGTGACATTTCGGGCGTACGGAAGTGGGGTGCGTAACGTTGGATCGGGTTCGCCCAGGAGACGCACAGGATGCCTGTCGGGCGCCTCGGGGAAACCTAGGTGGCCGGTGCAAGTGTTTGCGTGGCTGGCAAACGCGCAGGTGAGAGGTGATTTCACCATCTCGCCACAAGTCGGTTCACCCCGCTCTTCGGACCTTCTCCCGGGGGGATTTCCCAGGGATTCCCTGAGAGGCGCCTGTGAGTTTCTCAGGAAAATCACAGGTTCCAGAAAGCTTGCTCTCAGAGGACACCGACAAGGTGTCCGCTATGACCACGACCTCGCCCCAGGGGCGCACCGAACTGCTGAGGCCGGACGGGAGCCCCGTCCGAGTGCTTGTGGTGGACGACGAGCTGTCGATCACCGAGCTGCTGTCCATGGCCCTCCGCTACGAAGGCTGGCAGATCCGCAGCGCGGGTGACGGAACGGGTGCGGTGCAGACCGCGCGCGAGTTCCGGCCCGACGCCGTCGTTCTCGACATGATGCTGCCCGACATGGACGGCCTCACGGTCCTCGGCCGGCTGCGGCGCGAGCTGCCCGACGTACCCGTGCTGTTCCTGACGGCGAAGGACGCCGTCGAGGACCGGATCGCGGGCCTCACCGCGGGCGGCGACGACTACGTCACCAAGCCGTTCAGCCTCGAAGAGGTCGTGGCGCGACTGCGCGGCCTGATCCGGCGCTCCGGTGCCGCCGACCGCCGGTCCGACTCCGTGCTGGTCGTCGGTGACCTCACCCTCGACGAGGACAGCCATGAGGTGTCGCGGGCCGGGGAGGGCATCCACCTCACCGCGACCGAGTTCGAGCTGCTCCGCTTCCTGATGCGCAACCCGCGGCGCGTGCTCAGCAAGGCCCAGATCCTCGACCGCGTGTGGTCGTACGACTTCGGCGGCCAGGCGAACGTCGTCGAGCTGTACATCTCCTACCTGCGACGGAAGATAGACGCCGGGCGCGAGCCGATGATCCACACCCGGCGCGGTGCCGGGTATCTGATCAAGCCCGCCGGCTGATCCGTACTCGGCGTGGGGCGGGCATGTGTTCGCCCTCATAGTCGCGGGTCGGTCGAATCCCCGGCGCGTGGGACGGCGCGCGGTCAGAATGTAGGGCGCGTCAATGGTGGTGCCGCTCCGGAAGACGTAGTCGAGCCCGGCAGGAGGGCAGCACGGTGAGCAGTCAGAGGAAGTCGCACAGGTTGCAGCGGGAGGCGCGGCAGAACAAGCCGCGCACGCTGCGCACGCGACTGGTGGTCTCGGCGGTCTCGTTGATCGCCGTGGTGTGCGCCGTGATGGGCACGGTGACGACCATCGCGCTCGAACAGCACCTCTACAAGCAGCTCGACACCCAGGTCGAAGAGGCCGCCAAGCGCGCCGGCGGGCCGCCGAACGGGACGGGGCCGGTCGGCGACCCCGGCGGCAACCCTGAGGCTCCCGGACAGCAGCCGGGCGGCAACGGCTCGTCCTCCACGGGCACCGCGCCCTCCACCGGCAACGCCACCACCTCCACGGGCGCCGCGAACCAGACCGTCAAGGAACGGCTCACGGAGTTCATGCAGAAGGGCGGGACGCAGGAGTCCACCGTCGCCGCGGCCGTCGACGCGAACGGCGGTGTCACCGAGGCGTACGTCGCCGAGATGCCGTCGAGCACGACTTCGACCGACAGCAGCGAGATGGAGGCCGTCGCGCTGAACGCGGCGCAGCGGTCCGAGTTGGCCGCCGTCTCCCGAAGCGGCGGTCTGCACACCATCACCCTCGGCGACCTCGGCGAGTACCGCGTCACGTACGTCACCGGCAGCCGCGGCAACTTCTACGTCGCTCTCCCCACCGACTCCGTCACCACCACCATCAACACCCTGATCCTCGTGGAGGTCAGCGTCACCGCCGCAGGCCTCGTAGCCGCCGGTATCGCAGGCTCGGTCCTCGTCGGTCTGGCCCTCCGCCCCCTCCGCAGGGTCGCCTCGACCGCCACCCGGGTCTCCGAACTCCCGTTGCACACCGGCGAGGTGACCCTCAACGAGCGGGTCGCCGAGTCCGAGACCGACCCGCACACCGAGGTCGGCCAGGTCGGCGCCGCGCTCAACCGCATGCTCGACCATGTGCACGGCGCCCTGCACTCACGTCAGCAGAGCGAGATGCGCGTACGCCAGTTCGTCGCGGACGCCAGCCATGAGCTGCGTACCCCGCTGGCGTCGATCCGCGGGTACGCCGAGCTGACCAGACGTGGACGTGAGGAGACCGGTCCTGACACCCGGCACGCCCTCGGGCGGATCGAGTCCGAGGCCGGGCGGATGACCCTCCTCGTCGAGGATCTCCTCCTCCTCGCCCGCCTGGACGCGGGGCGCCCGCTCCAGTTCGACCAGACCGACCTCGTCCCCCTCGTCGTGGACACCATCAGCGACGCGCGCGCCGCCGGCCGGGACCACAACTGGCGGCTCGACCTGCCCGACGAGCCCGCGCTGGTGTCGGCGGACGCGGCCCGGCTCCAGCAGGTCCTGGTGAACCTGCTGGCCAACGCCCGTACGCACACACCACCCGGGACGACCGTCACCGCGCGCGTGCAGCGGCGCGGGCCGTGGCTGTGTGTGGACGTGCAGGACGACGGACAGGGCATCCCCGCCGATCTGCTGCCGCATGTGTTCGAGAGGTTCGCGCGAGGCGACACCGCGCGCTCCCGGACCACCGGGTCGACCGGCCTCGGGCTCGCCATCGTGCAGGCCGTCGCGACCGCGCACGGCGGTGCCGTGACCGTCGACAGCGTGCCCGGACAGACCATCTTTACGGTGCATTTGCCAGCTCTTGCCCCCGAAACAAACTGGCAATCGGACTCACAGGTACAGCACAGTGCCACCACATGGGTGGAACAGGGGGCCTGACGAAAGTCGGTCCTATGCGAACCGACTCTTCTCCCGGCACTCTGCCGGCGCGGGAGCACCTCCCGGCCGCAGCAGCCGGTACGCCTGTCCTGGACGTAGTGATCCCCGTCTACAACGAGGAGAAGGACCTCCAGCCATGTGTGCTCAGACTGCACGAGCACCTCAAGCGCACGTTCCCGTACGCGTTCCGCATCACAGTCGCGGACAACGCGTCGACGGACACCACCCCTCAGGTGGCCGCGCGGCTGGAGGCGGAGATACCGGAGGTCAGGTCCTTCCGGCTGGAGCAGAAGGGGCGCGGCCGAGCACTGCGGACAGTGTGGTCCGCGTCCGACGCGCCGATCCTCGCCTACATGGACGTCGACCTCTCGACCGACCTGAACGCCCTGCTGCCGCTGGTGGCACCGCTGATCTCCGGTCACTCGGACCTCGCGATCGGCTCCCGGCTCGCCCGCTCCTCGCGCGTCGTGCGCGGTGCCAAGCGGGAGTTCATCAGCCGGACGTACAACCTGATCCTGCGCGGCTCGCTCCAGGCCCGCTTCTCCGACGCGCAGTGCGGATTCAAGGCCATCCGGCGTGATGTCGCCCAGATCCTGCTGCCGCTCATCGAGGACACCGGCTGGTTCTTCGACACCGAGATGCTGGTGCTCGCCGAGCGCGCCGGACTGCGCATCCACGAGGTGCCGGTCGACTGGGTCGACGACCCGGACTCGACCGTCCACATCGTCAAGACGGCGACCGACGACCTGAAGGGGGTGGTGCGGGTGGGCAAGGCCCTGGCCTCCGGGTCGCTTCCGCTGGACCGGCTCGCCCGGCCCTTCGGCGACGACCCGCGCGACCGCGACATCAAGGACGTACCCAAGGGGCTGGCCCGCCAGCTCGTCGGGTTCTGTGTGGTCGGCGGGATGTCGACCCTCTTCTACCTGCTGCTCTACAGCGCCTTCCGGGGCTTCGCCGGCTCGCAGATCGCCAACGCGCTCGCGCTGCTGGTCTCCGCGGTCGCCAACACGGCGGCCAACCGGCGCCTGACCTTCGGGGTGCGCGGCAAGGGCGGTGCCGTCCGCCACCAGGCACAGGGCCTGGTCGTCTTCGGCATCGGACTCGCCCTGACCAGTGGCTCGCTCGCCGCCCTCAACGCGGCGACCAGCGACCCCGGTCACTCCACGGAACTGGCGGTGCTCATCGCCGCCAACCTCGCGGCGACGGTGCTGCGGTTCCTGCTCTTCAGGGCCTGGGTGTTCCCGGACCAGCGCGACGAGCCGGCGGCCTCGACCGTCGTGGCCTCGCACACGCCGAGTTCGCCCACGTACCAGGCCTACACCTCGACTTCGTACAACAACTCGCAGTACGGCAACTCGCAGTACGACAACGGCTCGTACGGCAACTCCCCTTACCCCACTGACCAGTTCCGCGCCGGTGAAGTCGCGGACCGCACCTGGGGGGAGCCGACCACGCGGCTCCGGCCGGTGCGCTCGAACGACCTCCAGGATCCGAGGAACCCGCGATGACCACCACTCACTTCGACCAGGCGACCTATCCGCCGCCGGACTCACCGCACTCGTCGGACTCAACCGCCGTACAGCAGACGGTGGTTACGGACACGGCAGTGCCGGCTCCCTCCTCCGGTGAGCCCAAGCAGCCCTTCGTACACAGACTGTGGCGCGGGCGGCCCGAGGACAACCGGTGGATACGGCCCGCGTTCCTCGCCACGCTGCTGGTGATCGGCGCGCTGTACTGCTGGAACCTGACCGCCTCCGGATACGCCAACTCCTTCTACTCGGCGGCCGTTCAGGCCGGCAGCCAGTCCTGGAAGGCCTTCTTCTTCGGCTCCCTCGACTCGGCCAACGCCATCACCGTCGACAAGCCCCCGGCCTCCCTCTGGCCGATGTCCCTGTCGGTCCGGATCTTCGGCCTCAACTCCTTCGCGATCCTGTTCCCGCAGGTCCTGATGGCCGTCGCCACGGCGGGTGTGCTGTACGCGTCCGTGCGGCGCCGGTTCAGCGCCACGGCCGGGTTCCTCACGATGGCGGTCTTCGCGCTGACGCCCGTCGCCGCGCTGATGTTCCGCTTCAACAACCCGGACGCGCTCCTCGCGCTCCTCATGGCCGCCGCGGTCTACGCGACCCAGCGCGCCATGGAGAAGGCCGAGACGAAGTGGCTGCTCTGGGCGGGTACGGCGATCGGTTTCGCCTTCCTGGTCAAGACGCTCCAGGCCTTCCTGATCCTGCCGGTCCTTGCCCTGGTCTACGTGATCTTCGCGCCGACCAGTGTCCGCAGGCGCATCGGCCAGGTGCTGGCCGCCGGTCTCGCGATGGTCGTCGCGGGCGGCTGGTGGGTCGCGATCGTCGAGCTGTGGCCGGCGTCCTCGCGCCCCTACATCGGCGGCTCGCAGAACAACTCGTTCCTTGAACTGACCTTCGGCTACAACGGACTTGGCCGTATCAACGGCGAGGAGACCGGCAGCGTCGGCGGTGGCGGCGGCGGTGGCAGCACCGGTCAGTGGGGCGAGACCGGCTGGGACCGGATGTTCAGCTCCAGCATCGGCGGCCAGATCTCCTGGCTGATCCCGGCCGCGCTGATCCTGCTCGTCGCGGGCATCTGGGCCGGCCGCAAGGCCACGCGCACGGACGGCGTCCGCGCCGCGCTCCTCCTCTGGGGCGGCTCGCTGCTGATCACCATGGTGGTCTTCAGCTTCATGCAGGGCATCTTCCACGAGTACTACACGGTCGCCCTCGCCCCCTACATCGCGCCGCTGATCGGTATCGGCGCGGCCCTGCTCTGGCGGGAACGGGACAAGATGTGGGCGTCGTTGACGCTCGCGGGTGCCATGACGGCGACCGCGGTCTGGGGTTACGTCCTCCTCAACCGCTCCTCCGACTACCTGCCCTGGCTGAAGTGGCTGGTGCTGGTCGGCGGTCTCGTCGCCGCGCTGGGCCTGATCTTCATCAACAAGCTCGGGCGTCAACTGGCCCTGGCCGTGGTCGGGTTGAGCTTCGTCACGGCGCTGGCCGGTCCGACGGCCTATTCCCTCACCACCCTCAACGAGGGTCACACCGGCTCGATCGTCACGGCCGGTCCGTCCGTCCAGGGCGGTCGCGGTGGCCCCGGCGGTGGCGGTGGCGGCGGTATGGGCGGCGGTCCCGGCGGCGGTGGCGGCATGGGCGGCCAGCAGGGTCAGCAGAACGGCAACGGCAACACCCAGCAGGGCGGTGGCGGCATGGGCCAGCCCCCGACCGGCGGCAACGGCAACAGCAACGGCGGCGGGTTCCCCGGCGGCGGCAACGGCCAGAGCCAGGGCAACGGCAACACCCAGGGCCAGGGTCAGGGCAACCAGCAGGGCGGCATGGCCGGCGGTACGACCGGCGAGGGTGGCGGCATGGGCGGCGGCGGTGGCGTGGGCGGTCTGCTCAACGGCGCCAGCGTCACCAGCGAGGCCAAGGCCCTGCTGGAGAAGAACGCGAGTGACTACACCTGGGCCGCGGCGGCCATCGGCGCGCAGAACGCGGCGAGCTACCAACTCGCCACCGGCGACCCGGTGATGGCGATCGGCGGCTTCAACGGCACCGACCCGTCCCCGACGCTGGCCGAGTTCAAGAAGTACGTGGAGGACGGCAAGATCCACTACTTCATCTCCAGCGGCTCCGGCGGCGGTGGCGGCAGCAGCAGCACGACGAGCACGTCGTCCCAGATCAGCTCGTGGGTCGAGAGCAACTTCAAGGAAGTGACGGTGGGTTCGGCCACCTTCTACGACCTGACGCAGCCGACGAGCAGCAGCTGACAGTTTTTCCTGGTGGTGGCCCGGAGCGATCTCGCTCCGGGTCACCACTTTTTGTTTGTTGTACGCCGTACAGGAACTGTTCTACGGTGTACAACATGTCTACGTCCCCCCAGAGCCGGAGTCAGGGCCACCCCCAGCGCTGGCTGATCCTCGGTGTCATCTGTCTCGCGCAGCTCACCGTGCTGCTGGACAACACCGTCCTGAACGTCGCGATCCCCTCCCTCACCCGGGAGCTGAGCGCCTCCACCTCGGACATCCAATGGATGATCAACGCGTACTCGCTGGTCCAGTCGGGCCTGCTGCTCACCGCCGGGAGTGCGGCCGACCGCTACGGCCGCAAGAAGATGCTGATAGCGGGCCTGGTCCTGTTCGGGGTCGGCTCCCTGGTCGCCGGACTGGCCGACAGCACCGGCCAGTTGATCGCGGCGCGGGCCGGGATGGGCGTCGGCGGCGCGCTGCTGATGACGACCACGCTCGCCGTGGCGATGCAGATCTTCACGCCCGAGGAGCAGCCGAAGGCCATCGGCATCTGGGCCGCGGTCAACTCCCTCGGCTTCGCCACCGGCCCGCTCATCGGCGGCTTCATGCTGAACCACTTCTGGTGGGGCGCGATCTTCCTGATCAACCTGCCGGTCGCGGCACTGGGGTTGGTGGCGGTGGTAGCCCTGGTCCCCGAGTCCAAGAACCCGACGGGCGACCGCCCGGACCTCCTCGGCGCCCTGCTCTCCACGATCGGCATGTCCTCGCTCGTGTTCGCGATCATCTCCGGGCCCGAGCACGGCTGGACCTCCGGCCGCGTACTGGTGCCGGCGACCGTCGCGGTCGTGGTCCTGGGCGCCTTCGCGTACTGGGAGAGCCGGATCCCGTACCCCATGCTCGACATGCACTTCTTCCGCAACCGCCGGTTCACGGGCGCGGTCGCGGGGGCAGTCCTCATCACCTTCGGGATGGGCGGCTCCCTCTTCCTCCTCACCCAGCACATGCAGTTCGTGCTCGGATACGGCCCCCTGGAGGCGGGGCTGCGCACGGCACCGCTCGCCCTCGCGATCGTCGCCCTCAACTTCACCGGCGTGGCGGCAAAATGGTCGGCCAGGCTCGGCACCCCGCTCGCCATCGGGCTGGGCATGACGGCGATGGCGGCGGGCCTGGTCTCCATCGCGACGGTTGCCTCCGGCGGTTACGCGGGTACGTTGCTGGGCCTGCTGCTCATCGGTACGGGCGCCGCGGTGGCCAGCCCGGCGATGGCCCACGCGATCATGAGTTCGATCCCGCCGGAGAAGGCGGGCGTCGGGGCGGGGATCAACGGCACGGTGGCGGAGTTCGGGCAGGGGCTGGGGGTCGCGGTGCTCGGCGCGGTGCTGAACTCGCGGTTCGCGGCGCTGGTTTCTGTGGCGGCGGTTTCCCTGCCGGGGGCGTTGGCGGAGGCGGGGTCGGCGGCGGAGAGGACACGTATCACGGAGGCGTTCGCGTCCGGGTTGGAGACCAGCCAGTTGGTGGGGGCGGTGGCTGTGTTGCTGGGTGGGGTTGTTGCGGCGGTGTTGTTGCGTCGGGCGGAGCGGGCAGAGTCGGAGGTGGGTGTGGACGCGGTCGCCCAGTAGCTCGGGGGGTTCTGTTCGATTGCGGGTGCGGCTTCGTTGTGGCTGGTCGCGCAGTTCCCCGCGCCCCTTTGGGTCGGCTGCGGCCTAGCATCTTGGTAAGTGAACGTTCGTATTGGAAGGCGCGCCATGGCGAAGGCAGTTGAAAGGCCTGCGCGGACCAGTGTGTGGGTGGACGGCAAGGCATCGCGCCGGAGTAGCGGTACTGGCCGGGGCGGGCAGCCCTCGGGGCTCGACCGGGACCGGATCACCGAGGTGACCGTGCGGCTGCTGGACGCGGAGGGGCTGGCGAAGTTCTCCATGCGCCGTCTCGCCGCCGAGCTGAACGTCACGGCGATGTCCGTGTACTGGTACGTCGACACCAAGGACGACCTGCTCGAACTCGCCCTCGACGCGGCCTGCGCCGAACTGCGCCTGCCCGACCCGGAGACCGACGGCGAGGACTGGCGCGACCAACTGCGCATGCTGGCCGGCGAGTACCGCTCCCTCCTGGTCCGCCACCCCTGGGTGTCGCCGCTCGCCGGGACCTACCTCAACATCGGCCCGCACTCGCAGGCCTTCTCGCGTGCCGTCCAACGAGTGCTGCGCCGCACCGGCCTGCCCGTGCGGGGCCTCACCGGCGCCATCGGTGCCGTCTTCCAGTTCGTGTACGGCTTCGGCACGATCGAGGGCCACTTCATCGCCCGCTGCACGGAGGCGGGCATGACCCAGGACGCCTACTTCCGGCACGCCATGAGCGCGGTCGGGTCCGCCCCGGAGGCCGCCGAGTTCATCCAGGAGTCGGCGGACATGATGGCGGCGCGGGGCGGCGGCACGGTGGAGGAGATGAGAGAACGGGACTTCGACTTCGCCCTGGAGCTGCTGGTGGCAGGAATCGAGACGATGGTGAAGAGGTCCGAGTAGACCCACCTGCTTTTGCTTTTAGGGGCGCGGGGAACTGCGCGACCAGCCACGACGACGCCGCACCCGCAATCGAACAGAACCCCTCGAGCTACTAGGCGCCCGTCACTCTTGCGGAGCAAGCCGCGCAGGGAACCCACCGGTCGCCACCGGCCCCCACTTCACCGGAGTAACCCGAATAATCGACTTCCCCTGCTTCACCATCGCCGCCCGATACTCGTCCCAGTCCGGATGCTCCCCCGCGATGTTCCGGTAGTACTCCACGAGCGGCTCGACAGCCTCCGGAGAGTCGATGACCTCCGCCGTCCCGTCGATCTGGACCCACGGCCCGTTCCAGTCGTCGCTCAGGACGAGCAGGCTGACGTGCTCGTCCCGCTTGGCGTTGCGCGTCTTGGCGCGCTCGGGGTACGTCGACATCACGACCCGCCCCGAGTCGTCGACCCCACAGGTCAGCGGCGAGGCCTGCGGGGAGCCGTCCGCCCGCCGGGTGAGGAGGATCGCCCGGTGGCGGGGCCGTACGAAGTCGAGCAGCTCGTCCAGGGACACGGCGGTGTTCGTAGCGATGTTCGGTGCCATACGGCCAGCCTAGGCGCAGAGGGTCGCAGGGCCGGCCGGACAGGCCAGTGCGGGCTTCGAGTGGTTCGGAGAACCGGTCGCACGTACGGCTGTGAGTGAGACCGGCCCGTTCTGGAGAAGGATCCGAGCGGACGGACAACGGAAGCCTGGGGGCGGGGAGCGGTATGGA
>Ga0307513_10003928_pt1 | contig 19995 bp, 11 predicted proteins | sample 15_EM_MG_FD_202174 | JGI IMG/M metagenome (GOLD analysis project Ga0307513, IMG submission 202174) | Populus trichocarpa ectomycorrhiza microbial communities from riparian zone in the Pacific Northwest, United States - 15_EM | ecosystem: Host-associated > Plants > Roots > Unclassified | place...
GGGGGCGCGGCTCCTAGCTTCCTTAATGTAAGGCCATCAGCACGGGCTAGTTAAGGTTTCGTGCTGTGATGGTGTTAATATATTAAACTACGATACGGGCCTTGGCAGGTGATATGTAGTGTGAAAGGTAAAGAAGAAGAAAAAAGGAGGGGGCAAGAGGGGACGGGAAGTAAGTGTCTGAGTTGAGGTCTAGAAGTTTCTTCATGATATAGTGGCGAAATCCTTTGGGGGTCTGGGGATGCGAAGATAGTCTGGCGTTAGGGTCTTCGTTTGTTTGTTTGTTTGTTTGACCCCGCATCGGATTCCCCACTACTACTCCTGCTCCCGGGAGTGGGGGGGGTATTGGGGAGAGGGGATTCTGGGCTCTTGGTGTCCATAGCTTCGCCGTGGGATGTGACGCTCTGGTGAGGATGGGTTTTGGAGTGAGGAAACAAAAGTGTGGTGTTGTTGAAAAATGGAGAGGAAGAAGCATGGGCTTTATATTGTGGGGGGGGGGGGATCTTTTTGTTAAATCCGTTGGATTGATTTAGGCACAAGGCCAGGGCTCACTCGCTATACGATACAACTTATGATGACGACATAAAGGCACAAACTACTAACGAAGGAAGAACAACGGTGCGGGGGAAGTATACACTCCGTAACCCAGCAGGGTTCCCCACAAGGGAACTCACTGACGCGCGGGGTGTATCAAGCTTCACAGAAACATTCCTTACTTCTCTCCCGTACCACATGTCATTACCGGCCGGGCGAGGTCATGGCTTGGACAATGCACAGGGCAAAAGTCCGAAAATAGCAGTCCGCCCGGCATGCTGATTCTTGTAGGGAGGCTTCAGTCTGCTTTACCAAGCCGTGTATAGTACGTTCATTATAATTAGACCGTTGTTTTGCTCCTTGAGCCGAAAGCAAGTACCACAAGACCCCGAGTCGGGTGCCAGCCCCGTGTAGAGTTCCTTCCAGTTGGATGACCGAACTTGCCGGAGTTCGACCGATGTGCGCGTCTAGGTTAGTGGCAATGCCCCCCACGCGGGCCGACCACGTCCAGCACGGCTTATCATGCCTCGGCTCCTATGCAGACAGGAAGCCTACCGAACTTACCAGACTCCCGGCCAGGTTACTCTCCATACGGGATACGACCTAAAGCCGAGCCCAGGCTGGCCTATCTAGATCTCAGCAGTTCAATCACCTGGGCGCATGCCGTTTACGGTCTTTCTATATCTGACCATGAGTTCGACCATAATGTAACGCCAAGGAAATGTTCCGCACATGGCCGCGGTGACCCTTGACCGGGCGCGCCCAGTCCGCAGGCTCCGCGACTTGAGCACGGTGAGATCTCTCTTTGAGTCGAGATTCACCATGTCACGCACTATTCCGATCCTGCTATGGACGACCAGGGGTGGAGGAATCGAGCCCGCATGAGATTTAGTCGGTCGGTCGGTAGTTAGGATAATAGAGGGCTTACTTGCCTTGTTTAGTGGGTCGCTATTACTAGCTCCACCGTACCCTCTGGCTTGTGATATCTCAACCCACCCTGTCCATTGCCCTCCAATCCTGCAGTCCCTCTGCAATCGCACATCCTCCCCCATAATAGGAAAGGCAGGCGCAAAATGAGAGACCAGTAGACGCCAGAAAGAAACTGTAGCGACGAATAGTCACAACTTTTCATTGACCCAGCCTTGTTAGTAGAGCAACCGGGGTTCACAAGTGAGCCCTATTCTGGTTTTTAGGACAAGAAGCCTTCGTACTCTCTAGGGTGACACAGTCTTGGCCTGCCGGCTCCTGGAGGGGAAGTGCCAGCCGGCCAGAACAGGGCAGGAGGTTATGTCAAGCGGTCGGGTGGGAGGTGTCAACCGGGCCGAATGTAGAAAGTTATTTTGCTTCCCACAGGTAGAGAAGCGAGGATAACCACTATGGGAGGAGATGGTTCAGTAGCAGTAGGGTGCTGGCCGAGGTGTCGTTATCTCAGCATAAGGTTCTATGAGGCTCCAATCCCGGCCCTGTTGGGCAGGATCACGAGATTTCGCTCGTTGCCTTCTGGCACCCCGTAATCACTTTCCTAAATAGGAAGGTGAAAAGCGGTGTAGGGAAGATTTGTGTTGTGGAGAAGGAGCTCGGACTTTATGTGTTGTGTGAGATTGTTACTATCTATATACATACATTCCATTATTGTTCTGCTCGGTGTTTCTTTCTTTGGAATCAAGTTCACGGTGAGATTGCCTGGGGCTAATCCCGATCCCATTTTTACCGTTACGCACATCTACGCACATTCGAGTAGTATCATGCATTTCCTAACCGAGTGACCAACCATGAACCTCCTCTCTAATAGATGACGTTTATATATCAGGGGAACATCAATCACCGGGAAGGATCCTAAAGGAATTGTGATATATGAGTGCTCGAGTAGGCCGTGAGAGGGCTCAGCGAACAGGAGCTATGGGAGACCGAGGCACCAAGACACTCTGCAGGGTTCGTTCGCGGCAAGTGTTGTTCACCCCCCCCCCCCCCCACCGCTGCCCAAACCCACATAATCCATCCTGTCATACTGCGGTCGTTCCAATTTAAATCCCTGGCAAGGATACAATTCTGTGCCAAGTCACTTCGATGCAGTATAGTACCACAGCGTCCCATGTGCTTCCTTCCGGTCTACATTTCAGGATTAAATTACGGTCGGCTAACATCGTTGGCACCTAGCTCGGCAAGATACTGTGGTTGCTGTGACTGGCCACCTTCTAAATATTTGATATCATGGTAACCCTACAATATGACAGTTCGATAGTAGAATACTAAGGTCTCCGGGTATGAGAAATGCGTTAGATTTTATGAGCTAGTTAGATGACTAGGGAGAGAGGAAGATTAGTTCCCCAAGATCATCGCTGCAGCTATTCCGGAGTGTGTGTGTGTGTGTGGGGAATTGGAGTTAGTTAGAGTGGAGAAGCCAATAGGAATCTCTTCTTATTCTCTCGGGACGCGAGTTCCGCTGCTTTAATATTGTCAATTTGATGGGGAATGCTGCGCGGGATGATGAGCCTATGGTGCTCGTAGGTTTGTATGCAGTTTAGTTTAACACTGCTCCAGTGGCTCCAGACAGCTGCACCGCAGCAGAGCTCGGAGGGATTCCGAGAGGTGAATCGTTTGTGGGAGGTGATCGTCGGGCGAGCAATCTTGGCGTGTGACGCTTGAAGATTGAGATATTATACCGACTCTGATGGCTGGGCCCGATTGGCGCTTTACTTATGATACTCGCTGGATGCTTCTTTGGTAGAATCCGTGGTTGAATAACCGGTAGCACAGCAGTTTTCGGGTGTGCGACAATCGTTGGTTGCTTGCTGACTCACGTCCGGCACGGGATACCCCACAACCACGAAAACCCTCCACGATGCCCCAGGAATAAACCAGTGTGGAAAGCCCACGGGCGATACCAGCTAAATTATCTGCTGCAGAGTAGGGATATCACAATCAGGCCATACATATAATAATAATATTATATTAAAAAAAAACAAGAAACCCCCCACCTCATCACCTCCGCCACTGCCAGTTAAATTCCAAAGGTAGAGTGATATACAATGACTCAAGGTATCCCCCAAAGCAAGAAAAAGCCCAATCTCTCAAGCTCTCCTCAGAACATCCATCATCTCGCCCAATCACCTCGTGAATCCTCCCCCGAGTGCGCCGCCAAAACCAGCCAATCTTGACACTCCGAGGAGCCATCTTTAAACGTTGAACGAGAGCCGGTATTTCCAGAATATTCGCTCAACCGCGCCTGGCTCCAACCTCCATAACCCGACCACCCCTTCACTCCTCCCCCGCCTCATCCAGCCCCCCCCCAAACCAACCCCTCAAGTTCGCTAATCACAACGAAAACCCTAACCCGCGCCATTCCAAAGCACGAGCCCAACCAACCACCGTCATAGCAAGGAAAGAAAAAGAAAAAAGAAAAGAAAAAGAGATCTTACGAAGGAGAGAGAAAAAAAGTTATTTCAGCAGCAGCTCGAAACGGGAAACCTTCGCTCTATTTGGTCACTCTCTACCGAGCTTCATTTATTTTTATTTTCCTCTCCGGTCGCGCTCTGATTGATTGATTGAACGATTAGTATTATAGTTCTTCCTCTACTATTCTTGTCGGTCGGTCGGACCGTTGCCAGTGGGGAAGTTCCCACCACGTCGGTTCGGCGCGATTCGATCAGGAGATTCGTAGCTCTGAACCGCGAACTAGGGGAATGAGCTGCGGTGCTAGTATGATACCAGCCCGGAGGCGGTTAGTATTGTACGAGTACTGTTAGGGCTCTTGATGGACTCAGGGAAAATTGCGTAGCAACCGAGCAAACATCGTATACTCGTAATGTCCTGACGTTTGTGAACACAGCTGCTATTGCATACCGCCAAAATTCAGCTTTTTTACCCTGATCTTGGCATCATGCAATAGTGGTTGTGTTGTAACCTTATTTTCATTCTTAGACTAACTACAAACGTCAGGACATTACGAGTACTGTATGTTTGGATGCGGTTGAATCCAGTAGTTGTGTGCACTAGATAAGCTCGTATTTAAGGAGTGAGAGAGCATCACCAACCGCACCCCCTTTCCATCAATCTACATCGTTTTTTCCCTTTGATTTTTATCTCGCTGTGGAATCGTGATAAGTGAACCGAATTTACCTCCCTTCGGAAGTTCCTATTTCCCACCGAAAGAACGCCGGGAGTTAGAGAACCTCCGACAATACTGCATATCAAGGTGGTTTGGTATTCGAGTGCTTCAGAGACAGTTCAATGCGGTTATCGAGCCCAACACTCGAGCACAATGCAGCAAGGGATGGTGCAATCACTAGTGTTGAAAAATTTTCGAGCTAACGGCGCCCCACACATTGGAACACCGACTAACAAACTCCCTTTCCCCCCACGGGCCCCACCACCTTGCCCCTCGCAGCACTAGTCTCTTGTCTATGGGATGTTTTGTCAAACCGGCACCGAAATGACATCGTGAACCAAAATGTCTCCCCATGTTCTACGGTGAGCCCATTCGAACCGCGGGGACACACCCTACCGTAGATCAGGTCAGCGTGGTGAAACTCCCCCATTGTAGGTTAGATAAATTCGTTTATCCTACCGTACTCGAGCACGCGGTCTGAGGGGGCCCGCCCGGGCCAGCGGGGGAAATGATCTGCGGGCTTGTTTAGCACTGTACGTAATGCGCGACAAACTCGTGATGTCGAAGCGCTTTCTTCTTTTTTGATAGGGTAAATAAAAAATAAAAATAATTGCTATTGCCGTTACAGCGAGAACTTTTATAAGTTGGATTGTTAGGAAGGATGGGAATTAGGTTTTTCCTGCATGCCACCCCAGATTTAAGCAAAATGGTCAAATTCCGGCGGTGGGCAATGGCGGCCCTTTCTTTCTTTCTTTCTTTCCTTCCTTCTTTTTTTGGGGAGAAAAAAGAAAGAAAGAAAAAAACACTTGGACATTATGAGGGCGGTATCATGGAAATGGTTGTGAAGGAGGCGTTTTGGGGGATGCGGTACGATAGAAATGATGGGATAGAGGGAGTACGGTAGGGCGAGGAAGAGGAGGAGGAGGAAGGAAAGTGCGCTTTTGTTGGTTGCACGAGGAGAGGTGTAGGGAAAGGTGATAAAGTTAGAGCACTGTAGCTCAGGTATGGAATCATGCGGGCTAGGAAAAGGGTATTCTTTTCTTTTCCCTTATTGTGCGTGGGCAGTCTCGGGCACAAAATGCTTTTACTTTTGGAGGAGGAGGAGGTGAAGATGTGTTTTTATGCGCAGCGTTATTGCTGGTGGTGCTGTGCCATGCGATGCGGTGCTGCACTCGTGATATGGTAAGACGGGCGGAGACGGAGAATCCCTTTCCTTCCACGACACTCCAATGTGGTTTTTCAGGAGCTCGGCTGCATGGCAAGTACCAGTACGAGTACTTCTGGGAAAGCGAAATATGGCGCTGGTATCGTGGTCTAGCTACCGGTGCTCACCCGCGACAGTGCTCGAGTATGATAACTTACAGAATGATAGGGCGGGAGCAGAATGATAGAGTAATAACTGCACAGTCTTAAGCAGCCTCAACTCATTCCAGGAATGTAGTGATCTGTGCCGCATATGATACATGCAACCGAGGATAAGCAATCAATCAGCGAATCAATCAATCAATCCTCCGCCAAGACGCGGACCCCCAACGGTCGAGTTGCTCAAAGGAGAAAGAGTTTTGCCATTCCTCTCCCGCAGGAGAGAGGTGGCTGAAAAGCGTGAGCGGTAGTTATTTAGGGAAGAGCTCGCGTCACGGAAAATCAATTACCCCACTCGCTCGGGCTGGAGTTTTTTTTTATACGAACCATTTGCTCTTGCTACGGTATGCGAGTGAGTTACATACGATAGATAACCCTTGGGGTACTCGTAGTGGGTTAGATCCTTGTGAATACCGGGTAGGAGCAACGGTTTTTGTGGTGATTTCCTGCTGGAACCTGCTTCTTCGGTTATTAGACCGGTGGGTTGGCGCATGAGATGAGAATTGGGCAGCGTGGGCTTTCTTTTGTTTTCTGCTCTACTCGAGTAAGGGTAATTGAAAGGGAGTGATAGGATTTTGATTTGATGTGATGTCGGTTTCCTCCACTTTTGGGGGCGATTGGGTTGGATTGGTAGAAGTGGGGGGGGGGAGGGGGTAACGGCGTTGAACTGGCGTTTTATTCGTCTATCAAGCCTTCCTTCGCGCCACATAATTGCGGCTGCCACACCTGCATCATGCAGCCAAATACATGCATGCCCCTGCACACCCGTACTGTACAGTACTCTTGACCTTGCACAGTTCATTCAGAGACGCTCAGCTTCATCAAGCTGCCATTTCATTAGCAAGTCGTCCCCCCCTCAGACTGTTTCATATTCATCTCTTTCCCTTCCTCTTTCCCTTCTCTTCTCCCTCTATCAAACTTGACTTTTCTCTACTGTTACCTCCCCCTCCCCTCCTTCCCCCCTTCTTACTTGTGTTTAGATTTTTCCGGTTTTGATTGTTTATTGCGAGATGATCTTCGATTGAAATCTGGATCGTAAAACGGTGTGCGGTAGCAGGCGGACGTTTAGCTTTATCGTGAGGTGGTCATATTTTCTAGGATCGTTGCATTTCCATTCGGCCCGGTGCTCGCAGGAGAAGCCTGCCGAGCAGATACTCTTCTTGGCGTGAGTTTTCCACTTCGTCTCTTTAGTTGGTCTCTTCTACCGGTATTTACCAGCGTTTGTGGTTGCTTCGGCTGTGTTGAAAAGGCAGTGGGCAGGGGAGCTGTGTTCGCCCTGCGCAACGGACTGCTCCACAAGTGGCCCTGCTTGCCCAGCGCTAAGAAGGTGATGGAAGTTTAGAAGACCACGGACTGATACGTCGACACAGTGCCGTACAATTTTTTTGGCCGTTGTCGAGAAGGAGACCGAGAAGCGAGAGAAAGAGCAGGAGTACGGGGAAAAAAATAATTTAGTCGATAGCTTTAGGCCGCCGACAATTCCTTTTTCTTTCTTATCCCATCACTTTCTGCTTCAAGCAGGCTCCGCTCTTTTTCACTTCCGATTATCGCTTCTTTTTAACCATTTCTTTCTAACCATATCTCCTGTTTTAAGCCCTTTGTTTGTTTTCTCCTTCTCTCTATTTCTATTTGCCATTTCCCACTTTTTTCTTTTCCGGTTGGCCTATTTTTGGATCCAGCTCGTTTAAGGATTGGTGGAGAAAGATTGACCCTCGAGATTTAAGTGCTGGGGTGAGAAGCCGTTGAAAGGGAGGGCACAGGGCCCGAGTGAGGAAGCTGAGGGCGAGGGAGAAAAAAAAAAGGTACGGGTGAGAACAGCTCTGTCGGTTGGACAAAAAGTGAGAGAAGGTTTTTTGGGAGAAAGAGAAAAGAAGGGAGGAGTGTGAAAAATACAAGCTTGGGTCGGATTTGGACTGGCTTCCTTGAGGTAAGCGGATCTTGACAGGAGGGAGACGGTTGGCCGTCTCACATGTCTGCTATCTATCTCCGCTGCTGCCGTCTCCATCGAAATTCCTCGTCCCCCCCAAAATCCCAGCCCTGCCAGCCACTCAGAGTCATCATTACAGAAGCTGTTCCGAGGAGGAGGAGAAGGAAAGCCCCGATTTCATACAATACGGAGGCTGTGGCAGTGAAGCCCACAGTGGAGGTGGGGAGTGGTTCCAGTGGCCTAGAAGCTTTTTTTTACCCCCACCATCTCCGTCATTATCATCACTTTTATTTCACCACATTCGCGAGCAGATAGACAAGAAAGGAAATTACAAGAATAGCAAAGATACAAACCGCCGGACGGATCAGCTAATTAATGCAGCGACCGTCTAAGCAGGACCCCTCGACAAAGACGAAACCGCCGTCACCGTCTCGCGCCATCCCGCGGCCGCGACCGCCGCCTGGTGTCGCCTTCATCAACCTCCTTCCCTATTTCGCTTCTCCAGCGTCGGTCACCGTCGCCGCAAACTTTCTTCAACCTTGAGCTTTACTATAGATACCCTTTCTCGGAATGTTGCCTTCACCCGCTTTCCATCGACGTCAGAGTGATCAGACGGGAGCTCGAGCTGCCGCTGCACCTACACTTATGTCCAAATTTTTACATCCTTCCAACCCTAACACTCCAGGTCTGCACCATTTTCAACATCAGCACCACCAACCGAATCTTCAGCCCCCGAATATTTCACAAGGAGGCCTACCTACTCGACCAATGTACCGAGCCCAGCCCTTCTCGGCAGCCGTGCCTGCCCCTTCCCAGCACACTTACCAGGAGAACTTGCTTCGACGGAAGACGCCATCTGGGACCCTCCCCGCTGCGTATGACGCGGCTCCGATGGGTTGGTCCACGAGGCCAACTAAACATATTCTCCTTCCTACGACTCAATCAAATAGCCCACAAGTCCATTCGGATCCTCAGATTACAAGACATTTGTCCTGGGATAATAGCATTGGCCAAGGAGTAAGGCCTTGGGATGGGGGAGGGGAATTGAGAAGTGCGGATATAGCAGGCGGTGGGGGGAGTATTGCCCCAGCCATGTGGGTTACCCAGCCAAGTAGTCAGACATCGTTGGACGACAACCTGGACCCATATGTTCGACAATTTTTACTTCAACAAAATCAGATGGTCCCACCAATATCCGATAATATTTACATGGGGGGAAGGCCTTGTGGGTTTCAACCTTTCTACAACCCAATAACAGCACCAACCGCTTCCTGCGAGGACCTTAACGATTTAGTGGGCTGCGGCAACTACAATCCCGTGCCAAGAGATAGTAATTGGTATGGCCATTTTGGTGCATGGGGAAACGGAAACACGACTCCTACGCAACTACCACAAGCTCCTGTGTACTATGTGAACTCGGTTTATACTCCATCGCCACATCAAATAAACGGTGCCCCTCTGTGGACATCTCAACAGCTTCCGGCGATAGATTCTGTTTCTGTATCGACATTTCCGCCACACATCACGTCGTCCTATCCACTGAATTCACCCTCGGTAAACACTCCGGAGGTCCAACTTCAGCATCTTCAGCTTGATGGGCCAGGCCCAATCGCTCACCACGATACTGCAAGCCCTCAGTTTCGGGATAAAGTCTTAGCATGGGCCCATGGAGTTTATGTTGACCTTCTAGCTGCTCTGCAAGCGCAGCAAAGACAATCAGAGGGTAATCCTCAGGAGGCTAATAGGTCGCGGACACAGTTGAAGGTTGGGTTATTTCCTCGGCCTCCGTTACAGCCTCAGGCGAATAACCGGGGGTCTGATAATCCCGGCGCCCAACAGCTCATTCCCACCCCAAGCCCCATGCCATCGCCCCAAAATTCTATATCCGGGGGGTTTATTGTGGATAGAGAAGCTACAGACCGAAGGAAGCGGATGAGGCCTGGTATAGGCCAGGAACAAAACAACCCGGAAATCGGCACATCTTCATCCCATTCAAATGCACTATTTGAAAATAATGATGCATATAATTTTGGCGGAGTTGGCGGGGTACATCTTCATGACGGCAGCGGCAATCCCTCTGAGCACAGTGCTCATGGTATTTGGCCTAGTGGCGAGCAATCTTACGAGAAGAAGCAGCCAAGGGATTGCTACTCTGCTGGCTCATTACACCGAGCTTCTAGTGGTATTGGCAATAATGCGGCACATATGCTCAATATCACACCCCTTGGTGGCTTTGGTGGTGTAATCAATCAAAGGCCATCATCTGCGACCACTTCGGCTGTAGCAGCGCTGGATATGTTAAACGAATTATGTGCGGGTAGTAATTGGATTTGGCTTGACGGGATGCTTTTAGGAGGATGTTTAGCATATGTTTGTGCCTTTCACCGAGTTTTTTTTTATCCCTAGAAACAAAAGGGGCGAGTCTAATGCTTCAAGCAGGGTTTGGGTGATCTGCCCAGAGCGATTGAGTGGTATTCCAAAATTTTAGAGGTGGATCACGGGTACAACCTCTCACGGTGTCCGATTTTCGTTTCATCTAAAGATGCTGACATCTCTCATGTACATAGTCACGTGGAAGCATTATCAAATTTAGCTGCGACACTTCTTTCTTTAAATCGGCGTGAAGAGGCAGAGCAATATTGGATTCGTGCGGTCAAGAAACGCCCTAGTTATTTCGAAGCAGTTGAGCATTTGGTTGGTCTGCTTTGTGGCGAGCACCGTGGAAAAGAGGCTGTCGATATCATCAATTTCGTCCAGTCTAAACTTCGTCGCCCAAGCCGCTTGAATGGAAGAAATCCTAGCCTTAGCAGTAGCGGGTCTAGTGATGAATCGGCTTCAACGTCCCTTTCAGCGTCGCCAGAGTTGAGGTTTGATCACGACATGGAGGAAAGTCATGTCAAATTCCCTTCAGCTAAAAGCATTGTATACCATGGATCCAGCGAATTCCTGATTCCTTCTTCCGACAACGGTCGTATGCTAGCATTGATACATGCAAAGGGAAACATGCTCTACACATTGGGGGATAATGCTGGCGCAGCCAAAGCTTTTGAAGATGCTGTATTGCTTGGTGCTGGTATGCAACGTGGTGGAATAAGGGGACTAATAAACAAGATCCTTGCTGTGCTTAGACCAGCCGTCGACAGTGTCTGCATCTCGGAAAAGTTGTCTGCGGCCGATCCAGCTCCAGTCCTGCTTGCCCCGGAGAAGGCCGTTTTCACTACCAGGTTTGTGTTCCCGCCCAATGGAGAGCTTCCAGGACTACGCGATATTCCAAGTGCGGCAGCCAAGCGAGCGGCCATATCCACCGCAAGTAATTCCTTGCTTTCACTCGCAAAAATATTCCAAGACGGTATGTCGTCCGGACATGGGGCAGGTGCTGGGGGGCCAAAGTCAGGTGCCGACGTCAAAGATATCCTGGCCCTGTACTATCTTTCCCTTTCGTTACATCCAAGCCCCTCGACGGCCAATAATGTCGGTATTTTGCTGGCTAGCGTTCAGCAAGTGTCTGCGTTGACGACAACACCAACACCTGTAATTCCGCGGCCGTCGGGTGCTGGGCAAGGATCTGGCATCAATCTCGCATTACAGTACTATTACTACGGACTCAGCCTCGACCCACGTCACGCACATTTATATACTAATTTAGGCAGTCTGCTCAAGGATATCAACCAATTGAATGCGGCAATCAAAATGTATGAACAGGCTGTTGTCTGCGATCCTACCTTCGATATTGCGCTTGCGAACTTAGCCAATGCGGTCAAGGATCAGGGTCGCATTGGTGATGCCATCGGGTTTTACCGAAGGGCCGTGAATGCTAGCCCGGAGTTTGCGGAAGCTGTATGCGGATTGGCAAATGCCCTCAATAGTGTTTGCGATTGGAAGGGAAGAGGTGGTATTGTGAGAGATGGGGGGAATAGAGATCGATGGCATGTTGATGACAATGGGAGATTGATAGATGCTAAGGGAGTTGGAATAGAGTCTAGTGGGTGGATGAAAAGAGTTGTGGAGATAGTAGAGAAACAATTGGTAGATGGGGAACATTGGGGAAAAGGCGTAGTGGCTGCTTCGGAGGTCAGAGACACGTTATTGAGGGAACTTGAGAAGGCGGACGGGGCAAGATGGTCAGAGGAAAGGAGGCGTTCGTTAAGAAAAAGAGTGGAAGGTTGGGCTGGGAAACGGTTTGAGGGCGCAAAGGTCATCCGGCTCATTGAGAGGGCATCTCGGAGGACAGTCTGGAGGTGGTATCGGGAGAAATATGTCCAAGGTGTTGAGAAACCCTTGAGTGAATATTCCAGGCCCACAGTTCCATCAAGCCTATCAACCCCCAGCGCTCCAACAGTTCTTCCATTCCATACATTTACCTGTCCGCTTTCAGCCAAGCAAGTCAGGATGATTTCTCAGAGGAATGGTTTGCGAATATCCTGTTCTACATTACGAGCGCCATGGCTTCCACCTCATGTTTTCCCGCCACCAGCACCTCCGGCACCCTACCTAAAGATTGGCTACGTTTCATCAGATTTCAATAATCACCCTCTAGCCCATCTAATGCAGTCCGTGTTTGGTCTCCATGATCCAGCTCGTGCCAAGGCCTACTGTTATGCTACCACCGCGAGTGATAACTCAGAGCATAGGAAGCAGATTGAGAGGGAATCGCCTGTATTCCATGATGCCCACAGCTGGGGCCCAGATCGCCTGGTCCAGCAAATTGTCAATGACGGTATCCATATTTTAATTAATCTTAATGGTTTTACACGAGGTGCCCGGAATGAGATATTCGCCGCTAGGCCAGCACCGATTCAGATGAGCTTTATGGGATTTGCGGGCACTTTAGGAGCTGAGTGGTGTGATTATCTATATGCCGACTCGACTGCGATTCCTACGGAAACTCTGCGGCCCTGTAGACGAAACGTCGATCTTGAGGATGAAGGGCATGAGAACACGACAAATGATGACGGGGAATGGGTTTATTCGGAGAATATTATATTTGCTAAGTACAGCTTTTTCTGCTGCGACCATAGGCAGAGTGCCCCGGATTCGAAATCAAGACAATTAAGCTGGGAGGAAGAGCAGACGCGCCGGTGGGCTAAAAGGAAGGAGCTCTTCCCTCAACTCAAACCGGATAATGTAATCCTTGGAAACTTTAACCAGCTATATAAGGTATGAAGCCCCGTCTCCCATATCACCACTTTTCATTTAATATCACCACTAATCACTGCCACAGATCGAGCCAACAACCTTTAGAACCTGGCTCCGAATCCTCTCCCGCGTCCCCAAGGCCATCCTCTGGCTCCTCCGTTTTCCCGACCTCGGCGAGGGCAACCTAAAAGCCCTCGCAGTAGCTTGGGCAGGGGAAGAAGTCGCTTCCCGCATAATCTTTACGGATGTGGCTCCAAAGCTCCAGCACATATCCCGCGCACAAGTCTGCGACATCTTCCTCGACACACCGGAGTGCAACGCGCACACTACCGCTGCAGATGTCCTTTGGTCCGGAACACCATTACTGACCTTCCCACGACACAAGCACAAAATGTGTTCCCGCATTGCTGCTTCCATTCTCCGCGCTGCAGTCCCGCAGACCCTGGAGGGGAAGGCGATGGCTAATAGTCTTATTGTTGGCAGTGAGGAAGGGTATGAGGACCGAGCGGTGGCGCTGGTGTCCAATCTTGTTTATGATAATGATGAAGGGAGGGGAATTGGGGAATTGGGGGCTATCAGGCAGGTGCTGTTTGAGCATCGGTGGAAATCGGCGCTCTTCGACACTAAGCGCTGGGTGCGCGATTTGGAAGATGCCTATCATGAAGCGTGGAGAAAATGGGCTAGTGGTGAGGGGGGGGATATCTATCTCGAAGAGGTTCAGGAGAAGATGAAGTGATGTGATACCTTGCTTTGTTTTTTTTACCCTGCATTTAGTACTTTAGGAGAACTGTTATTACACCATGCCACCACGCCATACCCATCACCCTAGCATGCCTTGTCCCTACCAAGCGAAAAATACCCCCCTTTCCCAGACAGTATACATCTTTTACCTATATTCTTTCGTTTTTCGTATTTTCTATCCTTGGTTCCTTTTGCAGGCGAATTGGGTGGCTTTTATCATTATTTCATTCATTCTTAAGAATCGGCATAGCAGAGGTAGATTTCGCGATTGCTTTATTGCTTGTTCATCTGTTTGCAGCCTTGTTTTACGGTAAATTGAATGATGGCTTAGCTTAGCGAGCCGGTTTACTATAATTCGGCTTGTTTATTTGTCGAGCATTATCATTTGCGTGGGTATAGGGTTGGGTGTGGTTAGGCAAACTGGGCTGTTAAACTTACACTTGTTACCCCTTCGACGAAACTGCGACAGATGGCAAGCTATTTGGTGTTGGGGTGGAGTCTTCGAGGGAAAAGAAAAAGATTATCATTTTTTTCACTATTTGTGATGGGGGGTTTTTTTTGGTTTAGTTTTGGTGTTTATATGATGGGTCTGTCGTTGGGATGTGTATAGGTTGCCGTAGCCTAAATGGGTCTAACGAAACCTGAATCGGGTCACGTTGTGCCTTTTGGAATGGTATTATAGGGTGTTTGTTGGATAGTTGGGCTGAAAGGGAGTTCGGTATATGGTATTATGGCTTTGGTGTAATTTGGGTGTAGATTAGGCCGAAGTGATGTTTTGGCTGTATTAGGGGAATAAAAGATTGGTTATGGTATCATACATGAGTGTTTATGCGGTTAGTATCATTGCCCACTAAATCAAGTATCATATTTATATCTAGTTAAACCTGGCTATTATTATGCTTGGAATTGGACGGTCCCGGATATGCATTTTAGTGATCTTCTGTGTCTATGCACTGTCTATAATTAGTTTGGTCGAGTAGGCAGGTCATTTTGTGGTGTCGTAGCTATTAGAATGTGGATTTGATGTTGGGTTGATTTGTTGCATTTTTTTCTTCTTCCTGGCGACTGAGAGAGCACCAGTGCTTTTCGAGTGATATTTGGTGACGAGTTTAAACAATGATAGAAAAATTACGGTTGTATGTTGACCTTCTATTTGTTATCACGAAGGGGTTGTGCTGTATAGTGTAGAAACTAATCGGCCCTCGTTAGAGCGCTGTCGACTCTGGGCTTTTTTCTAGATTATCAACCCCACGAGTAGAGCATTTTCATAGTACTCACAGGTAGGTAGATGATAGTTAGCGCTACTCCGCTTTGGCCGGGTGAGAAAATCTAGTCGCGTTCAAGCTTCTTGGACGGTGCGGTGTCCTATTATATATAGTATAATATATCTATTAGACAACCATAATACTCGACTTACTGGTTCTTAATCGGTGTATCTAGAAGCCGCACTTTTGAGCATATTCAAGTAAGGTTGTGACTCGCGCAAATGCCCTGGTGTGCCGCATGAGTGTTGAAGGGTGTGTTAGATGGTTGTAGACCTAGGAGACTACGGGGTTGTAGGATTTTGTTAGTCCGAGACTGCTGTGTGATTTGGTGCTTGTGAAAGGTCAAAGCCTCATCCCACGGTCATTCCCGCCCCATGTTTTAAATTCCTCGGAGCCTCCCGAGCTTCTTGATACAACATCCTTAATCACACCAGCAGTGCCAACTGAAAGCATCGCAACATGGCACAAAAATCACCCCCAGACGTGGGAATTACCGACAATGTCAACTCTCTCAATAGTGTAAACGCCAGCACGGGAATATCCGATGAGGACGATCGGATCCGGATGTGGCTATCGCCTCTAAACCCTCAGCAGCGGCACCAAGACGTGAGAGACGATCGGCTCGATGGCGTGGGGAATTGGATTTTAGAAACCAGTGAGTTTCGGAAATGGAGTAACGGAGAGGACGGATGCAGCGAGCGGGTGTTATTTTGTTCGGGGGGTCCTGGAGTGGGAAAGACATATCTGAGGTAACAACACCCCGCTTCTACAAAGGGAAGAGAAAGCAGGTGTCGCTGACAGGTAGAGGACGTTAGTTCCCTCATGATTGACAGCCTGTGTAATCAGGCTGGGGAGGGGGATCTAGCCGTCGCTTGGTTATATTGCGATTACCTTGCCCATCAAGAGCAGTCGGCAATGGCCATGCTAGGCGCCATCCTAAAGCAGCTTGTGAGCATAGGAGAGATGCCGGACGATGTACGGCAAACCTTTCGAAAGCGGTTTTCCGACCGAGGTCTACGATTACCCGATATAGTGGGAATGCTAAAGACGACTATCGCGTTGTTGCCTCCAGTTTATATATGCATTGACGCCCTGGATGAGCCCACTCCAGAGAGTCGCCAAGAGCTGCTTAAGTCACTGCAGGACATTGGTCGGGGGTCGCCGAGTACGCGGATGTTATTTACCGGGAGATCTCATGTTCAGGGGGAGGTGAATAAATACTTCACTGGGGCTATTGTAATACCCGTTAGTCCTACAGACGATGACATCAAGGCATATTTGAGTGTTAGACTGGACAGAGATACGGAGCCTGAGGCAATGAACGACGATTTGAGGAGTGATATTATGAGAATGATTCCTGAAATGATTTCCGAGGTGTGAGTACTAATACCGGGCACTCCCCCAGCACACGCAAAGGTAATTTGCTAATACTAGTGACAAGATTCCTCCTAGCTTCACTGGGTATTGACGCAGTCCTGGGAGAGGTGACGATCTGCAAGAGAAGAAAAAAGCTCGAAGAGATGATAGAAGGGAAGGGGTTGAGGCATGCGTACGCGGCAACCCTCACACGGATAAGGTCACAAGGTGGAAACAAATCGAGGCTTGGGATGGGGGCCCTTGTGTGGATATCAAATTCCGAGCGTCCGTTGAAGGCCCTTGAGTTATGTCAGGCGCTGGGGGTAGACACGGTAGAGAGGGGGGATGCGGACCAGAATGCTGGGGACATACCTGCAATAGAGACTGTGCTGCGCTGTTCGCTGGGGCTTGTCACGATTGAGCCATCATCATCTACCGTCAGCCTCGTTCATTCTACTCTCCAATACCATCTGTCCAATGATTCATCCCTGTTCCATAGCCCCCATTCGATGATGGCCGAGGTTTGTTTGACCTTCCTCAACTTCCAGTGGGTCAGGAACCTGCCGACTACTCTTTGTTCACCACCTGCAGAAGCCCCTTTTGTGGGGTATGCCTCTTGTTATTGGGGAGCACATGCAAGAAAGGAGCTCAGCGAAAGAGTGAAAGAACTAGCATTAAAACTTCTTGACGGCTATGATAAACATATATCCTCCAAGCTGCTCTTGGTTCACAATAGGCCTCAGTGGGGGTGGGGCCGTCCCGAACCAGAGGGTGGTAATGCCCTTGAGGGATTCACAGGGCTTCATGGCGCAGCTTGCCTTGGGATAGTGGAAATAGCGCGTGCTTTATTGAAGACAAAGGAATGGGATCTTAATGCAACCGATTCCGAGGGACATACAGCGTCTGACTGGGCTGCTAGAGAGGGGCATGAAGGTATGGTAGAGATGTTCTTAGAGCGGGGAGATATGAAACCTAACAGAAGGGATATATACGGTCTAACACCACTTTTGCGGTCCGCCTGGGAAGGGAATGGGGGTGTCGTGAAGGTGTTGCTGAAGGGAGGAGGTGTCAACCCCAACACTCCAAATCGGGATGGCCAAGCACCGCTCTTCATAGCCGCCTCTAGAGGGTGCGAGGGAGTCGTGAAGGTGCTACTGGGTCGGAACAGTATTAACCCCAACTTTATGGATGAACACGGCCAAACACCTCTCTCCATAGCGGCCGAGAAAGGCCATGAGAGAGTCGTGAAGGCGCTGTTAGAGCGGGTGGGTGTCGACCCCAACATTGCGGATTACTGGGGCCAAGTGCCACTATTTAGAGCCGCCTGCCAAGGACATGAACGAGTCGTGAAGATGCTATTGGAGCGGAGCACTAACTTTACTGTCAACCCTAACGCGAGGGATAAAGATGGCCAAACGCCACTCTCCATAGCCGCTCAGAAAGGACTTGGGAGAATCGTGAAGATGCTGCTAGAGAGAGTGGATATCAAGCCTAACACTCGGGGAAAAAATGGGCTAACGCCGCTCTCAACAGCTGTCTGCGAAGGCCATGAAGGGGTCGTGGAGATGCTGCTGGGGCAGAAAGATGTCGACCCCAATATCCTGGATGGGCATGGCCAAACGCCACTCTCCATAGCCGCCCAGGAAGGGCATGAGAGTGTCGTGAAGATGCTGCTAGAGCGAGTGGATATCAAACCTAACACTTGGGCAAAAACTGGCCTAACGCCGCTCTCAACAGCTGTCTGCAAAGGCCATGAAGGGGTCGTGAAGATTCTGCTAGAGCGGGACGATGTCAACCCCAACATAGCGGGTGGATGTCGCCAAACGCCACTCTCCATAGCCGCCCAGGAAGGGCATGAGAGTGTTGTGAAGATGCTGCTAGAGCGAGTGGATATCAACCCTAGCATTGCGGGGAAAGATCGCCTAACGCCTCTCGCGGCAGCCGCTTGCGAGGGTCATGAAGGGGTCGTGGAGATGCTGCTTGAGCGGAACGATGTTAACCCCAATACTAGGGATAAACATGACAGAACACCACTATCCATAGCCACCAATAAAGGACATGAGAGAGTCGTAAAGATGCTGCTAAAGCGCGTGGATATCAACCCTAGCATTGCGGAGAAAGGCCTAACGCCTCTCTTTATAGCTGCCGGCAGGGGACATGAAGGGGTCGTGAGAATGCTGTTGGGGCGAGTGGATGTCGATCCCGGTACTACGAATGGTAATGGCAGCGAAACACCGCTCTTTAAGGCTGCATGCGAGGGACATGAAAAAGTCGTGAAGGCGCTGCTAGAGCGAGGGGATGTCGACCCCAACACTGTCAATAAAGCTGGCCGAACACCACTACTAGCAGCCGCCCGGAAAGGACGTGAGGGAGTTGTGAAGATGTTGTTAGAACGAAAGGATACTGACCCCAGCATTGCGAAGAAAAAAGGCTCAACGCCGCTCCTTGTGGCTGCCCACAGGGGACATGGAGGGGTCGTGAAAATGCTGTTGAAGCGGGATGATGTCGCTCCCAATGCTAGGGATCATCGTGGCAAAGCACTACTCTCCATCGCTGCCTGCGAGGGCGATGAAAAAGTCGTGGAGGCGCTGCTAGAGCGAAAGGATGTCAACCCTAACATTACCAATGGGCATGGCCAAACGCCACTCTTAGTAGCCGCTCGGAAAGGACATGAAGGAGTTGTGAAAATGCTGCTAGAACGAAAGGATGTCAACCCCAACGCTGCCAGGAAAAATTGGCCAGCCCCGCTCTTCGTAGCCGCCTGCAAAGGACATGAAGGGGTCGTGAAGATGCTGCTAGAGCGGGACGATGTCAACCCTAACATAGCGAATGAAGGTGGCCAAACTCCACTCTCCATAGCCGCCCAGAAGGGACATGAGGGAGTCGTGAAGATGCTCTTGGAGCGAGAAGATGTCAACACCGATATGATGGATCTCGCCGGGAATACCGCACTTTCGCAAGCTCTGAATCATGGACATGGACATCATGCCATTGTGAAATTACTATCCGAACATAGAAGTTTCATTCCTCCGTTAGATGGGGATGAGCCTCCAAAATTGCCCTCCGATCCGGATCAGCGCCCCTCCAAGAGGATACGCAGGTTTTGATTTTCATTACCTGCATTCCTTTCCCCCTTTTCTCCCTTCCCTCCGGTATCTTCTCCCTTTAGTCTGCTTGCAGCTCTGTACTCCGACTAGAAAAGCAGAGGGACAACTTTCCACAGACACTAATTGTGCCCCGTGGGCGGGGCGAGTGACCGTTTGTGAATTGGTGCTGCTGGGTGTTTCGTTGATTTCCGTGGCCGCTAAAATTTGTTATAATAGCGTTGGCATTGTATCATAGCTTTCTCCTCTTTCCTTATTCTTTCCCTGCGGACTATTTTTCCTCGTCGCTAGCTTCAACTAAAATGTTATTCACATTTCTCCTTTCAAATCAGGGGTTTTCTTGCATGCCCTTTGTTTTTTTTCAGTATCATAGAATAGAAGCGGGGGGGGGGGGCGCGCGGCGCGGGCCGCGGGGGGCCGGGGGGGGGGGGGGGGGGCCCGCGGCAGACGGGAGGGATGATATGT
>Ga0307513_10003929_pt1 | contig 19989 bp, 23 predicted proteins | sample 15_EM_MG_FD_202174 | JGI IMG/M metagenome (GOLD analysis project Ga0307513, IMG submission 202174) | Populus trichocarpa ectomycorrhiza microbial communities from riparian zone in the Pacific Northwest, United States - 15_EM | ecosystem: Host-associated > Plants > Roots > Unclassified | place...
GTCATTATGCAGGACGGTAGGTAACCTAGAGGTGACGCCCGTCCTTACTCAGGACTGTAGGTAATCTACAGGTAACGCCCGTCATTATGCAGGACGGTAGATAACCTAGAGGTGACCCCCGTCCTTATTCAGGACGGTAGGTACCTACCGGAAGTTACCATTTACAAAAAAGACTGCAGGGCCCGCCCGTCAACCCACAGTCCTGGGGTGTTTACAAAAGACGGACGCCGTGCCCAGCCGTCCTTACCCACCCTGCCCGGGACGGACGGGACTATAGGACGCCAGGGCCCTGGCGTCCGGACGGGACGGTTGGGAACACTGAGTATAGATAGAAATTTGCTACCCTCCCTCAAGTTGACTAGCATACTCACCCCTGCTATTTTTCACGAACTTCATGACGTTCACTACGGGTAGGGTCTCCTAATATAATTGATTCCTAATTATTCCTTCAATCCCAAACACACACGAGCGCGGAATCCCCGGCTGGGTTCTTGTCAAATTTTGTGTCTGCGGTGGGGTGTCCGTTGGGGCCGACCTTTCCGTTACCATGGAGCCCTCATTGCCAGATCTACAACCTCTACTCAAGTAGCCGCCGGCTGTTATCATATAGTACTTGTACTGAGATAATCCTATTCCGTGGCTTCGTCTCTTATACTATACTGCCACGGCGCGACAAAGTACCATTGCCTATTTAAACCCCACAAAGGAGCTGTTGATAAAAATAATTAAAGATCAGAAAGAGCTATATCAACCTCCTTGCCACGTGGGTGGGGAAATATTGTTTTTCCCTTTTCGAATATTGTAAAAAGATACCTTCTAGCTCGATAAGGCAGGGAGGCCATGTGAATAAACTTCGTTTGGTTTTGGCATATAGGTATGAGGTAGTTGTAGTAGAGGAAGTAAAGTCACATATCAGGTCCTTGTGGGAATACCAGGATGCTACTCGGAATGCTCAACCTATTGGGCACCAGTGTTCCCAAGCGGCCAGTCCGGACCATAGTCCGGACCATGGGCCGGCAGTCCGGTCAGTCCGGCTATGGTTTTGAGAAGCCTGGGTCAGTCCGGCTTAAATTATCAACGGCCGCCAAAGCCTGCAGGCGCCCAGGCAACCGCCGGGTCGAGAGGATAGGCGACCGCCAGATGCCCAGGCAAAGCCTGCAGATCCCGGGTAAAGCCGCCAGATACAGTACCTTGACAACGAGTATTGCTCGTGTAAAACCCAACACTGATTGGCTGAGCTGTTCGCTTATGACATTTAAATTGAACTACATAAATTAACCGACAGATACCCGGCCATTCATAGATATTTGCGAAAGCCGTCAGGCTGCTGGCTGCTCCCACCCCGATTAGAACAATAAATGGTGTGTGTGCTTTTAGATCATCTTAAAGTCAATCAATGTTGCCAGCTTATCCATATATCCAATATCTAGTTCTTGTGTTCGCGTCTTTGACCGTTGCGCATTTATTCGGACACCCCACGATAGCCCTCAGAAAAGTTTTGCCTCTGGAAGTAAAGTTTCTAGCCGAGTGATCACATATTTCAAATGTTGAAACACTGGAAGTCACGTGTATCAACCCTAACCTTAATCTGTAGAAATGGCTTTCTGCGGATTAAGGTGAGGGTTAAAAACCTGAGGCCTGCAGGTCACCCAGGCCGGGCCCGGCTTTTTTTTTTGGAAAGCCCGTTTCCCATAGTCCGGCCCGGCCGTCTCTGAAAAAGCCTGGGTCAGTCCGGCCGTACCCAAAGCCGGACGGACTGGCCGGTTGGGCACACTGTCGGGCACGCACGCAACCTACCGGACACAAACGCAGCCTATCCCGTTATGGTTCAAACAAAGAAGTTTTGGACATACGCTCAGGATCGATACCACTGCCAGGAGGAAAGCGAAAGCCTCGAGGTACAAAGTCTTTGAAGCCTTTCATGCTGCCTGACAGGCTCAGTCTAGGCGCAACCTATCCCGATATCACCGACAAACCTCCGAATATGCACTTAGGATCGGTGCAGCACCAGAAGGGAGAGTCGGATGCGCTGAGGCTATGGAGCCTGAAGGAGTTTTTTCTTTGTGGCATTTATTTTGTTTTTCCGTTAGCACGACAGTTTCGGGAAAGGGAAAGGGGGACGTGCGTGGAAGAGATTAGACCTGTTTGGTGATCGAGAGAAGGATAGGATGATAGGAGGATGGCATCGTTGTTGCCGTTCTATCTATACTTCTGTCTCCACCGCCCATTAGTAGAGCATAGAGGAGTGGTGAGCGTGAGCGAGAAGAATAGAAGTGAAGTTCCCCTCTCTAAGTTGTGGGTTGAAGATCTATGCTTTAACCTTGGCGTTTCGTTTCATATCTACCGTTCCACCGTCCACCATTTCGTCGTGCAGTCATATTAAGCTCTAAAAGTTCTAACTAGGGTGCCGTTATCGCGAACACATTTCCCGCAACTGGGTAGTGGGAGAGCTTCTATGGAGTGCGGGAGCCTTTTGTGTCCTGGGCTGAAGCGTACGAGATTGTTGCTTGCATTGTGTCTGTGGCTTCCGCCAAGGATTGTTTTTACAGTGCACGGTAGGCCACCAAGGCTGCCATAGTCTATGTGGAGATCTGGTTGGGCGTGTTCTAGAGCCGGCGCTGGGAGTGTGGACGGTATTTTGCGTGGCGTGACAGGTTTCTTTGGTGTTCTGTGAAGTGGCGCCCCTGTGAAGATTTCACTTTTGCGATGGTATATTTCCTGGTGGATGGTATCCGAAAGGATTGACCGCCAAGCGCATGGTATTCTAAAGGTTTTCTCGTTAATACGGTATTATTTAACATCGCATCTCACAATTGGCCAGGATTTTGGGGGAATTTATGAATGGAGATGTGTGCTAAACCTAGATTTTTAAAAATGTTGTAGTTCCCTAGGTAAACATCACGTGAGTCCTAACTTTTCTTCAACCACAACTCGCAATGGCATTAAGACGGCCAAATAGCTCAAACTCCATTCTCTCTGCAGCCTTTGGACCGCTCATAATCTCACCCATAATGTCAGAGCCAGGCGGGAAATCGTTCTCAAAACAAGGCTCCCCAACTCCTTTCATGTTGGTGAGGACGGCCTGGCGAAAATGCCAGTAGAGAAGTTCATCGGGCGGCCAACCTCTATTCTTGCGTAACTCCGGATCAACGTGGGTGCGGAGGTGACAGCCAAGGGGTTCGGGTCCGAAAGAGACAATCTTGTACTCGTCCTACACAATCATTAGCCACGAAAGCTTCAAGATTTCACCATCCATACATAGGGATTAATTGCCACAAGATAGTTATCAAAAAAAATGTGCATCGTTCTGTTGAGTAAAATCCCATTTTGGACCGAGTTGATCGATCCGTCGGACTCACGGTCTGGCGCAATGGTGATCAAATTACGGTGGCCAAGACGATTCCAGTCCCCCTCGTATGACAAGGGAAAGACATGGGTGGCTTGTAAGCCAAACCATCTACCTGGGAAACCGGGCATACCAGTTAAAACGCACCCCCCGTCTCGGTTACACACTGCTTCACGGAACGATCTAGTGCGCGTTCCAAACGGCGTTAATCTCGTACGAAGTAGCGGGGCTTCCTCGGTGGGCGCGATGGAACCTGTTCGGAGTGAGCAGCTGCGAATGATGGAAATAGAAGAGACCTACCGTTAGTGACAATATAGTAATTGCCTGGTAGAAGCTGTTCGTCATCTCTTGCAACAAACTGTCCGTTATCGTCGCGTAGCTCGAAGGTGTCGCTGAACTGACAGACTATCTCCAGCATGGAATGGAAATTGTCGTTGGTGATACCGGGCGAGGTGTAGAGGCCTCCGAGTTGGGTATCACGATCGTCGGAAGCATAGAAGAGAGTATCGCGTATTGCGGAGCGGTCCACTGGCGGGATCATTGGTTGGTTGTCGCAGGTGAGCGGTGTCATTTTAACAGGGGATGGGGAAGAACAGAAAGGAGGACAGGATCTACTTGTGGTGAGCAAAATAACCCGGATGCCAAGAAGTAGTCCTAGTGCTGCTAATTTTCTGTGTAGAGATCTCATACTTCTTGGCAACCGGATTACCGAATTTTGCTCACCCCAAGTACCGTAGGGGGATTTCCCGATTAAGCATATGGAATCTCTGAGTTTGTCGTCACGACAACTGGTCACGGGTTAGGGCTCATGTCCCATCTACAAGGTCGGGCAAGAAGTTGTGAAACGGTTATTTAAGGTTAACCAGACAAATATATCCCTGCCTGTTCCTGTTAATAGGTTCCTACCTTGTACCGACCTTGTAAGCGGTAGCTAGAGATAAAAATTCTGTTATCTGGAGACCACACAAGTTAGAAATTTACTGCATCCCCCCTGCTGGTTTTCACTAGCCTGGAACTTTATGATATTCATTACAAGTACCGACCGAGTTTTCCGATACAAGTACTTGTATAATTGATTTCTAATCCCTTAAACGGTTTTCAGGCACTCGCACTAAGTGCGGATACACCTGGTTGTGGAAGCGATCGGTGGTGAACTAACTGAAAAGGGCGAGGTTGGGGGTAGTTGTGACAGCTATGATGGATGTACTAGGGTATGGACGAAAAAATCGGGGGAGAGGATCAGCAAGATTATCTGGGGAGTGAAGCAACGAGGAAAGCACTTTGGAAAGAAATCGGGCTTGGCCGACATCAGAAAGCCGGATGATGCTGCCCAACCGTCCCTCTCAATTTTTAAACTCTGGCGACTTGGCGTTCTTCGTGCCATTCCGTTGGTTCGACTCTCTAAGTTTTACCTTAGTCCGCTCTTGCTCCATTCCGACTCTCATGAGAATATACGGTATCGGTACTTTCTGGGTCCCATTTCCTGATTCTCCACCTAGCCGAACATTGCAGAGCATAACAAAAATTATTAGTGTGGCAACGCCCTATAATAAATCACGGTATTGGCAGTAACCCACCGTATCTCTATTCTTTTGTTGTTTGAAACAGCCTCCTATCTTAACGCGCACATGGAAGCTTGATATTGGAGGAGGGTGCCTAGATCCCGATCCAATCATTGCACTTGGAGGGGAAACGAGCATCATTAAATACACAACGCAGAAAACCTGCGCATTCTATCTTCTTCCTTTCTCAACCTCACTTCCTCGCAATAACATCCACAGCGCTACTTCTCTTCCACCTAATCTCTTTTCTCTTCTATTCCTTACTCCTGTCTCTTCCTCTCTCTTCTCCCCTCTTCAAACCCCACCCCCGGCTTCCAGACTTTATGAGAGATAATAAACTTCAGATATGTGTCCGTTGTTCTCGACATGTCAAGGTCATGTTATCAATCATACCACAAAGCGCCGGCGATTCTCAATATATCCACCCCCAGGGAATTCATATCCGTCGAAACCAAAAACTCTATCGAAAGTGGTGTTTGTTAATGAACAGGCTGCCCTGTGGAGGGTCTTTCATATAATATCACTCGGAACAAGCATAAGAACGCGACTTCGATGTCAGCCCCGGCAGGCAACAGCACCTTAACCACACATGCGCTAACAAGGCCTGTAACTTAATTCATACTACAGACTAGCATACCATAGCACCTCACGAATTCCGGGCCTAACACACATGATAAACCAAAAAAGAAGGAAGACAAGAAAGAAAGACGGAAAGGATCCCTTCATTTCGCTTTTCCTCCACCCCCCAATTCACTAGTCATGGAGCCCGAAGGTTCTGTGGGTTCTCCGACCCCGATTCCCTGTACCTATATGAGGACCCCCCACCCCCCTGCTTTCCCTTGATACATGCTTTGATGGTCAGGAAAGAGCCCTGTGATAGTCGCGATGTTGCCTAAAGGCCATGGGGTGAGGAGATACGCAGTATTAGGGCTTGCGCATATGAGGTGCGCAGTGATTAGGAACATGGCGATCAATGGTTGTTTCCATATCTGGTGCTGATAGAAAATAGGATATGGGTGTTTGGTTTCGGGCTCGATACCACTTTCTATGGGGCGGTAGGCGGGATAATTTTTCCCTTGGTCTGGGCGGCATAGAGCGTAGGGTGCGGGTTTTTTTTTAGGGATCACGGTGGCTCTAGATTGTTTGGGATTGCGGGGGATCAGGATGTATCTGAATGGTGTTTCTTGGGAGCTGGCTGTATTTCCGGCTATCCAGAGATATATAACCCTAGTCCTCACTCAGCTAGTATCCCGATCAATCAGTTGGTTAGCCACCCTCTTCAGCTTATCTAGTAATCTCATTCCGGTTAGGGTGTCCTTCGGCTGTTTCTTTTATTTCTTAGTTGGGCAAGCTTTCGGAAAGGCATCCGGGGATATTATTTCTCGTTGATCGCGGGAAAGTAATTGTGTGCGGTGTTGGCCATTTGGCGGCGTTAAAGTGGTCGTCGATGAGGGCTTGCTGCAGCGGTGTGGAGGGGCTCAAGTGAACAACGAAGTTTGTATTAAGACGTGAAGAAGCTCACGATTCATTTTAGTCAAATGCATTGAAAGGAAAACCACGAGGAAAGTAAAGAGCTGAAAGGAAGTTTAAGGCGGGGAAGCGATCGGAAGGGAGGAAAAACACGGGGGAGAAAACTTTCTATGCCCTGCATCTTCCCCCGCCGGCTCCTTCATGTACCACTATTGCCTGAGGGGGTGGCATTGAGCAGCACGTCCCGGACGAGGATAATGTACCGGAGGCCCTGGAGCTCATGCGCGGAGAGGCACTGGTTGCGCTCTAACTTCATATCATCCGTTATCTGGATAATACCTGCCGAAGCAAAATGAGGTGGGTAGGATTCTCGGAGGGGAACGAGGTTTGGAGCCCGGTAGAGAGATGATCCACACTCTCAGGTTCTGGATGCTTGAGCCACTTCAAGGGTTCGTAGATCGAGGCGATGTGTACCGACTGATTAGCGAATGGGGACTACTAGGGCACTTCTCCCGCCGATGTCGGGGGTTATGAGGATTAGGCCGCAGAGAATCATATTTTAGCCTGTTTTTTTCTCCCCCATGAGCCGTTAGATGTAGATATCAAAAAGAGGGGGGGCATTTACCTGACTTGATGGTTTACAGCTGTCCCTTGGCCCGCCTGTCCATAGCTAGGGCCATCTGAAATTTCGAGCGAACGTGCTTCAGCAGTCCATTCTTGCCATAGCCAACCCATCGCTCAAACCCGGACGAGTCAATCATCATTTCCCCATAACCTCCCTCTTTCCCCTCCGCATTCCCCTCCGCATTCCCCTCCGCATTCCCCTCCGCATTCCCCTCCGCATTCCCCTCCGCATTCCCCTCCGCATTCCCCTCCGCATTCCTCTCAGTACTTTCACCGCCCTTCAGCAAAATCCCATCCTCCTCCGCTCCCTCCCTCGAAACTGGCCTGCTTTCTCCACACTCGGAAAACATCTCCTTCACAAATCTGGACTTCCCAACATTTATCCCGCCAATAATCCATATGCGCCAGTCCTGCTCCGGATATCACGCTTTATTTTACCAGACCCCCAACCATTCCTGGTGGGAATTACGTGAATCCTATCCACCGTGCGCTCGACTCTCTCGTTCCCGGGAAGGGCATCCTTGATGCTTTTCTTGATGTACGTCATCAAACTCGAGACCTGCCGTTTCGAAGCCATGAGGATATCTGACCTAGTAATAATATACGAGACAGTCAACTGGCATCGGAGCAGCTTGGACAAATTCTGGTAGAGGTGCTCGTCCAGTCTCGGTTGCAGTGACATGGGGAGGTCTGCGGCGTCGATGAGGTGGTATATGTGTTTCTTTGTGTGCCGCTAGTTCTGTATAAGGTTGGTTAGTGTGGAGGGTGGGGTGTGCAGGCAATCCACTCGTGCGGTGGTGGTAATGTATGCCGTGGCACAGCTCATAGACCAACGATAGAGTAGTGAGGTCTGTTCAGCGGGTAGACCAACGCATGGGTAGGCGGTTGGCTGAGATGACTGATCGGATATTGTCTGGCTGCGCTCTTGTCCCAGAAGCAGGAACTGCGGGTTGATCAGTGGGAAAGCATCAATAACCATCATGCCCTTGGCAGATTGGAAGAGGATCAATAGCATCTGCTTTCGTGTGGTGCGCTAACTCTTCGGAGGGCTGTTGGAGTTGGGATCAACGATTGACAACTAACAGCCAGAGCCTAATCCAGAATTGGGATGCTGACGCCGCCTAGACTCGTCATTTATAATGTCAGTTCAGTAGACGGAGGGGAATATACTTCCATGTTTTGAACACCATCACCACACACTATCGCACCCTATCCCTCACGCTCTGCTCCCACTATCTAACTCTTTCATATTTACACATTTATAAAAGGAATTATCCCCTCTCTTACCCAGACCCCGTGACCCCCTCTTCTACATTGTTTCACTGAGGAAGAATCTTGTCAGGAAGCCACTAGCCGGGTATTTGGTTATGGAGTCTATCACCAACACCAACTCGAACAAGGAGAACCTGAAAGCCAAAAATAAACTTCTCGAGGGTAGAATCGAAGAGCTCGCAAAGCTCAACCAGAGCATCGAGAGACTGACAGAGAAGAAGGAAAAATGGAAACGAAGGTATGAGGAGATGGCCGGCGAAGGAGAGAGGCGAGAGGGATGAGTTGGAGGAAACAAAGAAGGCTGTGGGTGAGGCGAAGAAGAAGATGACGATTTTGGAAACAGACTGGAGGCCTCAATGAAAAGGAACATTCCAATTGTTGCAGCTAATGTATTGAAAGCAGTATGTAAACATGCTGTTGGAATTCCCCAGCAAGGCGAGTCTCCAGAGAACCAAGATACCCGAGGAGAAGGATTAGTGTTCCCAACGGTCCGGGGGGACAGCCAAGAGACCCGGACGGCGCGGGACGGCTATCTGCAGTCCGTCCGGGGCGGCCTAAATTCAGGAAAGCCGTCTTTGGACAGGACGGCGGGCCGTACAAGGTGAAGCGTTTTACTTCAGGGCAGGGGATAGCCGGGGACGGTGGGGGACAGGTGGGGGAAGGCAGGGTGTTGGATATCTTGGGTTGTTCGCCGAAGCTTAGTCATACGTTGAGCTTGGTTGCCATGGGCTATGGGGCCCACTTGTCTTATTTGCGCTCTGTTTCGTTTCGTTTCTCTTCTCTCCTTTTTCCACTCAATAAGTTTCTTCTACACAGTAAACTAAAACCAACGAAACTGCTCTTAACGCGACTCTCACTTCGACCTAGAATCTCTTTCTTGCATTCACCCTCAGTAAATCTCTGTCCGCACTATCTCTAACTATCGAGCGGTCTGTAAGCACTTTATTCTGCCCACCTCAGAGAACTCGGCTGACTCCGGATCATTTCCAATACAGGGGACCGCCGAGGACTTCAAGAATGATGTCTCATGATGTGAAAAGAATTCGTTTGGAGGTGTATGATTTTGGCTTGGCTAGTGCAGGAGGTCCAAGCACTGGGACTATAGTTCCCTATAGTCCATCCAGTCCTCACCGTCACGGGAGTAGTCCGTCCTAGCAGCCCCAAAAAGACGGACTATGAGCCGCAGTCCGTCCCTCCTCCCCCGAAGACGGACGGACTGGACGGTTGGGAACACTGGAAAGGATCAGGAGCCTCTCCGAAAAGTTCTATCAATTTGGTTGCGAGAATCCAGGGCAAGTAGTGGAGCTGGCCAATGCTGTAAGTTTTAGTTCCTTCACTTTGTTTGGGCTGTGTGGACGACTAACCCTGAGAAATAGTGGCCGGGCTTGATAAACGACCGCAACAATTCCGCCCACAAGGTCACCGGTGGTGATGCGAACGGGATCTTACCTTTTTGTGACCCTCAACTACGTCGCATGTTGGAGAGAGCATTTCGGTTGCTCTTGGATCCCCCAGCGACTGGAAACATGCAACTCCGAATCAAAAGGCCCGTGTTTTTCGCAATTGTTAGTTATTGGGCGCAACCTGTACCCCATTAGTAGATCTGGTAACTGATTGGGTTCCGATAGGTAGGGGTTGCGAACTCACCAGCCTGGGCTGGTAACCCATTACCCGTGCCGGAATGGCCCATTTCGCTCGCTCTTCCAAACCTCATCCTACCTCACCCCTGTTAGTGCCTGTCGATGGCGCCCCTCTTTTCCAAGTGTTAATATCAGGAAGGGGAGCAAGGGTAATGGATATTGTTTAGGTTTTTTTTTTTGAAAGAGTGTTATCCTGTCGCAAAGGGGTGCCTGTAAAAAAGTTAGTTTCTGAGTGATTGGTGGGGTTGAGTGGTCTACCGATTATGTTCATGTTCCAAAGGAGTCTTGTAAAAGTGTTAGTTTTGTGGGGGAGCTAAGGTGGTCCACCGCTATTTGGTGTTATCCTATCAGAGTTACAACACGATCACCACCCCGTACCTGAATTGCTTCGCGATCGTGCAGACTAAACAGATGCGTCGGGTATATTGACGTGAGTCACAACCTGTATCTGCAGGAAGCAGGGGTTTGCTTGCCATGATATTACGGGAGTTTCATGGAGGGCCAGGCTTTTTGAACCATGGTAAAGTCGAAGTGTGAGGCAAAGCGGATTAAGTGGAGGAAGCGAAGGGGGTTGCCGGCGAACGTTTCTTTCGAGTGTAGTGGGTTGCGGATTGTGGAGGTTGCTATTTTTACAAATTGGCTATGGTTGGATGGCGAATAATGGCGGCGAGTGACCGGGTGTGAAACGAAACAATAAATGCTAAGGCAAGAAGTAAGACTAAACGATCGCACAAAAGCGGGGCACTCTCTCTCACGATGCTCTACTAACTAAACTACCGGTAAAGACAGAAGTATATATGAAAAACAACGATATCCCCCGTCCACCGAGTCCTATCCTTCCATCGACCACCACATACGTCTACACTCTTCCACGCAGGCGGCAGGCCACTGCTTCTATGCTGGCCATTCGATCTTCCACGCTCGCTCCCGCTCTTCTGTGCCCCTTTCCGTTCTTCCACGCAGGTCTCCCTTTCCTTTCCGTGCAGAACAATCATGCTAACAAAGGAAAGAACAAAGAAAACTCTTCCAGGCTCTGTAGCCTACTCGTATACGAGTTCTCCTCACCGATCGCAAGCACCTCACCGGAGGTTTGTTGAACGACAACGATGTACGATGCACCTACGCCCGGCAGCATGAAAGAACCTGCTCCGGTGGATGTATCGATCTAGGGCGCATGAGCGGTAGACTTCTTTGTCTGAAAGACAACGAGATAGGATATGTGCGGGCCGCCGGACTGATACGCGGCTGGGGGTTAATATGGTGAGCAGCAATCGACCATTTTCAACAGCTATGTCCTCTACTGCGAAGCCGGCGCACACGGTGTAGGTTGTAAAATAGGAATTTGATGGGAGGGCATCTTTTTCTGGGGGCCCGGATTCTAAGGCCACCATAGATACTCCCCTCGCAATAATTGACGATAAAGTGGAACAAACCATAAGCGGAATCAATCTATGTTCTGAATAAGTCTCACTAGTTCAACAGACAAAGTCGATATCCGGCCAAAGGATCGTTGTAGTAGCAGCCTCTAGATGCTTATGACTCTCGGGATTGTTCTCGATCTTGTACACACTGAGCAGTCCAAAGCTGTGTTTATCCCTGTTTGCATTGATACACTCCGAAATCTGAGTTGAAAATTGCACCCGCTCATATGGCCTATCCCTACATCGATGTCCGTGCTTTGAGTACCCAAGAGCTTATCTCTAACACAAACATCAGTGGAAGGAAAACTAGGTGCTCATTATCGGGTTACCTTTCTCAATTTGTTGGGCAGCATCCACTAGGAGCCTGGGTGGGGCGCCTTCCATCAGTGAGAGGGTTAGGGTGCGTGAAGTCATACGGGGTCTGGAAATTATCATTGTACTTTATATATTTGAAGTGTCCGCTGGGGGAGAGGAAATTACATTAAAAGGCGTGAAACCCAGAGTTTGGCTTGACAATATTCAGTGAGTGAGCCGTAGAAGGTTCATTGTCCCGGGGACTTGTATAGGCTGCAATGGTGGGTTCATTGCCTTCTGGATGCGGAGCGAGCGACCAGAGCAAGAGGTTCTGCAGATGTGCAAAGGCTTAAATTAAGCCCCACTACCGGTACGGGTATGGTACTAAAAAAAAGGAGAACCGGGGTATCAGTGTATTCATTCTCGGGAGAGGGAAGTAACTACTGTACAAATCACAAACTATCACAGACGAAACAACACAGAGAAACAAGCCACACAATTCACTATCAATTCGCCTAGCACAAGCTAATTCACAAACAATCCACTTGATTCCGATACAGAGAAAAGAAAAAAACCTCCGCATTTACCTTCGTTCACAACACAAACCGTTGCTTGTTGACCGGGGTGGTTCGCTTCCGCGGTGGGTGTGGAATGAAACGAGAGAAGTGAGAGACGGCTACCTTACATAGACTCACCCCCCCCTGTCTGCTAAGCCTCAACCCACTACCCTTGTAACGAATATGACCCACTCGGCTTCCTGCAAATACAACTACCGTACTGGCTATTCTCTCTTCCAAGTAACTTTAGAGAGCAATCGTGAACTCCGCCGAATCACCTCTAGCTAGCTAAGCATATTCGAACTAAGCAAAGATAAAATTTATCCGCAATAGTACAGGAGCACAATACCACAGATCCATTGTTTCTCCCTTTGGATCGGCTTGTTGTTGAAAATCACGCGCGATCACTCGCCGCAGAAGGCTATTTCCATTCCACCTTTCTTATCTTGTTCATCATTTGTTCTAATTTCGGTGGCCAATCATTACAAATTAGAGTAGGGGACTTGGCATACCTGGTTCGTACACTATATGAGGATTCTGATATATGACTAGCGATGATCGGTGAGGTCAGAGGAGGGGAGATGGCAATACTGGAGGAACGGGGATTGGAATTCTCCTGTTATTTTAATATCTCCGGATGGATTCTCGAGATCATCCAAGTTCGTGTTATTTCCCTCACTTCTCTGCAGATAGGAACACTGATATGGGAACATTGTTGTATCTTCCTTATGGGCCTTCTGCTTCACCAAAGATAGGCAGCATAAGCAACGAAGAAATATTTCTCAAAATTTAAAGGCATTTATCCTGCCTGTCTTTATTTTATTCCCTGTTCTACTCTGCTTATTTTCTGCGAATAAAGAATTTGCCTCTTGGCTTTTTGACAGACTCTCTCCGTTCAGTGGACTACGCTTCGCATTGTTCTTCAGAGTTGTTGAGGTTGTAGCTGGTTAAATTGGCGTGGAACGATAGAGTATTAGTGAAATCGATTTTTTAGGTTGCGGATGGCTTGCATATGCTGCTCGGAATGGACATGCGGGAGTCATGAGAAAGCTGCTGGGGCAGGGAGAGGCCAACCCTGACAAGGGAAATAATCGGAACCAGGTGCCCCTCTCGTAGGCAGCTCAGAATGGACATGAGAGAGCGATAGCCTTGCTACAGTTCCGCAAAGGAGTAACTTCCGGAACGATCTAATACCCAAGAGATCTGTTGCATGGAAGTAGCCGCCGCCTTCCCCCCTTTCAGGGCACCTTGCCCCCGGTGATGCATTCGAACGTCATCCTCTGCCGATAGGGGGACCCCTATAAGGTGGGTGCGCTGATATGCGCCATGCCATCCTACGCCTTTTTAGCTATTTGTTTCCGTGGTTGGGTGGGGATTTACAAATTTCCGTTTACAAAGTTCCGTCAAGTCCCCTTGTGAGAGTTTCTGTTGATGCTGGACGGCATGGCCGAGCACCAGGGCTGCCGTTACCTTTCTAAGAAGATTGCTTGTAAGTCAAATGACATAGTGGAGGGGGGATAATTTCTTACACAAATATCTGAGATTCCTATAGCGAGGTTGGAGTGTGTGTGATCGGGTGCGATGATGGTGGTCAAATCACGGAAATATATTCCCCTCCCTCTGCTGAACTGACATTATGCATGACGAGTCGGTTGAAAATTCACGAATGTTCCATACACTGGAGATAGGTGGATCGCTGGTGGGACATGGCTGAGAGGGGTTTGGTTTGATGACGGTTGTAGGATTGAGGAGTATGATATCAGAAGAGCAACGGTATGCCCCGTTAAGGAGTTAGATGAAGGAGAAATGTTTAGGATGTTTGAGGAGGAATTGACTTTAGGTATGACCGGAGGTTAGAGGTTTGCTAGGTGTTGGAACACAACAGCGCTGCATCTGTGATGGTTAGGAAACAGAAGACTGTGTGAGGACAGTAATGGATCGAGGATGATGAGAGGAAACTTTGTAAGAGGACAAAACAAGGAAAATGGGAATTAGGGAATATGAGTTTCGGGAATGTTTGAGGGGTTGTGAGGATGGAAAGGAGGAACGAAGAGAGAAGAGACTAGTGACCATGTTCTGGATGAATAATTTTTCCGTAAAGCCGAGCTTGTGCATATTTAGGACACCTCTGGAGAATATAGAAACAAAAAGGACCCCGATACACTCTCTACCGATCATAGCCTGGTTTTGTGAGAGTCTAGGCAGCGTAACTATCCTTATTCCACATCGGGGGATTAGCTGCTAGTTGTCAATCTTTGATACCAACACCAGCAGTCCCAGGAAGAGTTAACGCACCATGCGAAAGAGGATGTCATTGATCCTCTTCCAATCTGCCAAGGGCATGGTGGTCATTGATGCTTTCCGGCCGATCAACCCGCAGTTCCTGCTTCTGGGAAAAGAGCCCAACCAAACAACCTCCGATCAGTCATATCAATCAACCGCCAATCCGGGCTTCGGTCTACCCGCTGAACAGACCTCACTACTCTATCCTGATCAATTACCTCAAAATGTACCCAGGGTTCCGAATGGTCGGTGGAAGACTAGACTGGACTAGCTAGTCCGGTCGAAAGTCAAGTCTAGTCTAATGGTGGAAATTAGACCGACTGGACAGTCAGGATTATTGAAACCGACTCGACCAGGACTGGTCTAACCAGGCCCGCCAAGCAATAGGATATGTTATTTTTATCACAATGTTACGTTCAAATAAAGCTTTTCTTCATAAAACTTATTGTTTCCATGATTATAGGGTGGGGATAGTGCCTTGTTTAGATTAGGGGTGGCGAAAATAAGTTCTCAAGTATTGAACTATTTTTCGTGCATTAAGTGAGTGATATTCCATGATCAATTGACATATCTAGAAAGGTGGGGAGCTAGTTTTTTAGTTTGTATTTTTAGCGTGATGTAGGGAAATTTGGCACTATTACCACTGCAGGGGATACTAGTACAGGTATCCGATGCCACTTATCCATCGGGTAATTGCATTTCCACCACATGCTATCCTCTCTAGGATGTTCTATGAACCTGTACTGAGGGCCTGTTGATTTATACCGTTGCAAGCGGCTTTAAATCTTACTATCTCTTGGACTGCTAAAACGGTGGAAAAATTTCTGCCACCCGTCTCAGTGTCTGAGACAGAGATTACTAAGATGCCCTCTCAGTATTCTCGAGTGATGATGTGTGTAAGTACAATCATGTTACTAATATTGGCTACGGTCTGGGGTTTGCACACCTGCGAATTTCTAGTAATTAACAAAAGTTGCTTATTAACATCTGTCTCGGACACTCAGGGGGGTGGCATAAAATTTTCCTCCGTTTCAGCAGTCCAAGAGATAGCTACACATCTATTCTTAGCGAGTGTTGGCCTAGGTGCCATTCAGACTCTCATGCGACCTTTTATGAAGACTAGTCTGGGACTAGTCCAAACCGGACCGGACCTCCCAAGTTAGTCGGGTCCAGTCATTGACATCAACCAGGACCAGCCAGTCTGGTCCTGCCTCCAAAACTTGACCGGTCGGACTATTCGGAACCCTGTCGTACACTACTTTTCTCTATCCAGAAAGTACTATATACAGCTAATCTATTCGTGGGGGGGAGGAAGGGAATAATAAAACTATACACGAAAAACAAGGACATGCAGGCAGGGATTTCGAGATAAAGAATAATTAATTATAATAACGAGAGTGGCGGGCTATGAGCTCCACCTCCTCATGGTAATAGAACTCTTCCCCCCCAAGAACCAAGCTCCATGGGACTTTGAAAACAAAACTCATAAATCCTTAGCTGGCCATAAAAGCAGATCGCCAAAAGGCACAACAGGTGTGTGACATATATGTGGATTCCGATCTTATGGGATTTCTCCCATCTACAAAGGGCGATATCGAGGGCAATTGCCAAGAGTAACATACTTTAAAAGGGAAGGGGTGGTGGTTATTCCGGTTTCCACGAGGCGGTGTCTCCTGGGTATCAAGTCGGGCGGGGGGTTACCACTGTGCGGGACTGTAGTAGCTCTACAACCCTCTCATGTCCGTACTGAGCGGCAAACGAGAACGGTGTTCGGCCGTCATTATCTGGCCTGTCAGGGTTGACCTCTCGTCCGAGTAGTATTTTCACCACTCCCTCATGCCCATACCCAGCCGCAAACGAGAGCGGTGTTCGGCTATAATTATCTGGCTTGTCAGGGTTGACCCCTTCCCGCCCGAGTAGTGTTTTCACCACTCCCTCATGTCCATACCCAGCCGCAAACGAGAGCGGTGTTTGGCCGTCATTATCTGGCCTGTCCGGGTCAACCTCTTTCCGTCCGAGTAGTATTTTCACCACTCCCTCATGTCCTCCCCGGGCGGCGAACGAGAGCGGTGTTCGGCCGTGAATATCTAGCTCGCTAGGGCTGACCTCTCGTCCGAGCAGTGCTTTCACTACTCCTTCATGTCCATACCAAGCAGCAAACAAGAGCGGTGTTTGACCGTCATTATCTGGCCTGCCAGGGTTGACCTCTCTCCGTTCGAGTAATGTCTTTACCACTACGTCACGTCCATACTCACTAGCAACCGAGAGCGGTGTTCGGCCGTCATTATCTGGCTTGTCAGGGGTGACCTCTTTCCTTTCGAGTAGTATATTTACCACCCCCTCACGTCCATACCCAGCGGCAATCGAGAGCGGTGTTCGGCCGCGTCTATCCGGTTTGTCAGGGTCAACCTCTTTTCGTCCAAGCAGTGCTTTCACCACTCCCTCGTGTCCATACCAAGCGGCAAACGAGAGCGGTGTTCGGCCGTGAATATCTAGCTCGCCAGGGTTAACCTCCTCTCGTTCGAGTAGTGTTTTCACCACTTCCTCATGTCCATACCAAGCGGCAAACAAGAGTGGTGTTCGGCCGTCATTATCTGGCCTGTCGGGCTTGACCTCTTTCCGTCCGAGTAGTGTTTTTACCACTTCCTCATGTCCACACCTAGCGGCAAACGAGAGCGGTGTTCGGCCTTTATTATCTGGTTTGTCGGGCTTGACCTCTTTCCACCCCAGTAGTGTTTTCACCGCTCCCTGATGCCCATTATGGGCAGCCCAGGCAAGTGGTGTACGGCCTGAAAAATCCTCCCCATTGATATCATAATATCCGATCTCTATCAAGGCTGCTACAACTTCACCAATTCCGAAGAACGACGCACAGTGTAGTCCACTGAATGGATGAAAGGCATCAGAATAGCCAGGATACGGATACTTTGCTCTCCTTAAAAGTAATTTGGTTGGTATCTGGCCATAATGCTCCGATAATAGCTTCAGCGCAAGTGATCTCCCATAGTCAGAGAGCTCCCTTTCCGCATGGGCCCCCCAGAATACAGAAGAGTATTCTAGAAAGGGTGTGTTCTGGAAACCAGGAGAGGGGGTAGTTGAAAGGGATTTGACCTGTCGGGAACCCAGATAAGTCAAACAGATTTCTGCCATTGCTGAGTGGGGTCTGGTGAATATATCAGGATGAGCGGAAAGATACTCCTTGAGAGTAAAGTGGATCAATCGTGCCGTCGATGCTTCCTTATCTACAGTGATGAGCCCTTGACAGCAGCTCAGTAATGTTGAAATAGAAGGGATGTTGTCAGAATTGAAATCCGTGGAGTCTAGCTCGACTGCTAAGGCATGGCAGAGCTCATCTGCTCGCAATGGTCGCTCCGCATGACTGACCCACATCAATGCTGCCATCCCCAATATCGATTGGTCCCCGTCTTGTGCCTTTATCCGTTCTATGGTTGCATTATAAACATCTCCCACCCGCAATCCATCTGTCATTCTATTGAGCCTTTCTCGTCTCCTGTGGATTGTCGATTCGTGTAGGATTGCATTGATACTTAAGGAAACGAGTAGAAACCTAGATGCATATTTATTAGCCGATGTTGTAAGGCAGAACCCCTAGAACCGCCGTCCCTACATACATTTCTGACATAGTTTCAGGAATCCTCTCCAGAATGTCCTCCTCTAGGCTCCTGTTCATCGCATGTGGAGTTGGGTCCTCGCCTAATCTAATATGAAGGTATTCGGTGATATCACCTCTTCTAGGGCTTACAGATACACTTGTTACTCGTCCAGAAAGGAGCCTTTCAATCTCATCCCGAATATGAGGCCTTCCGATGATGAATATTCGTGTGCGTGGGGATTTCTTTAGGATTTGTTGTAGTGAATTGAGGAGCTTTACTCGATCCAGTTCGGAACATTCGTCTAGGGCGTCTATGCATACAAATGTCGGGAGTGAGGCTGTGATAGCCTGTAGCATCTTCACGATGTCTGGAAGTCGCGGCCCTCGTCCACCAATAGCATTCTTTCCCTCTTGAAAAGCCCGTGATATTTCTTCCGGAATCTTTTCCAGTCCACCAACGACCTGCCTCAGCAAGGAACCCAGAGTACTAGTCACAGACTGCTCCTTCCGATCTGCGAAGTCGAAGTAAAAACAAGTTACAGCTGAGTTTTGTCCCTTAGCTTGATCACACAACCTGTCCACTACTAGCGAACTGACACGGCGGGTTGTTAGCACTAGCCTTCTTTCTCCCGGCCCTCGAGAATAATTCTTGATACCTGATAAATGTCTTTCCGACTCCCGGATCTCCATAGCAAAACAGCACTGCATTCGGACCTTCATCTCCCCCACTCCAGTCATGCCAGCTTCTAAATGTTTCCGTTTGCAAGAGCCATTCCCCCACATTGTCGGCACGGCTCTCTTGGATATCTCGATGGCGTAGCTTGGGCTCCAGGGGCGACAACCAGGCTAAGAGTGGGGACCGATCATCGGCAATGGTACACTTGTTCCAAACATTAAAAGAGTTCGTGTTATTAGACCAGTTGCTATTATCATAGATGGGACTATGAGACATTTTTCGTTCTTTGCTGCTTGCACTGTTGTAGAGGAGGGGTTATTGAGTATGGTCGGCCCATGACATTAGAGTGATGGTGCCCCACCTAAGAATGAAACTTAGAGGTTGAAAGTTGGAAGTTGGAAGTTGGAACTCTTGGCAAGTATTCGAAAGGCAGGGAAACTCCTTTACAGCAAGAAGTTTGTGTTATTGCATATTCTTTGCTTTTCTCGGGCGTTGCCTAGGGCATGGCAGACAAGTCCCAGGATTTCTGACTCCCAACTTTGACTTATGCACGCACGGGGGGCCCCGTCAGTCTATTCCTGGAAGTTGGGGAAAGGCTCGGTCTTGGCAAGGAAAGCATCGGTCATAGAACCCAGTACTCGGATAACACCGGCTTCATAGAACACCGAAAAAGTGTGCCTTACCATACCGGTACTGAAGCAGGCTAGGTTGCCGACACTGGGAGAGCGATCCTTGATGGAAGCCACAAACATCATCGCAAGCGACAATCCTGTGGTACTCAGCTTAAGATATGCAAGGCTTCCGAACCCTATGGACAGAACCTCCCCTGCTCATGATGACCACTACAATCGTAAATAACAGCCAGTATTTCCCCCATCAAAAGTTTTTTACCCCAGGAAAATCACGGGTCCCTCACACAGCGTGAACGATAATTTATTTAGTTATGAAACTGAGACAGTCTTCACAAGCGGCTCCCCTATGGCCCCCACCTAATATGGCGGCATGGGGCACGTGTTTCACATTGATGCTCTTTTAGGTCTGCCGGGATCGGTTCGGCTCCAAACAATGTTTCCGCTTAGGCTGCCACAACAGACTCCTCAGAACTACTCGTAATGTCCTGACGTTTGTGAACACAACTGCTATTGCATACCGCCAAAATTCAGCTTTTTTGCCCTGATCTTGGCATCATGCAATAGCAGTTGTGTTCACAAACGTCAGGACATTACGAGTA
>Ga0307513_10003930_pt1 | contig 19989 bp, 21 predicted proteins | sample 15_EM_MG_FD_202174 | JGI IMG/M metagenome (GOLD analysis project Ga0307513, IMG submission 202174) | Populus trichocarpa ectomycorrhiza microbial communities from riparian zone in the Pacific Northwest, United States - 15_EM | ecosystem: Host-associated > Plants > Roots > Unclassified | place...
CGCGGGCCGTGCGGCGAGCAGCAGCACGTCGACGGCGCTGACCAGCGGGGCGCCCTGCCCGCCCGCGGCGACGTCGCGGGGCCGCAGGTCGGCCACGACCGGCAGCCCGGTGCGCTCGGCGATCCAAGCCGGTTGCCCGAGCTGCAGGGTGCCGCGCACGGTGGCGTCCTCGACCCAGTGGTGCACCGTCTGCCCGTGCGAGACGACGAGCTCGGCGCGGCCGCCGCACAGCTCGTCCACCGCGCGGGCCGCGACCTCGGCGAACGCCTGCCCGGCCAGCGTGTCGAGGCGGCACACCGCCTCCGCGGTGGTGGTCGCCGGCGGCAGCACCGCAGCGACCAGCTCGCGGTACCCGGTGGGCAGCGGGGCGGTGAACGCGCCCAGCGGCTCCAGCACGAGCAGGTCACCCTCGAGGCGCAGATCCGCGGCCGCGGCGTCGATACCGTCGGCCGACGTGCCCGACATGAGCCCGATCACCCGCACGGCAACACGTCCACGCACAGCAGATCCACACTGGGACGCTACCCGCGCATGAGGCATCATCGGGCCGATGATCGTACGACTCACCGCGGCCGGCGCCGTCGTCCTCGACGCGGACAACTGCACCGCGCTGCACCTGGAGACCGAGCTCCAGGGCGGCAAGCTGCGGGCCGCGCTCGCGACCACCGACACCGGTGCGGCCGACCCCGGCGGCGAGCACGTCTGGCTCGACCTGGCCGTGCTCCGCTCGCGGGCCAAGCTGGTCGCCACCGCCGACGACTGGGCGGAGCGCTGGACGGGGATGGTCGGCTACGCCAAGGGGAAGGGCTGGCTCAGCGCGGACGGTCACTCGGTGCGGGTACACGTGGAGCCGCTGGCCTGAGCGCCCATTCGCGGTCGAGCACCGCCATCACCACCAGCGACGACCAGCTCCCGTCCGGCTCGGGCATGGCCTCGCGCAGCACACCCTCCTCGACGAACCCGGTGCTCGTGTAGAGCGCGCGGGCCACCGCGTTGGCCGGCTTCACGTCCAGCCAGACCCGATGGGCGCCGCGGGCGAACGCGTGATCGACCGCCGCGACGAGCGCCGCCCGTCCGGCGCCGGTGCCGCGGGCCTCCGGCCACACGACGATCCGCCGCAGCTCGGCCACGCCGTCGACGGTCACCAGCACGATGTACCCGACCGCCGTCCCGTCGCGCTCGACGACGAGATGCTCCGCCGCGGGATCGGTCAGGTGCCGCTCGTGCCAGGCCGCCGACACCTCACCCAGCCACCGCCGCGCGGCCGGGTCGTTCTCGGCGGCCAGCGCGGCGGCGATGTCGGACGGGGTGCTCGGGCGCAGCTGGACGGTCATCCGTCCATCTTGCCTACGATTGGATCACCAGGTGAGCGGCAGCCGTTCCGGTCCGCGCACCAGCGCCCCGCGGCGCCACGGCACCTCGTCGGCGGGGATCGCAAGTCGCAGATCGGGGAACTCGCGCAGCAGCGCGCCGATCGCCTCCTGCAGCTCAATGCGGGCCAGCTGCGCGCCGAGGCAGTGGTGCGGTCCGTACCCGAACGCGATGGTCGGGCCGTTCGCGCGATCCAGCACCAGCTCGTCGGGCCGGTCGAACACCTCGGGATCGCGGTTGGCCGCCGCGATCATCGCGATGACGGCCTCCCCGGCGCGCACCTGCACACCGGAGAGCTCGACGTCCTCGGTGGCGATGCGCGCGAACCCGGCTGAAGCGCCGAGTGGGGTGTAGCGCAGCAGCTCCTCGATCCCGCGGGTGATGGTCTCCTTGGCGTCCGCGCCAACCCGCAGCGACGCGCCCCGGTCGGGTCGGGTGAGCAGCAGGAACGTCATGTTCCCGATCATGTTCATGGTGGTCTCGTGGCCGGCGATGAGGATGCCGACGCCGAGCCCGACGAGCTCGGCGGTGGTGAGCCGGTCGCCCTCGTCGTGTGCCGTGACCAGCGCGCTGAGCAGGTCCTCCTGGGGCTGCGCCCGGCGCTGCGCCACGAGCTCGGCCATGTAGGCGACCATGTCCGCGCGTGCGCTCGCCCGCTCCTCCGGTGTGCGCGAGCTGGTGGAGAGGGCGGCGTCCGCGCCGGCCCGGAAGATCGCCCGGTCGGCGACGGGCACGCCGAGCAGCTCGCAGATGATCGTGACCGGCAGCGGCATCGACACGTGTTCGACGAGATCGGCGCCGGGTCCGGCGGCCCGCATCCCGGCGAGCATCCCGTCGGTCAGCTCGGTGGCGCGCGGGCGCAGCTGTTCCACGCGGCGCGCGGTGAACGCCGTGGCGACCAGCCGGCGCAGCCGGGTGTGGTGCGGCGGGTCCATGTTGAGGATCGAGGCCGCGTTGTCGTCGACCTCGGGGCGCACGCGGGGCACGTCGGCGCCGACGGTCACGGCGCGGCTGAACCGCGGATCGGCCAGCACGGTGCGCGCGTCGGCGAAGCGCGTGGCGAGCCAGGCCTCGCCGCCGTAGGGGAGCACCACCCGGCTGAGCGGTTCCTCGGCGCGCAACCTGCCGTAGATCGGCTCGAGGTCGAGCGCATGCGGCTCGCCGAAGGGGTAGGAGCGAACAGTGCCTGCTGCGGTCATGTGACGTCCCCCATCACGTGTAAGCAGTTGCTTACAATCGACGGTAGGCGCGGTCGCAACGAGTGTCAAACGGGGTGCCGACCTTGTACGGAAGGTCGTGTTCAGCCGTGCAGCAGGGCCAGTGCGGCCCGCCGGACGTGCCGGAACGACGTCTCCGGCGTCATCGCCGCGCGGACGCCGGGGGTGGAGCGGACGATCGTGATGCCCAGCAACCAGGCGAGCAGGAGATGGGCCCGTGCCTCGGCGTCGGCACGGTCGGGGATGTCGACGACATCGGCCAGCGCAGCGGTGTAGGCCTGGTCCAGCTCGTTGCGCAGCCGCTCCGCGACCTGCGTGCTGCTGGTGCCGCGCAGCACTGCCAGGAACACCTCGGGGGAGTCGGCGGGCTGCAGGACCGTGCGCAGCAGCCGGTCCAGCAGCTCCTCCGGTGGCCCGTCGGTCAGCAGGTCCATCGCTCGCCCGCGCACGGCCTCGATGAACAGCCCTTCCTTGTTGCCGAAGTAGCGGAAGAGCAGCGCCTGGTTCACCCCGGCCCGATCCGCGACCGCGCGGACGGTCGTGGCGTCGTAACCGTCCTGCGCGAACAAGGCCCTGGCCGCGTCGAGGAGGGCCCTGCGCGTCGCGTCGGCGTCGCGGGGCCTCGTGGACTCAGGGCTTGCGTCCGTGCGGGATCGGGGGCTCATCCGGTGCATCAGATCACCTGCGCGGTGGCGCGGGAAACCGGGAGCGGAGCGCTGGGGGGTGAAGCGTGCGGACGGGGCCGGCGCTCGGCGGCGCACCGTCAGCGGACGTGCTGGCCGTGCTGACGTGCGGGAACTGCTACTCCGGGCAGCCCTGGGTGAGCCGGGCGATCTCCGAGTCGAAGTCGATCTCGGCAGCTTCGTCACCGACAGCGACGACCTCGAGGCTCGCGTCGATGAAGTGCCGCAGCAGATCGCGATCGACCTCGAGCACCGCGCGCCCGTCGCTAGAGCGGATCTCGATCTCGACGATGTCGTAGCCCTGGACTTCCTGCGGGCTCATCCGGATGTCGCCGATCCCGGCCTGGCCCTCCAGCGCCTCGATCACGAGCTCGCGGGCGAGCAGCCACTCCACCCAGCGGTCGTGCCTGGTACGGACGGCGAGCGTGACCGCGAACGGATCATCGGCCCGGTACGTCCAACGTGTCACGACCGGAGCCGGCTGCCCGTGCAGCACGGTGAACATGTCCTGCTGGACCGTGTCGGTCTTCATGATCGGCGCCCCCTTGTGGCGATCCGGTCCCGCCGCTGGTGCGACGGTCTCACCGAGGCAATCGCCGCGGACGACCAGAACGCTGCACGTCTTCGACTACTTCACCCGAATCAGTGACCGATTCGGCGTGTTTGAACACATCGTTACGTAGCTGCCCCGTTCGGGTGATGATCACCCGTCCGCGGCTGGTCCGTTCCCCGGCGCTCGGTATCCCCCTGGCGCCGCAGCCCACTGCTGCGTCCGACGGTGCCCCGCCCTCGCCGTCCGGGAGTGGGGCACGGGTGCACGGTATGTGGCGAACGCGCAGGTAGGCGGCGTTCGTCATCGGCGTGTCGGCCGGTCTCACCCGTCCGATCGGAGGAGCGCCGCATCGGGTGATCACTGTCTTTACCCATCCCGTCCCCATAGGGTGCCAACGGCAGAGTGGCGAGCGGACAAGGTGCGTGAGATGACCGATCAGTCGGCGGAAGCGTTCTACGCGACACGGCAGTTCCTCCTCGATCACCGCGAGGACTACGACACCGCCGTCCGCGACTTCCGCTGGCCCGAGATCGGCGAGTTCAACTGGGCGATCGACCACTTCGACGCCGTCGCGGCCGACCCGGAGCGCGGGGCGAAGAAGGCGCTGTGGATCGTGGAGAGCGACGGCTCGGAGGCGCACTGGACCTTCGCCGAGCTGGCGGAGCGCTCCAACCGGGTCGCGAACTGGCTGCGCGGGCACGGGGTGGCCCGCGGCGACCGGATCATCCTCATGCTCGGCAACCAGGTGGAGCTGTGGGAGACGATCCTCGCGGCGATGAAGCTGGGCGCCGTCGTCATCCCGGCCACGACGCTGCTCACCGCGGCCGACCTGCGTGACCGGCTCGACCGCGGCAACGCCAAGCACGTGGTGGTGACCGGCGCCGACGCCGGCAAGTTCGACGACGTGGACGGCGACTACACGCGCATCGCCGTGCGGAACGCGCCGCAGGGCTGGCTCGACTACGCCGACACCGCCTCCGCCGAGGCCGCGTTCACCCCCGACGGCGTGACGAACGGCTCCGACACGCTGCTGCTGTACTTCACCTCCGGCACCACGGCCAAGCCGAAGCTCGTCGAGCACACGCACGCGTCGTACCCGGTGGGGCACCTGTCCACCATGTACTGGATCGGGCTCGAACCCGGCGACGTGCACCTCAACATCTCCTCGCCGGGCTGGGCGAAGCACGCGTGGAGCAACGTGTTCGCGCCGTGGATCGCCGAGGCGTGCGTGCTCGTCATGAACTACGCGAAGTTCGACGCCGCGTCCGTGCTCGGGGTGCTCGACCGCTGCGGTGTCACCAGCTTCTGCGCGCCGCCGACGGTGTGGCGGATGCTCATCCAGGCCGATCTGTCGGTGCTGGCGAATCCGCCGCAGAAGGTCGTCGGGGCGGGGGAGCCGCTCAACCCCGAGGTGATCGAGCAGGTCGAGAAGGCGTGGGGCCGGCGCATCCGCGACGGGTTCGGCCAGACCGAGTCCACCGTGCAGATCGGCAACACGCCCGGCCAGACCGTGAAGCCCGGCTCGATGGGCCGTCCGATCCCCGGCTACCCGATCGTGCTGGTCGACGCGGCGAGCGGGGAGAAGGGCGTCGACGAGGGCGAGATCTGCGTCGACCTCGCGGCCCGTCCGCTCGGGCTGATGGTCGGCTACTACGGCGACGACGAGCGCAACGCCGAGGCGTTCGACGGTGGCGTCTATCACACCGGCGACGTCGGCTCCCGCGACGCGGACGGCTACATCACCTACGTCGGCCGCGCCGACGACGTGTTCAAGGCCAGCGACTACCGGATCAGCCCGTTCGAGCTGGAGAGCGTGCTGATCGAGCATCCGGCCGTCGCGGAGGCGGCGATCGTGCCGTCGCCGGACCCGGTGCGGCTGGCCGTCCCGAAGGCGTACGTGGTGCTCGCGGCCGGCTACGAGCCGACCGAGGAGACCGCCCGCGACATCCTCACATTCGCCCGCGAGAACCTCGCCCCGTACAAGCGGATCCGGCGCCTCGAGTTCGCCGAGCTGCCCAAGACCATCTCGGGCAAGATCCGCCGGGTCGAGCTGCGGGGACGGGAGAACGAGCTGCACGGGTCCGGCTCGGAGGCGGTGTCCGGCGAGTTCACGCTCTAGTCACCCATCCGATCAAGAACGTCGGCGGGCGCCGGCGGCCTCGGGCACGTACCTTCGATGACGAGGGGCAGCACGGGGGACCGGGGGCACAGGGTGAGCGTTGGCGGGGCGGACAACGAGCCGTCGTCGATGGCCGCGGAGATGGCGGCCATGCCCGTCGTGTGGCGGCGCCTGCTCGTCGCGCACGTGCCTGACCGGTTGGGCCGCTGTTCGGCCTGCCGGACCTCCAGCGGCTCGGGTGAGCGGTGGCCGTGCTCGCTGCGGCGGATCGCGGAGGAAGCCGAGCGGATCTACGAGCTGGAGCTCGGGCGCGCCGTCGGGGAGTAGTGCCCCGGCCAGTCCTGGTGCCGGATCCGGCGGATCTCGCGGACCTCGCCGATCGTCGACCACTCGTCCCGGCCCAACCGCGCCAGCGGTTGTAGCGCGTCGATGCGCGGCAGCCCGCCCTCGGCGAGTTCCTTGTCGAACGTCGACGCGTCGATCGCCGCGTGCAGCACCCGGCCGATCACCACGGTGCAGTCGCCCAGCTCCAACGCCTGGTGGAGCCGGCATTCCAGCGCCACCGGCGACTCCGCCACCCGTGGCGGTGCCACCGTCGCGCTGGGCTCGGGGGTCAGCCCGACGGCGGCGAACTCGTCGACGTCGGGCGGGAAGTCCGTGCCGGTCGCGTTGATCTGCTCGAACAGCGGTTCGGGGGCCAGACACACCACGAACTCGCCGGTGGCGAGCACGTTGCGCAGCGAGTCCTTCTTCCCGACGCTGGTGAACTGCACCATCGGCGGATCGACGCACGACACCGTGAAGAACGAGTGCGGGGCCAGGTTCACCACCCCGTCAGCGGAGATCGACGAGACCCAGGCGATCGGGCGCGGCACCACGGTGGAGGTGAGGATCCGGTAGAACGGCCGGCGGCCGAACTCGTCGGGATCGATGTCGGTACGCACGCCCCGATCATGCAGGCCGGGCGGCCGGCCCGCGCGAACGGAAGTCACTTGCGGCGGGTGGTCTTCTTCACTCATGGGGGAAGGGAGCTCACCGTCCTCACCCTTCGGACGGGTGCGGGCGGCCGCGCTCGCCGGTGCGGCATGACATAGCTTCTCGGCTGTGCGGGCACGATCGGTGGGACTGCTGCTGGGCTGGGCCGCCGACGTCGCGTTCGGCGATCCGCGCCGGTTCCATCCCGTCGCCGGGTTCGGGTCGGCCGCCGCGGCGCTGGAGCGCCGCACGTACGCCGACTCGCGCGCGGCCGGAGCGGTGCACGTCGCGGTGCTGGTCGGGGGCACGGTCGGGCTCGGCGTGCTCGCGGAGCGGGCGCGGCATCCCGTCGTGCGGGCGGTGCTGACCGCCGCTGCCACCTGGACGGTGCTCGGCGGTTCCTCGCTGGCCGGGCACGGCGCGGCGCTGGCCACGGAGCTCGACGCCGACGACGTCACGGCGGCCCGGGCGCGCATCCCGTCGCTGTGCGGGCGCGATCCCGAGCTGCTGGACGTGGCCGGCATGGCGCGGGCGGGCACCGAGTCGATGGCGGAGAACACGTCTGACGCGGTCGTGGCGCCGCTGCTGTGGGGCGCGGTGGCGGGGATCCCGGGCCTGCTCGGCTACCGCGCCGTCAACACGCTGGACGCGATGATCGGCTACCGCAACGCCCGGTACACGAGGTTCGGCTGGGCCGCGGCGCGGCTGGACGATGTGGCGAACTGGGTCCCGGCGCGGGTCACGGTGGGTCTGGTGGCGGTGGCGGCCCCGGTGGTGATGTCAGCAAATCCCGGGTGGGCCGCGCTGCGGGCCGCGCGCCGCGACGGGCACCGCCACCCCAGCCCCAACGCCGGGCCCGTGGAGGCGGCGTGGGCGGGGGCGCTGGGGGTCGCGTTGGGTGGGCTGACGGTCTATCGCCACGGCGTCGAGGACCGTCCCCGGCTCGGCGAGGGGCCGCCGCCCGACGCCACCGACCTGCGTCGCGCCGCGAGGCTGTCGCGCGCAGTGGCAGGGCTGGCGGCGCTGCTGGCTAGTGCGGTCGCTCGCTGATCTCGTCGTCCCCGGCAAGCGCGGCGCGCAGGTCGCTGCGGGTGCGCTGCTTCCCGCTGCGCTGCAACAGCTCCAGCCGCACGAACCAGACCAGCGCGAAGATCGCGATGGCGCCGAACGTGAGCCACTGCAGGGCGTAGGAGAAGTTGGTGAAGGGGGCTGCCCCCGCGGCCGTCGGCACGACCGGCACCGGCTGCAACACCCCCGGCTGCCCGGCTTCCAGCGTCAGGTACCCCGGTTCCAGCGGTGTCCCGGTGGCGGCGGCGATGGACCGCGAGTCGGCGGCCCACACCTGCCGCTTCCCGTCCAGCACCGTGCCCGGACGGGCCTGTGGATCGGTCTCGTCGACGCGCAGCCTGGCCACCAGCTCGACGGAGCCGGTCGGCGCCGCGGCGACCGTCGGCACGGAGGCTCCGCTGCCTGCGGCCACGTAGCCACGGTCGATCAGCAGTTGCCGGCCGTCGTCGGTACGGATCGGGGTGAGCACCTCGAACGCGGGCGCCCCGTCGACGACGCGCAGCCGCACGAGCGTCTCCGACTCCGGCAGGTACGTGCCCGTGACCCGCACCTGCCGCCACTCGATGCCCGCGGAGACGCCGGCGCCGGCCGGCGACAGCTCGGCCAGCGGGACGGGCGCGGTGGCGTTGGCGGTGTCGATGGCCTGCTGCTGGGCGTCGCGCTGCGCCTCGCGGCCGAACTGCCACGGGGCGAGCAGCGTGTAGCAGGCCACGGCGAACCCGATGACGGCGACGGCGAGCGCCACCCAGCCGGGACGCAGCAGGAATCGCACGTGCCTACGGTAGGCCCGTGCAGGGTGCGCTTCTCGTCGCGGGTACGACGTCGGACGCGGGCAAGAGCGCGTTGGTGGCGGGGATCTGCCGTGTGCTGCACCGGCGCGGGATCGCGGTGGCGCCGTTCAAGGCGCAGAACATGTCGAACAACTCCGTGGTGACCGTCGACGGCGGGGAGATCGGGCGCGCGCAGGCCATGCAGGCGCACGCGTGCGGTCTCGCGCCGAGCGTCGACTTCAACCCGGTGCTGCTCAAGCCGGGCAGCGACCGGTCGTCGCAGGTGGTGGTGCGCGGTCGCGCCGACGGGATGGTCAGCGCGCAGAGCTACCAGCAGCGCAAGGCAGCCCTGCTCGACGTCGTGACGGCATCGCTGGCGGCCCTGCGCGCCCGCTTCGACGTGGTGATCTGCGAAGGCGCCGGCTCGCCCGCGGAGATCAACCTGCGCGCCAACGACATCGCCAACATGGGCCTGGCGCAGGCCGCCGACCTGCCCGTCGTGGTGGTCGGTGACATCGACCGCGGCGGCGTGCTCGCGCACCTGTTCGGCACGGTCGCCGTGCTCGACAAGACCGACCAGGCGCGGATCGCCGGCTTTCTGATCAACAAGTTCCGCGGCGATCCGGCGCTGCTCGCCCCCGGTCTCGACCAGCTGAAGGCACTGACCGGCCGGCCCACGTACGGCGTCGTCCCGTGGGCCGACGGGCTGTGGCTGGACGCCGAGGACTCCCTGTCCGCCGTCGCCGACGCGACCCTCGGCGCCCCGGCACCCCCGCACGGATCGCAGTGGTTGCGGGTGGCCGTCGTGCGCCTGCCGCGCATCTCCAACGCCACCGACGCCGAGGCGCTGGCCTGCGAGCCGGGAGTGGCGGTCCGCTACGTCACCGAGCCGTCGCGGCTGGCAGACGCCGATCTCGTGGTGCTGCCCGGCTCCAAGTCGACGGTCGCCGATCTCGCCTGGTTGCGTCGCACCGGCCTCGCCGATGGCGTGCTGGCCCACGCCCGGGCCGGCCGTCCGGTGCTGGGGATCTGCGGCGGGTACCAGATGCTGGGGCGGCGCATCGGCGATCCGCACGGCGTGGAAGGCGCGTCCGCTGCGGGGCTCGGGCTGCTCGACCTGGAGATCTCCTTCGCCGCCGAGAAGACGCTCGCCACCCCGTCCGGCACGGCGTGGGGGGTGCCCGTCACCGGCTACGAGATCCATCACGGGCAGGTGGTGCGCTCCGGTGATCCGCAGTTGTTGGTGGGGGAGGGCTCGGACACCGGCGCGGTCCTCGGCACCCATTGGCACGGGTTGCTGGAGAACGACGCGTTCCGGCGGCTGCTGCTCGCCCGCGTGGCCGCGGAGGCGGGCCGCACCGGTTTCGTCGGCGCCCCTGACACGTCCTTCGCCGCCGTCCGCGACGGCCAGCTGGACCTGCTCGGCGATCTCGTCGAGCAGCACGTCGACATCTGCGCACTTGAACAGGTGATCAGGCACGGAGCGCCGCCGGATCTCCCGATCGTGACGTCCGGTCTGGCAGGCTGAGCACTGATGACCACGCCTGAATTCCCCTTCTCCGCCGTCGTCGGCCACGCGGACCTGCGGCTCGCGCTGCTGCTCAACGCCGTCCATCCCGGTATCGGCGGGGTGCTGGTGCGCGGGGAGAAGGGCACGGCGAAGTCGACGATCGTGCGGGCGCTCGCGGCGCTGCTGCCCCAGCAGCTGGTGGCGGAGGGCTGCCGCTTCCGATGCGACGCCACCGCGCCCGATCCCGCCTGCCCGGACGGTCCGCACCGCACCGACGCCGACGAGCGGGCCGCGTCCGCCGACGCCCGCGCCCGGCACGCCGAGGAGCTGGCCGAGCACAGCAGGCTCGCCACCATGACCGCCGACGAGCTCACCGACGAGGCCCATCGCCTGCACCCCGAGGCCAGCGAGTTCCGCATCGAGCTGGCCGCCCGTGTGCTCGCCGAACGGGCCGCCGCGGGCCCCCCGCCCGTGCCGGTCACACCGTTGCGCCGGGCCGTGCCGTTCCGGCTCGGGCGCGCGCCGCTCGTCGAGCTGCCCGTCGGCGCCACCGAGGACCGCCTCGTTGGATCGCTCGACCTGGAGAAGGTGCTGCAGGAGGGCACCCAGGCGTTCCGGCCCGGGCTGCTGGCCAGGGCACATCGCGGCGTGCTCTACGTCGACGAGGTCAACCTGCTGCCCGACCACCTCGTCGACTCCCTGCTCGACGCCGCCGCCATGGGTCGCGTGCACGTCGAACGGGACGGGGTGTCGGTCACGCACGCCGCCCGGTTCCTGCTGGTCGGCACCATGAACCCGGAGGAGGGGGAGCTGCGCCCGCAGCTGCTCGACCGCTTCGGGCTCGCCGTCGAGGTACGGGCCGCGCGCGACGTCGACACCCGCGTCGAGGTGGTGCGCCGGCGCATGGCGTTCGAGGCCGATCCGGCCGGTTTCGGCGCACGGTGGGCCGACGCCGAGCGCTCCACCGCCGAGGCGATCGAGGCCGCCCAGCAGAAGCTCCCTGCCGTCGGGCTGCCCGACGCCGAGCTGCGCCGGATCGCATCGGTGTGCGCCGCGTTCGAGGTGGACGGGATGCGCGCCGACCTCGTGATCGCGCACGCGGCCCGCGCGCACGCGGCGCTGCGCGGAGCAGGGGAGGTCGAGGAGGAGGACGTGCGGGTGGCAGCGCGGCTGGCCTTGCCGCACCGGCGCCGCCGCGACCCGTTCGACGAGCCGGGGATCGACGAGCAGGCACTGGAGGACGCGCTCGACGAGGCAGGACCGCCGGAGCAGCCCGATCCTCCGGATGGGGGCGGCGCGCCTCCGCCGGAGTCGTCGGACACCCCGGGCGGCCCTGCCGAGCGTCCCGCCGGCGACGGCGTGTCGCGCGCGGCCCCGCCGCCCAGCGCCCCGTTCCGGGCCCGGTTGCTGCAGGTGCCGGGCCTCGGTGAGGGTGCGCCGGGCAAGCGCTCCCGTGCCCGCACGGATTCCGGACGGGTGGTGCGGGCCACCGAGTCCGCGCCGCGACGGGCCGGTGACCTGCACCTGCCCGCCACTGTGGTGGCGGCGGCGCAGCGCGGCACCGGCTCCCCGTTGTCGCTGCAGGTCGGTGATCTGCGGGGCGCCGTCCGCGAGGGGCGCGAGGGCAATCTCGTGCTGTTCGCCGTCGACGCGTCCGGCTCGATGGCCGCGCGGCAGCGCATGTCCGCGGTCACGGGCGCCGTGCTGTCGTTGCTGCGCGACGCCTACCAGCGCCGCGACAAGGTCGGGCTGGTGACCTTCCGCGCCGGCGGCGCCGAGGTCGCGCTGCCGCCCACGTCCAGCGTTCCCGCCGCGCAGGCCCGGCTCGCCCACCTCCGCACCGGCGGGCGCACCCCGCTGGCCGACGGGCTGCTGCGCGCCCGCAAGGTGCTGCAGGTGGAGCGGCTGCGGGATCCGCGCCGGCGCCCGCTGCTGGTGGTGCTCACCGACGGCCGCGCGACGGTCGCGGCCGGGCCGGGCGGCGATCCCGTCCGCGACGCTGCCCGCGCGGCAGCGCTGCTGGCGGCCGACGGCGTGGCGACCGTCGTCGTCGACTGCGAGTCGGGGCACGTGCGGCTCGGGCTGGCCGCGCAGATCGCCGAAGCGGCGCAGGGCGCGCTGGTCGGGATCGGCGAGCTGTCGGCCGACCGGGTCACCGGCATCGTCCAGGCTGTGTGGGCCGCCTGATGCCGCAGGGACAGGTCCCCGTCACCCCGAACGACGGGCTCTCCACCCGGCAGCGGCGCACCCGGCCACTGCTCGTCGTGCACACCGGCGAGATGAAGGGCAAGTCCACGGCCGCGTTCGGCACTGCGTTGCGGGCGTGGAACCAGGGCTGGTCGATCGGGGTGTTCCAGTTCGTGAAGTCGGCGAAGTGGAAGGTCGGCGAGGAAGAGGCGTTCAAGGCGCTGCACCAGGTGCACGTCGACACCGGCGCGGGCGGGCCCGTCGAGTGGCACAAGATGGGTGAGGGCTGGTCGTGGTCCCGCAAGCAGGGCACCGAGGACGATCACGCCGCGGCCGCCGCCGAGGGCTGGGCGGAGATCCGCCGACGCATCGAGTCGCAGGCCCACGACATGTACGTGCTCGACGAGTTCACGTACCCCATGAAGTGGGGCTGGGTCGACGTCGCCGAGGTCGTGGAGGTGCTCACCGCGCGGCAGGGCCGTCAGCACGTGATCATCACCGGGCGTGACGCCAAGCCGGAGCTGATCGAGGCCGCCGATCTCGTGCTGGAGACCACCAAGATCAAGCACCCGATGGATGCCGGGCAGAAGGGGCAGCGCGGCATCGAGTGGTGAGTGTGCTCGCCTTTGTAGTACCTGGGTACTACACTTGGTCCATGACGACCATCCCGATCCGAACCCTGAACCAGGACACCGCCGGTGTGCTGGCGCGGGTCGAGAACGGGGAGTCCGTGGGCATCACTCGTCACGGGAGGCTCGTCGCGCGCATCGTGCCGGTGCAGGGGAACGAGTTGGAGGATCTCGTCGCCGAAGGCTTGGTTGTCCCCGCCACGGTCAGCGCACCTTTCGATCTCCCTGTCGGGCCGCCGGCCGACAGCGACTCCGGTGCGCTCCTGGAGGAGATGCGCGACGAGGAGCGCTGGTGATCTACCTCGACTCGTCCGCGATCGTGAAGCTGATCAGGGTCGAGGCGGAGAGCGCCGCGCTCGCCACGTGGATCAACGCGCGCCCCGGACCCACGGTGACCTCGACCCTCGCTGAGGTCGAGGTTCCGCGTGCGCTCCGGCGGGCCGAGCCGGCCAGGCTCGCTGTGGTGCCCGCCGTCATGGCGCGGATCAACCGGGTCGAGATGGACGCCTCGGTCAGGGTCACCGCGAGCGCCTATACCGACGTCGGGCTGCGCTCGCTCGACGCCATCCACCTCGCCACCGCGGAGCGATTGGTTGCTACCGGGCGATCGATCACGGCATTCGTCACCTACGACCGGCGACAGTTCGCTGCGGCGGCCACGGCCGGGTTTGCGGCCCAGGCCCCGACCTGATCGTCAGCCAGCGGGTCGTTCACGTGCCCGGGAGGGGCTCAGCCGCCGTCGAGCCGGCGCCGCAGCGCCCCTTCGGCGGGCAGCACCAGGCCGGCGATGACGCGCGCGGCGGCGCCCAACTCGGCGAACTGCTCGGCGGGCAGCGCATCGACGACCAGCCGTCGGACCTCGGCCACGTGTCCGGGCGCAGCGTCGGCGAGCTTCGCGTAGCCCGTCTCGGTGAGGGTGGCGAGGGTGGTGCGGGCGTCGGCGGGATCGGGTCGGCGCCGCACCCAGCCCTCCTGTTCGAGCTTCTTGACGCTGTGCGAGAGCCGTGACAGCGATCCCGTCGCGACAGCCGCAAGGTCGCTCATCCGCAGCGTGCGGTCGGGGCTGTCGGACAACGCCGCCATGACGAGGTAGGTGAAGAAGGAGATCCCGGCGTCGCGCTGCAGCTGGCGATCCAGCGCGCTGGGCAGGCCTACCACCACGCCGCAGAGCGGCATCCACGCGCGCAGCTGCTCGGCGGACAGCCATTCGGTCCGGTCGGGGTCCACGAGGGAATGATACGGATTGACTTGAAGTTTCAAGTGGGCGACAGTAGTTGAGACTTCAAATGAAAGGGACCGTCATGACCGTCCTCGCATGGATCCTGCAGGGAGTTCTGGGGCTCGCCTTCCTGGCGGCCGGTGGGATGAAGCTCGCGCAGCCGCGCAAGAAGCTGATCGACAGCGGGATGGGCTGGGCGGAGGACTTCACCGACGGCCCCGTCAAGCTCATCGGCGCGGTGGAGGTGCTCGGCGCGATCGGGCTGGTGCTCCCGGTGTTGCTGGGCGTCGCGCCGGTGCTGACGCCGATCGCCGCCGCCGGCCTCACGCTCCTCATGGCCGGGGCCGTCGTGACGCACGTCCGGCGCGGTGAGTACTCCGGCGCCGTGCCGTCGGCCGTGCTCGGCGTGCTCTCGCTCGTCGTGGCGATCCTGCGCTTCGGCCCGCTCGCCTGATCATCCCCGGGACTAGTGCGGCACTAGGGTCGAGGCGTGGAGTACACCCGCCTCGGCACCACCGGTCTCAAGGTCTCCCGTATCTGCCTCGGCATGATGAGCTACGGCTCGTCGTCGTGGCGGGACTGGGTGCTCGACCTCGACGCGTCGCGCCCGCTCGTGCGCAGCGCCGTCGAGGCCGGGGTGACCTTCTTCGACACCGCCGACATGTATTCGTACGGCGCCAGCGAGGAGGTCACCGGCACCCTGCTCGGGGAACTGTTCACCGATCGCGACGACTACGTCCTCGCCACCAAGGTCTTCATGTCGATGGGCGAGGGGCCCAACGACCGCGGCCTGTCGCGCAAGCACATCCTGGCCTCGATCGACGCGTCGCTGCGCCGGCTCGGCACCGATCACGTCGACCTGTACCAGATCCACCGCTACGACTACCACACACCGATCGAGGAGACGATGGAGGCGCTGCACGACGTCGTGCGCGCCGGCAAGGCCCGCTACATCGGCGCCTCGAGCATGTGGACGTGGCAGTTCGCCGGCGCCCAGCACGTCGCCGACCTGAGCGGCTGGACCCGCTTCGTCTCCATGCAGGACCACTACAACCTCCTCTACCGCGAAGAGGAGCGGGAGATGCTCCCGTACTGCGCCGACACCGGCGTCGGGGTGATCCCGTGGAGCCCGCTCGCCCGCGGGCGGCTCACCCGGCCGGCCGACGACCGAAGCACCGTCCGGTCCAGCAGCGACACGATCGGCGACGGCCTCTACGGGTCCGTCGCGGCCGCCGACGACGCCGTGATCGCGGCCGTTGGGAAGATCGCCGAGTCCCGTGGCGTGTCGCGGGCGCAGGTCGGGCTCGCCTGGCTGATGTCCCGCGACGCCGTCACCGGCCCGATCGTCGGGGCCACCAAGCCCGGGCACGTCGAGGACGCCGTCGCGGCGGTCGACCTCGAGCTCTCGGCGGAGGAGATCGACTCGCTGGAGTCGCCCTACGTGCCCCGCCCGGTGGCCGGGCATACGTGACGTCCGGACCACTGGACCCCCGGCTGCACCCGTGACGGCCCGGGCGCTGGTCGTCGCCGCGCCCGCGTCGGGCTCCGGCAAGACCACCCTCGCCACCGGGCTCATGGCCGCGCTGCGCCGCCGGGGGACGGTCGTGGCGCCGTTCAAGGTGGGCCCGGACTACATCGATCCCGGCTACCACACGCTCGCGGCGGGCCGGCCGGGGCGCAATCTCGATCCGGTGCTGGTGGGCGCCGACCGGATCGCGCCACTGGCCCGGCACGGCGCGTCCGGCGCGGAGATCGCCGTGATCGAGGGTGTCATGGGGCTGTTCGACGGTCGCATCGACGACGGGGAGGGCTCGACCGCGCAGGTCGCCGGGCTGCTGGGCGCACCGGTGCTGCTGGTGGTGGACTGCCGTGGGCAGTCGCGCAGCCTCGCCGCGCTGCTGCACGGGTTCCGCTCGTTCGACCCATCGGTACGGGTGGCGGGGGTGGTGCTGAACCGGGTGGGCAGCGAGCGCCACGAGCAGGTGTTGCGGGCCGCGGCGGACGAGGCGGGCGTGCCCGTGCTCGGTGCGCTGCCGCGCAAGGACGCGCTGGCGGTGCCGTCGCGGCACCTGGGCCTGATCACCGCGGCCGAGCACGGGTCGGCTGCGCATGCGGCGGTGGACGCGATGGCGGAGCTGGTCGCCGCACACGTCGACCTGGACGCCGTCGCCGCGCTCGCCACCCCGCTGCCGGACGGGCCGGTGTGGTCGCCGGGGGACCGTCCCGACGGACCGCATCCGGTGGTCGCGGTGTTCGGCGGGCCCGCCTTCACCTTCGGGTACGCCGAGCACGTCGAGCTGCTGCACGCCGCGGGCGCCGACGTCGCCGTCGTCGATCCGCTGCGGGACGAGCGGCTGCCGGCCGACACGCAGGCGCTGGTGCTGCCCGGCGGGTTCCCCGAGGAACACGTGGCGGCGCTCGGGGGCAACGCCGGCCTGCGGGCCGAGGTGGCGGCATTGGCCGCCTCCGGGGCGCCGATCCACGCCGAGTGCGGCGGCCTGCTCTACCTGTGCGAGAGCCTCGACGGGGCGCCGATGTGCGGGGTGCTGCCGGCGTCGGCCGCTATGACCGGTCGGCTGACGCTGGGCTATCGGGCCGCGGTCGCACTCTCCCCGTCACCGCTGCTCTCCGTGGGAGAGCGGGTGGCCGGACACGAGTTCCACCGCTGCTCGGTCACCCCGCGGGCGGGCGCGCGCCCGGCCTGGGCGTGGCGCGGCGCCGAGCCGGAAGGTTTCGTGCAGGGCGGGGTGCACGCGTCCTTCCTGCACACCCATCCGGCCGGTCCGATGTCAATCGTCGACAAGTTCGTGTCCGCCGTGCAGAACGGTGTATCTCGACCTACTGTTATGGGATCTACTCTCGAGTAGGGGCCTTCAGCGAGGAGGGTGACATGGTGCGAACCGGTTTGGTGCTGGGGGCGGGTGGACTGCTCGGGTCTGCTTGGACCACGGGTGCTCTCGTCGCGCTGCAGGACGTGATCGACAGACCGCTCGGTGAGCTGGATCTCATCGTCGGCACCAGCGCCGGCAGCGTGCTCGGGTCGGCGCTGCGCTGCGGCCAGAGCGTCGACGAGCTCCTCGCCCATCAGCAGGGCACCGATCCCAGCGAGCTGGCGCCCGATCTCGACGCGGTCGTCGAGCTGCCGGACATCCGCCGCATAGAGCGCGAGACGGGCAACGGACTGCCCCCGATGCCGTGGCCCTGGATGGGCTCGCCGTGCCTGCTGGCCTCGGCGATGCGGCACGGGCGGACGCTCAACCCGATCGTGGTCGCGTCCGCGCTCATGCCGCTGGGCCGGGCTCGGCTGGGCTCAGTGGTCGACATGGTCGCTGCGATGCAGACCAGGGTCGGCGTGACCGAGGACGGCTGGATCCCCGGCAACCCGCTGTGGTTGGTGGCCGTCGACTACGACTCGGGTCGGCGCGTGGTGTTCGGCCGGGCCGGCGGTCCACCGTCGACGGTCGGGGAAGCCGTGCTCGCCTCCTGTTCCATCCCGGGCTGGTTCGCCCCCCAGCCGATCGGCGGGCGCCGCTACGTCGACGGCGGCATCGCCTCCACCACCTCGCTCGACCTGCTCGCGCGCCCCGGTGCACCCGAGCTGGACGAGGTGATCGTGCTCGCGCCGATGGCCAGCCACGTCTACGACCGCCCGTCGGATCCGCTGGCGCAGCTGGAACGGCGGCTGCGCCGGTTGCTCACCCGGTGGCTGGACGCCGAGATCGAGGCCGTGCGGGCCACCGGGATGCGGGTCACCGTGCTCACCCCGGGCCCGGCCGATCTGGCCGCCATGGGCGGCAACCTGATGAACCCGCGGCGCCGGCAGCGGGTGCTGGACACAGCGCTGGCGACCTCGCGAAGCGCGCTGGCCGATGCGTTCGCCGCCTCCATGGTCGACGACGGGCTGCAGGAAGGCGCTGCATGACGGCACCGGCGCGCAACGGTGCCGTCGAGCTCTTCCACGAACGACTGGGCTCCGGTGGCGAGCCGTTGCTGCTGGTCTCCGGGCTGGGCATGCAGCTCACGTTCTGGACGGACGGGCTGCTGGCCGCGTTCGCCGAGGCCGGGTTCGACGTCGCGCGCTTCGACAACCGCGACGTCGGCCGCTCGACCGCGCTGACATCGCTGGGCGCGCCGTCGCTGGCCTGGATGCTGGCGCGTCCGCGGGCGGCGGCCCGGTACCTGCTCACCGACATGGCCGCCGACACCGTCGCCGTCCTGGACGCGCTGGGCTGGGAGTCGGCGCACCTGTTCGGCACGTCGATGGGCGGGATGATCGCGCAGACCGTCGCGATCGAGCACCCGACGCGGGTGCGGTCGCTGACCTCGGTGATGTCCAGCCCGGGCCCGTGGATCGCCCGTCCGCAGCTGCGCGCGGCGCTGGCGCTCGCGTCCCCGCCCGCGGCGAGCGCGGCGGAGGCGGGGGAGCGGGTGGTGTCGACCTTCCGCACCATCGGCTCGCCCGGCTACCCGCTTGACGAGGACTTCCTCCGTAGGTACGGGCAGGAGGCATTCACCCGCAACCGCGATCCCGCCGGCGGGCGGCGCCAGCTCGCCGCGATCATGGCTTCTCCGGACCGGCGTCCGGGTCTGGGCAGGGTCACCACGCCGACCCTGGTGCTGCACGGCGAAGCCGATCCGCTGATCCCGCTGGCCGGCGGGCTGGCGACCGCGGCCGCCGTACCGGGGGCCCGGCTCGTCACCTTCCCGGGGATGGGCCACAGCCTCCCTCGCGACCTGCACCCGCGGATCGCAGCCGAGATGGCCACGCTGGTCGCCGGCTGACGCGCCGGCGCCTACTGAGATCGCGACGTGCCAAGGTGATCGGGTGAGCGCGCGGACGTTGGTGCTCGGCGGGTACGGGGCGGTCGGTGCGCCGCTGGTGGCGCTGCTGGGTGCGCGATCGGCCGGCCGGGACGCGGCGCGTGCCGATGTCGCCGTCGACCTCACCGAGCCGGATCTGACGGGCTACCGCGCGGCCGTGCGCGGCGCCGACGTCGTGGTGAACGTGTCGGGCCGCGAGGATCCGCAGCTGGCGGCGGTGGCGTGTGCCGCGGGTGCGGCGTTCGTCGACGTGACGGCGACCAGCGGATACGTCGAGCAGCTCGCGCGGCTGGACGCGGCCGGTCCGGTGGTGCTGTCGGTGGGGCTCGCCCCCGGCCTCACGACGCTGCTGGCTGCCGCGGTGGCGACGGGCGGCGAGCCGATCGACATCGGGGTGGTGCTCGGCACCGGCGACGCGCACGGTGTCGCCGCGACCGCCTGGACGTACGGGCTGGTCGGGCAGCGTTTCGCCGATCAGGCGACGGGTGCTGCGGTGCGCAACCTGGCGCCGGGCGCGGTGTTCGACCTCCCCGGTGGGCGGCGCCGGCTGTTGCGGGCGGACTTCGCCGATCAGCACGTGCTCACCGCTGATCTGGGGGTTCCGGTGCGGGCGCACCTCGCGATGACGTCCCGCGTGGCCACGGCCGCGCTGGCGGCGGCCGGACGCCTGCCGGGCCTGCCCCGGATGCCCGCGGTGCACCTGCCGGGCTCGACGGCGTGGACCGCCGTCGCGAGGTCCGGTGGTCGCACGCTCTGGCGGGAAGGTCGTGACCAGTCCCGCGGCACCGCGACGATCGCCGCGCTGGCCGCCAGGCAGGCCGCTGGTCTGCCAGCGGGGGTGCATCACCTGCACCGGGTCACCGAGCT
>Ga0307513_10003931_pt1 | contig 19988 bp, 25 predicted proteins | sample 15_EM_MG_FD_202174 | JGI IMG/M metagenome (GOLD analysis project Ga0307513, IMG submission 202174) | Populus trichocarpa ectomycorrhiza microbial communities from riparian zone in the Pacific Northwest, United States - 15_EM | ecosystem: Host-associated > Plants > Roots > Unclassified | place...
TCGCAAACAACTCAAGCCTGGGTACTCGAATGCCTGAGCTGAGGAGAGGAAGGCGATTAACTACAACTGAACAGTCTGAATGTACAAATCGACTCACGACCTTCGCAATCGGTGATCGGACACCGATAAGCTTAGTCTCGTAGCCTCGGACGCATCGAAGGGTATGTAGAATTACGAGAAGCGAGGGTATTGAGACTATGTGTCCTATCGCAGTTTCGAAACCCAGCTTAACGTGTGGAGGCTGCGAAAACGGGTTAAGACGACACCAGGGAGAAGTCTGTAGAATCTCGGACTCAGTTGGGTGTACCCTGCAGAAGCGGTTGTCGGCAAACCGCCACCGGCACCTGATGGGTATCGGCTTTCGGAACGGGCTCGCCTGGGGATCCAGGAGACCCTAACAAAAGGGCACGAACGGGTGGATGTATGCGTCCAGTATTCTGACGCTGTCAATTGCGGATGTGTACCGGGTGTAGCTCTGGAAACCATAGTGAGAACAAAGTCGCATAAGCCGATTGCAAGACATCTCGAATACAGAAAAACAAGGCATCCCATTTACCATTTATTGAACAAACTTGTGTTTCGTGGCACAACGAACGGTTTGTCCGTCTCGATCAGAAACCGTCCCGTATCCGTCGCGGCGGGGCACCGTCGTAGAAACGCGATCTTTACGTCGCGTTCAAAAGTTCGGAGGAGGGGCCGGGGAGGGAAGCGAATACTTGCGAGGTTGGGGAAAGGGGGTTCATTATGATCTTCGGAGCGCGACTTGCGGGTTCTCGACCTCGGTGCCGCCTGGTGGGAAGGCTGATTGGCGAATTCAACGACGGGCCGTGAGTGTAAAACGCGACGCGGCTACTCATCACGACTCCCGGTCTAAGCAAAGGCAACTAAGATACCGACGCTGGCGACCGGCCGCTTCCTGGGCATCCCCAGAATCGCCCGGGGATTTTCAATTTCGGGTGAGCGGAGGCATTTCAGTTGGTAACCGGTAACGATCCATCACTGTAATCCAGCATCTTGAGCATTGGGGCTTGAAGATCATCAGCCAGATGAATGAACGGAAACAAGAGGATGAGCGCGTGCTGGCAAGAGCCGATCGAGCCGGTGAACACGCTTCGGGGCTTACAATCGTAGCACAACTCTAAACATTCGAGCTCGTTCAGGGATAAATATGAATTACATATAGTATTACATGGAGATGGTACAGGATGTTCTACACGTCTAGGGAATGAATCCGAACAGAGGGTGTCGTATTGATATAACTTTTGGAAGAAAAATAAGGGTCAAGTGTCACGGGCCTGCATAGCGCAGGGGGGATATCATATATAAGAACAACAAGCCGAAGGAGCTTAAGCCGCTACCACAGGGCAGTACTCGCTTGCTAATGCAGCGATGAGTTTTTGATTCCGCGTCCACTGTGATTGGGATTGCGAACTCTGTCGCATGTGGTGGGGGTTGAGATGTTCTGACGTTTCGCACTTGACGAACTGCATCGTCTTTTCTGAATCGCAAGGGGTGCGTGGAGATGACGAAGCAGAAGAGCTGGAGTCGTCACTGTCATACGAGATGGGGTCGAGGGTGAACGTTGGACACCGAGTGGGACGGGAGGGCGAGGACGCGGCGTGTTGTACCCGAGGATAGAGAGCGATGATGGCAGGGTAGAGGTTGGCAATTTCGTCCTCGCTAACCGTCAGATCCCAATCAAGGACATCCAAAAACTCGCGTTCGATCCTGCCGACATCGCGCTTTCCGAAGATGCCGGTAGCGATCGCCCAGTGGACGTTTTGGAGAGTAGAATCATTCGTAAACTGAATCAAGAGATCAGGATCAGGATTCTCTCGCCTCAGCGGGATGATGATCTGAAACGCGCATACCTTTGAGGCGAGCATGAGAGCACCAAGAAAGACGCGGTGGAGGGCCCATTCCTCAGCTTCGACGGAGAGGTGAGGTCGTGAGCGGTAGATGTAGACGAGGGTGACGAGGAGAACGGCGGTCGGAATTTCCGCCCGACCGATCACGTTGACGGCGAACTCCGAAAAGCCGGCGGTGTCGCGCCGGCCACGAGAAGAGGAGGAGGGCCCGACGGCCTGGTTTACTGTGGCAACGGTCTCTCGAACGATGTGTTCTATTGTGGCTGTCAGTGGCTCTGCTATGCTCGCTTGGTTGCAGCTTGACACTGACCGACTAGATTCCTGTTGACACGAAGCTTGGTGAGCTCGAGCACGGTCTTGGAGTGCTTGGAGGCTTCGATCTGGGAGGCGGGGTGGATGTGCATCATGGCCGGAGGGTAGGAGAAGACGAGGCACGAGGAGGCGGGGAATTTGAGCCAGAGGGAGAAGATGGCCGGAGATTTATATACCGTTGCGGTCTTGTTCGCGTTTTCGCGCGAGCCGCGGGGGCGGGACCAGGTACGGCGTGTGTGACTGCTTGCTGTACATCTCGACAATGATCTCCTTTCGTCCCGCAAACTGTTTTGTGATCATCACCTCCGTTAACCACGCGTCCCCATTCTGGACGAAACTTACGTACCTCGACCGCTCCCGGGATATCCGAACGGCAATTCTCACCCGCATCCCCGCACTTCCTCGTTCTACCCGTGCAGCGAAACGCCGTTTCACCAACAGGGGGTTCATTTCTTATAAACCACTTCTGCCGCGTTACCGTCTTCCCTGCGTACCCCCCACGCCTCTGCTCCGGCCTCACTCAAACCCCCTTGTGCGAAGCAGTCTGCCTCAAACCCGGGGGACCATTCAACTCGGACGCCCACTACACTTGTAAGGTCCCCACCCATTGGCCTGGCCCATCACGTCCGCCGCATTCAGCCTGTCTAGGCCTGATTGGCCCTCGAACGCAAAATTCGCCGGCTTCTTATCGTCGGCTATCTTCAATTGGACACCATCCTATCAGAACGCCCATTTGTTGAACCGTCACTTGTTGACAATACCGTTCCTCAATTGTGCATACATGTTATCCCCACCGCGGTAGAGCGGCACCTGTGCCACAACTCGAACAGGGCAGGGGTGTCGGCGGACGCCAACTTACTGCCACCATATCTCCGGCCCTGCGCAGCCCGCATCCCACTCCATAGTCCCTGGATTCATGAGCGTATGTTGCGGCCACTTTGGCCCCAGAAAAATAAACCTGGTTCGATCAGGCTCGGCCTCCTCGACATACAGCTTTGTGTATGACAGCTTTCGTCCTCTCGCCTCGTGTCGCACCTCTACGTCCTCCCTTCGATATCATAACTCAGTCTGGCGCAGGAGCAAGTGATAGTCGCGTGTCGTGCTTCGCGGACTGATCGGCGTTAGGCGTTGACGCCCACTGTCCCTTCGCCGGCGCAAAACCCAATGGTAATCCTCGAAATCTTCCCACCCAACTTCAAAACCCGCACCGTGCATCCCGGACAATTCTGAGTTTCTGATCCACGTGATGGCTGCGCGCAGTGAAGGGTGCGTTTAAATCAGAGCTTTTGTTGAATAATTTCCTACGATGACCTCGGAATGTCACAGGCTCATAGGGGTCGTCGTATAGCCGTGGTAAAAGCCTATCGTTTGCTATATATCGCGCTTATCAGTTATCGGTTTGGTGCGCTTGCTCCTTATCTACTCCCTCTACCCACCCGACGAACCTACCTCCGCCCAACGGATGTGATGTTGTGATGCCTATGACGAACATAAACGTTCGATTTAGCCTGTCTGCGGCATGTTCAACGCCGTGTACGTCGGATCCCGTGGTATCTACTCGGTGCTTGGACCCCCGAATGACCAGCGGTACCTGACGACATTGGGTGTCGCCCACGTGTTCCTGGCTTTTTACCCCAGGGAACGTGGTCCATTCATCCTATCTTTGTCTCAAACGATACTCTGGCTTCCGCTTGTCCCCAATACGGTTGACCCCGGATTCTCGTCCTCCCGCTCCAACTAATCCAAGACCCGAGAATGCTGTATTGCACACTGAGGATCTCACTTCCTCTTTTGGTTCTTTCCTCGTTGTAATACTCTGTCGATCTGCGTTCTAAACCGCGGAGCGCTTGGAGGGGTCGATCAATATCGGTCAGTTATGTCCACGATGACGACGAGTTTCCCGAAGTCCGTCTACCCCGGATATGCTTATTTCTCGTGATATTTGATTTCAACGTTTCCTTGCAACAGGTCTCGGCTCTTAACCCTTGTGTCCCTTTTCGACTGCGGGTATACATGCGGGTCCGCCGATTTCCCCCTCTCGGGAAGTGGCCATCACTCTCTTCGCTTGATTGCATGCTGATTGACATTTTTGCACATGAGTGTATCCACTCCCCGATCTCCGATATGACAACGTCGATGCAAATCGCTGATGACGTCGTTCTCGCTCTTTGCTCTAGACCTGGTATCCCGACGACCATGGATGTTCTCCCGTCTTTGCTTCTGACGCTGTCGACATGTAGATCTCTATCTGACATGAACACCGTGATGCGATCTCACAAGGAATCTGATTCATATTATTTGCAACGCCTCTTCCATGTTTTGATCGTATGAGCCTAGTGCGCTTCTTTTCTGGCCATGTTGGAGATGGATCTGCTTGGCTGCATCGGACAAGCTTAGCAAACCCCGTGTCGGGGTATGTATAGGTACGCGTTTCCATGGCGCCAACGTACATACGTCAGTCGTCGTCTTCTACCCTCCGCCCCGCCCTCCTCCCCTCTTTTATCTTCATTGGATCGGTTCGCGTGCTAACCCTAAATCATCTCAGCTCGCGATCACCTGTATGGTGCTACGCCCCTGCTAGTGTTCCCGCCGCGTCCCAGCGGGTGAAGTTTAGATCTCTGGATGCTGTGCGTCGGGTGATCGTCATTCCCTCCCAACTCCGACGTGGACGGGAGAGGGTGACGCGGACGTGGGAGATGTCGGGATAACGTTCGGTTCTCTGAGTAAGCCGACACGGTTTGTAATGGCTGGGGTTTTCTTCTTCCCCCACATTGCTTTCTAATTTTAGGGGTACTCGTCGAGCTCGCGTGCTCTTCAGTGTTCAGGTCGGTAACGCAACCTCCACAATCTCTTACGGGGGGCTCGGGGCTTACTCAATCTTGTTTCAGCGTTGTTCTATCGCTCTATTTTCCAATACGTTTCCTCGCAGTTATGTTTCCACACTGTTCCCGAAAGAAAATAATATTACCCCCTAATCGTAGCTTCCAGAGGTCTTTGTCCTTTCTGTGCCCTGGGCGCTTTGCTTCGGAGCCGGGAGCTTCCGGCTCGGTGTGATTGGTTCAAGACTCGGCGCCTGAGCGGCTCCTGGTTTCTGGGCCAATCACAGCCGTTACTGGGACACGTCTCGATGCTCGCTCACCCCCTTTGGTGGCCAGCTTGAACTTTGGAGGTGATGATCATACAGTGGTCACGAATTCGTTATCAGTAATTATATCACTTTCTCCACCACCCCCACAATTAAACGAGTTCGCCAATGTCGGAGTCGGGAAAACCGGTGCGTCAATTACGAATCATTTTTGGGTTTCGAGGGCTTTGATATTCACGAAAACCTTTCGGTGAAACCATCGATTGGGGAGGGCGACGTCCATGAGTGAATAACGGGACACGGGAGGGCCGATCGTTTCGACGCATCGCCTTGGTGCCGTCTAGATTAGTTTCGAAGTTGGCATCACAAGGTTCGCCACCGAACCGTCGTCGACAGGACCCTTCATCCCAGCAATTCGTACAGATTGACCATTGGAACCTGTGAACGTAACCACGGACCACAGAAAGGGGAAAAAATTATATTAACAACCCAACGTATCTGATGTTGCAGGGGTCTGTTTGGGTTCTGTGACTAAGCGGATAGTGTGTACGGATGTTACCTGCAGGGTTGTTGGGTTCAAGTTGAAATCGGTACCAGTCGGGGTCCTGGGGCGGGCTGTACCCTGCTGTGCCTTGCACCAGAACCGGTGTAGCATCCGTCAGGTGTCACGTCGAATAGTACCAGGGGTGGTTGAATTTCAGGCACCTGACTCACGTTGGTGGAATAGATAACCGAAATGTTGTCCGCACGAACCAGAGACAAGCCGATGTTCGGTGGTCCGGTACTTGAGAGACAGGGCGGTCTCAAAGTGGTATTTTCGCCGGCTTTTCACACGTAAGTTTCTGCAGAGTTGTGAATGGTGAGGATAGCAAGCCCCGACACTTGCGAACGTACCTACCCGACCACCTCAGGCACCATAAAACGGGGTGTCTGGCCTCTCTGGAGCCGCAAGGCAGTGATCGATGGAGGTGACCAGATATTTGCAAGGAATGTGATAAGCAGAAGAAATCTATATACATAAGGGACGGATGAGCGTTTCTGATTGGCCGATGCGCCCTCTCATCGTATCTGAGGCGCCGCGCTCCCCCATTGGCCGGGGCCGAGGGGGGCAAACCGAATGTGGTGGTCATCACCGAAACCTGATAGTCAAAAAAATCTCACCAACTAGGATCGAACTAGTGACCTCGAGATAAATTATTCAATTATAGTCTCATGCTCTACCGACTGAGCTATGGTGAGGATATCTTTCTCGGCTCAGATAGGTACATAACTTATCGGGATCGCGAATCGAGTTATGCTATCTCAAATGTGTTATGAATCGGCGTACCGAGCTCATTTTTCGTGAAACTGTCCAGCTGTACCATCTCCGAGATTTTGTACGTCTCGCAACAAACGACGACCGGTATTGAATGTTGTTTTGCCACCACCGAAACGAGGGCGGTCCCAGTTCGAGAGTGCGCGGCTCCATTTGAAACGGTCAAAACCTCTGCAATGATGGAACCGACAGCGGGAAGGAGGAGATATGTACATGGGATTCCAGCCGACGATAATGCTGTCAGGAGTTTTTTGCCTGCAAGAGATTCAGCTCTGCAATGTTGACGGGAGGTACCGGATCGAACCTTCCAGCATTGGCCTCGAGTCGACAACGTAAACAGAGAAGCTCTTCCCTTCTTCGTAAGCTAGTAGAAGCACCGGCCTCAGCCACAGACGACCTAGTACATACATATGCGACTACGCTCGCGTAGAGACCCGCATTAGTGGCCACTCACGTGGTACACTTACGAAAGCCCTCCCACTGATCGCACTTACGGTGGTGGTGTGCAAGGACATCCTTCTCACTATGGCTTTGGCGGGGATGGGGTCAATGTTTACGAAGATTATTCGTCATCCAACCTTCCACCTGGTCGAACCACTCCTCTAGCTGGGTGTAGGAATCAGCGGGCTGGTATCCACAATGTTCAGTACGCTGCTTCGCATATGAGCGGGCTGAAAAGCGGAGGGTTCCCCATCACCTCATGACAAACACAGCTTCTTCACGACCACCAATTGGTCGTATGACCCCCATTCAACAGTTAACACGACACAAGTTTCTCTTCATCCCAACCACTGCTGGGGAGCCAGTTTAGTTCCGCAAAAGTTCACCCAGGGACCCTCCGGGCACCTTCAAAGGATCGAGGCCTTCGAAAATTTCCGGATACGCACCACGGACGTTCTCGAGTGTCTGAGATCAGGAAACAGGCATCTCGTACTTTTCCATGATTCGAAGAGATGGGAATATGGCGAAGTCCGGTACTGGAAACGAACCAGAATAGTGTGTAGACATATTCCGGGGTACCTTGCACCACAACAGCGACCACCCTCGGAGAATTGGTGGGTATCCGATGTTGGCGGCGACCAGGTATGAGCCGAGCGGAATGTTACCGTCTGAGATTGCGGCGAATAGATAAGCGAGAGCGGTGAGGCGTCACAATATGCGGTAACTGACCAAGTTTAACGTATGCGGCCGCAGCTCCTGGCGGTACAGTTGGCATGTTACATTCACGCGAGGAAGCACAGATGCCCTGATGGCGTTGGCGCGATTCGGCTTGGGATGTGCCGCCGTACAGATCTCGAGATGTCCAACCCCTAGATAATGTGTCGGCTAAAAAGCCCGATTGTAAAGGACGAATCCCTTCGGGCCTCGTAATTCTGCGGCAGAGGTGAGCCGGTCCGAGAAGCGGTATCCAGATATACGTTGCTGTAGAGCGAACCCAGGTCGGTTCGGTAGGACCGCATGACGTTTTTTTACAAGATGACAACCTTAGATGCGTAATGGAGAAGAGGAAAATAGCTCTCCGAAATGCTTGTCGGGAAAAAAGTAGTCCATGTGCGACAAGAGAGTACCAGTAGGGGTGCCATCCCCAAGTATCTATCATCTGGCTTTTCAGGGCCTGTGAAACCTCTTGATCGTAGCTTTGAACGCTTTCCCAGCATTGCGCCCCCACATACCAGGAACCCACCCCTCCTCTGGATCTGCTGTTTGCGGTGGATGTGCGTTCGATGATTCTGACACGGTGCAAGCACAGTTAAAGATGAGTTTGTGACGAAATGGAGAGGGCATACCGGATTCGCCCGTTGTGGTATCCGACTGATCGTCCGTATCTGCCTCCGAATCCCCACCCACGTTAAGGGGAGTTGGCATCAACGCAGACGGACTCCCTCCCAGGCCCAGAAGCACACCTCTGGCACTTATCCGGTCACGCGGCCAAGGCTTCCAACAAAGTTTCAATACCCTCCATACGCTATCCGTGAACGATGACCCTTCCTCTCCTTGAGGCCTCACAGGGCGTTCACCATCCAGGACCTTCCGAATCACAACGGGGTTCCCAGAGTGACCAAACGGTGACTTCCCACTGAGAACTTCGTATATAACCATCCCCAGTGCGTAACAATCGGATTCCTTCGTTGGACGGATCTTGTTCAAATCGAAACTTTCCGGGTCGAGGAGTTCTGGGCTCATCCATTGGATCGTGCCACCCTCTATGCACGAGGATATGATGGTCGACTGGTCCGAGGTTATTGTGAGCAAGCTGAAGTCCGCTAAACGCGCGTGCCCATCGTTATCGACCAGGATGTTTCCCTTGGTGCGAGTGAGCTCACGCGAAACGGTAACTATGAGGTTCGGAAACGTACTCCTTTAAGATCCCCGTGAACGATCCCTTGATCGTGCATGTAGCTCAGCCCCCTTGTGACTTCTATTAGCTACAGTTACCGTGTGATCGTCAATGACAAGTGAAGAGAAGGAAGTTGAATGAAAAACATACGAGTCCCAGCCGATCCGCGTTAATATCCGCCTTGACAAATTCTTTGATGTTACCTTTCACCATCCACTCCGACACCATCACGAACTGCATCCCGGTCATGGTCACGCCTAACAACGGTAAGATATTTGGATGGCGAAGGGCTTTCCATGTCATGACCTCCCTGCAGAACCTCTGTATGGAATGGCATCAGTTGGATACACACAATAGGTAGCAGACACCAACTTTTTTGATCTGCTCAAAGTCATTCGTTAGGTATATCCTCAAAACCTTGGACGCAACCTCCCGGCCTTCATGCCGACCCTTCCACACGTCCGCAAACCCACCACGGCACAGTGGCATCTCCTTTGGGTCGTAACAGAGCGGTATTGACAGCTGACTCGGAATCAGGGCCTGGCGACCGCAAATCCTGTACAGAGAACGCAGACACCTTCCGCGGACTTTTTGCGGGAGGTTATCCAACGCCTGGCCGACAAAACGCACAAGGTTTAGCGGGACAATTTATTCTTTGGAGATGAAAGAGTATGGAGGCGCACCTCGTATATTACGTCGATGAAGGCCTGTGCGCCATCCCCTGAGAGGTGTCTGACAACCTTGGCCTCGTCATGGTCGGAGAAGATGGACGTTATCAGAGAGATGCATTCATTGGTGGAAAGGGGGTTGCTGATCAGCCGTTTCCAGGCTGGAGGCTCCCTACACGAAAACACGGTGAAACTAACGAACGGATGGTCGGCGGAATGAACGGACAACTGACGGAGTGATGATAATTTGCAAGGCTTCCGAAACCTGCGGGCGTAAGTGAGGATCCTGGTCCCAGCAGCGTTGCATCAACGTCCACAGCTGGTCTGTGAGGGCAGGATGTGTCGGCCGTGGCGGGCGCTTGCCGCTCATTATGGCTAACGTAGCTACTGCAGGTCGGCTATTATTGAACGGAATCGCACCAGTGAACACCTGTGTTGGTGCGGATCGTCAGTGAGTCAAGTGCCGACAGATAATAAGCCGTCTAGGACGCACCTCGATCATGATCATTGCGAAAGAAAATACATCAGACGCTTTGCTGTATGTCCCCGTCTCGTTCAGGATCTCCGGCGCAGTCCATTGCGTGGTATTACCCTGATCACCCGGGACGACCCGCATGGAATCCGGGTTTTGAACGACCGTGGCCTGGCTGAAATCTGTGATCCGCGCACGGCCAGCGCCATCCACAAGAACGTTTGACTGGACAGTTACCTGTAAGGTGGTGGAACAGCGTTTGGGGGAATTGCGTACACCTCTGAGATCACCATGAACTATGTTGCGGGAGTGGAGAAATCGTAGGCCTTCGGCCACATCACACAGCTGATGGCGGAAATAAGCGCAGGTCCAAACGTAACGGGAGGGAAGCATACCAGGTTAAGCCCATCTGTATCGGGATGTTTCTTGATGTATTCCGTCAGATCCCCGCCGGGCATCCATTCCGAGATAAGCTGGAGAGGGGGGGAAGTGACACCAAGGAGGGGGACGATGTGTTGATGATGTAAGCGTTTCCACACCACAGCCTCTTGGTAGAGGGTCTGTGTGATCTCATTAATAGCGGCATGCAGGAAAGAATCGGGATGATGTACTTTAATCGCTTTCCCGGGACCGTCCTTGGAATATACCCTACCACGTTTGACGCAAGCCCTTGAACCGTTGAAAGTCCCTTCGTACAAATCGCCGGAACCTCCCGAGGCGACAGGCTGACGATCTACAACCAAAGGTACTGATGAAAGAGTATACGAGGTCGGAAGTATCATTCCAGTGCCACATATATGTCTAAGTTCGCGTAGGCATGTGTAAAAGCCCGGACTGGCGGGATCGAGACTATCGAGAGCCTATGATGACTTCAGCGGAGAGTGTGGAAGTGCGATGGACTACGTGCCTTATCCAAATAGTCGACGAGCGATATTAAATCCTCGTTACCAAGGGCATGCACCCATTGCTTATACTCCTCCCCATAGAGGATGTCGTTGAGTTGATCGTGAAACCCGGACGACGATTCGTCCAGGTGATGAAGTCGTCCCAAGATGCTGGGCGAAGACATGAGATGGTCTGGGTGGGATAGTGAAGGGGAGTGAAACGTGGATGAGCACTAGTATTAAACGAGAAAGTGGCGGAAGCCTCGCCGGACCCATGAGGCTGATATATCGACGATGATCGATAGGCGGTCCATAAAAACCGTGGGTGATCTCCCGCCGGAAAGGTCCGAAAATAATCTACAGTTTCCTTGAGATTCCTTCATACACAGGACAGGGGCCGGCAAGGCGGTGCGTACCATGCTTCACGCCAACCGGATTGGGTTGCCTGGTGGCTGGATAGTAGGGGCCTGGCCCACGAGCCAGCTATCTTGTCGTAATGGACGCCGGTTAAGCAATGTAAACACGTTGCAATGAATGGAATTTTTGACATCTGTGGTTATCGTCCAGTTTCGATGGTCAATTGAGTTCTATTGGCTTTGGCAACAATTACCACCCGTCAACGGCGTCTCCAGGTAAGCCGGGCCTCGTACGCAGAACCACTTCCGGACCGGGTTTGGGGCCGTGCCTGTTCGCCATCTGAAGGAAGCGAGTGCCGATGACCTTCCACTCCGACCAATGAGAACTTGGCATGACCACGGGCCAATTGGTAGGGCGCGCAGTGTGGTGGGGAGACAGGTTGCTCTACATTCAAGGGTTTCTACGCTCACACCTTGGAGGCTCCCGCACTGCGAAAGGATACCTTTGGGTGGGAAAGGGGTCAACGAGCACGACGCGAACCATGGAGTGGGTAGAAACCCGCATAGAAGGCAACGCATCCAGACAGTGACGATGTATCCAAGTTGACTAGATGAATGCGAAGAGAACTGGGTAGAAATCCGGTCGGATAGGGGAGGTTCAGGGAGGATAAGAAATGTTTTTGATTAACGGTAGGAGAAATGTCATCGCTTACGCGTAATCGGGAGGGGTAGGACAAGCACAGCGGACGTAGCGAAGACGCGTGGTGAAAGAAATGGGACGCTGGTAAGCCGCTGATTCAGGACACCGCTGCTAGGCCCTTTCGGTGTTCAGAGATTATCCTGTTGAAGTAGTGATGCCGGGTCTAGCCAGTGTCATTGGAGTCAGAGAGCAGGTTTCGAGTACCTGGCAATCACTGGAGGGACAACCGACGACGATTTCTGAGGTAGTTCCACCGGTTTGCCGTCGTTGATCGTGTATGTGCTTTGTTCGTAACTTGGAACAAAAGTCTCGAAATCATTAATCAGCACTTGAAGGTGGGAAAGGGTGACAAACCAACTGATCCGTGATGTGACAGTGATATGGCTATCCATTGTCCGCCTTGAAGTCGGCCATGCACAAGCCACGCCCTCATCACCCTCTCCTCAAACACATATATCACTACCCAATGAAACACATCATACCCTCTACTCATATACCCCCCCGCCATCCAAAGGATCGATATGTCCGACGAAATCCAGGACTCGCAAGGTGAGTCGTATTCCCTACCGTTCCGAACGCAACCCACTGACGAGGAGACTCCTTTGCAAGACCTCCTCCCTATTTGTGCCGAGGACCTCGTCAAGCTGGGAGTCGAGTCGCGCCTCATCCCCTCCATCGTTTCAACCACGTTCCGCGCTGGACAATCGTTAAATGGATCACCCTCGCTCAATCCAGCGAGCGTTGTAGAAACCCTCGGTGAGGTACATCTCAGCGCATAAATTTTCTCCCCACACACTTAATCTCCCAACCGTCAGATTCTGTCGTCCATCGTGCGCCCAGGCCCAAACGACGGGTGTCTCAGAGCTCTGCGTAAACTCTCGCCTTCATATGGGGTTCTACCAAAAGCGTATTTTCCATCCGGGTTGGAACTCAATAATGTCGACGACATCCCGTATGCCTGTGGTGGATTCGCGGATACTTACAAAGGCCAGCTGGATGGGAACCAAGTGTGCATAAAGGCCTTTCGGGCGCAGACCACGGCGAATCTGAACAAGATCAAACGGGTGAGTGATCAACCCCTGTCACAACAAGGGTGAGCCCAGCCTGATACAAACCAGCGGTTCTACCGTGAGCTCGTAGGATGGAAGTACGTTATGCATCCAAACGTGGTACCCTTCCTCGGAGTTTCGGAGACCTTGTTCCGGTTCTGCGTGATCAGCCCTTGGTTTTCGAACGGGAATATCCTCGAATATACCCAAGCGAATCGGACGGCCAACCGATTACAGCTGGTAAGCTATCCTCATAATCGTCAGACACAACGTCTGATATTTCATCCTCGATAGCTTGCACAAGCTGCCCGCGGTCTTGAATATCTCCATTCATGGGGTATTGTGCACAGTGATGTCAACCCGGTGAGCGATAATCGGGGCTCTCGAACTGAGACACGCGCCAATTCCCTCCCGTTTAGGGGAACATACTGATCACCGAAGAGGGCAACGCACGCATTGGGGATTACGGAATGACCAGCATCATTACCGATCCCACCGTCGTGGAACAAACCACCACGACACATCCCAAGCCAGGAGTCATCCGATACATGGCCCCGGAACTTATGCTTGATCAAGGCGGCCCCTCAAAAGAGAGTGACGTCTATTCACTCATAATGACCGCCTACGAGGTACGTTCATCCCAAACCGCACAGGGTTATCACTGACAACACCGCCTTGTTATAAGATTCTCACGGAAATCCGACCGTACGGGGAAGCTCGTGATAGTGTTATCATATTCTACATCGTGAAAGGTGACAGGCCACCCCGCCCAACAGACGCTCGATGGCTGCAGGACCAGACATGGCATATGATTATGACATGTTGGAGTGCAAACCCAGAACAACGGTGGGACCTACACGCTGTGTGCAACCAGTTCTCAATATCGAGTGTACAGGATGTTCCAGGCGTTGAACTAGGTAAGCAGTGTGCTTCTCAGATAGCGACGTTGGTCGAGGGGCTTATTTCCATGTTCATAGACCCTCAGTCAGCAGCACGAAATTTAAACGCCATTGGTAGTTCCCCTCCTAGGGACCTATCCCCGGTGCCGTCGTCCGGTCACGCGGAAGGTAATTACGGTTCCAATCATGATTGGCCCACGCTCATTGCTGCAACCCCCACAGACCGAACCCCCCCAGACCTCTCAAACCACCGCGCCCGACAACCAATTATAACCAGACTGCTCACCCGCTTGAAGAATCGCAGTCTGCAAAAGACACCTACCCCGAGCACACCGTCCCCAAAAAATCACCTTACATCCCGCACTCGCCATCGCACCAGTCGTGACAACAATGAGCCAAGGACAGACATCCCTGCCCAAGGAAAGAGGATACGAAAGAATGGCATGTTGTCGCGAGGTTGGAACAAACTTCAAACAATGGTCAACGTTCTGACGAGAGCTGTGCGATTGGGGAAATTCCCTGGGGACTAATGGGCGTTCCTCATGGCGATTCGAATATACCCATATACATTTTACGGGATCAAGGCGGACTTCGTACTGTACCTTTATAACGATTATTATCTTTATTATCTAGGATTGCATTCGAGCATCTTGCACCACTTCTATCGGTTCTGCGGACGCGTTATGCAACGGGGGAGTATACCGCTGAAGATAGGGCAGTGTTCGTCTGGACCGTACCACGCCCCCGGTCGTTAACAGGCGCGGGCGACTTCCGAAGAGTCGGGTTCTCCTTTCTCCCATAAACGGGTAACCGGACGGCTTTCCGTGGCCCTTCAGGAGACGTTCTAAGCTTTGAATGTTTTCGTCGGGAAAGGGGAATTTCAGGACCCCGACCATTGTCTGAGGCCCAAAACAATACAGTCCACGATAGCTGGGACCTGTCATGGGTCTATGAAATATCCTTGGCCTTGCCCGCGAATATCGGGGTGCTGTCACCCATCAAGTGGGCGGCGGTCCGCAAAACCAGATATACTGCTATGGTAGGGGCCCGACAGGGCGGTCGGGGTCTCTGCGCCTGCGCTAAACATCCTCAGGTGTTCGCCTGGGCTCATGTGCGCGCATTGTAGCCTTTCGGACAGTCGCCCGGTGTTTGTGGACAATTCCCCCCGTGCGAAGGCGGAGAATGTGATGGTGTGTTTGTGCTTAGTGCATTAATCTACGCTAGCTCGACTCAAGCTTGGAGGGATTGGATACGTCCTCACAATAACACCAACTATGTACTTCAGCAGTGCCAACCCCCAAATGTTCAGAACGTTCATCGCCCGTGATGTGCAACATGGTAGGTTTTTGTTACCTGACATAGAACAATAGACCAGAGCCGAAAAACAAGACGGATCCGTACACGAGGCCCGAAACGTTGGATTTGGTGGAGCCAGATACTATGAAACTAGGAAAGTGGGGCATTGAGTGTCTTGGGTGGCACGTTGTATCTGGGGTTAAAGTGCCAGGTTGACGCGCCGTACCGGGAAAGCCCTGCATCAGACCGCTACCGGGCTGTGTGTATTCTGGGGTGGGTTGTGGATGTTATGGACCCCATATTAGGGGGTTGAGGGACAGCATACACGTGCCCCGACACAATAGGCAGGGTTCTGAGAGTTCCTCATAAGCCCCTTGATATTCGTCTAGATTTATCTGTATACAACGTGGCCCTAGTACAGGTGCGGATCACGCCATGCACAGCAACCAAGACGCGTGGTGTGTATGATCTTACAATCCCTCGGTCCGCTAGCAATACTTCATGTGACAAGAATCATAATCACATATCGGATACATGGTGATGAAATTGAAATCTCGAGCCAAGCGAAATAACCCTCACCCATTAAAAACACATGGTCAGACGTCCACGCGCCTGATTGACACAACGCTCGTGGTAATCTCCAGGATTACACCATCAACGTCCACAAGCCCCCCTGCTTCCAGCCTTAAACATTTTCCGCGCACTGTGCTTTAACTTATAGACCCATTTCCCCTTCGAACGATTCCCCTGCGGGGGCCCGGGCGGGGGTTTGTAACCGTCCGGTGAAACCATTGGACTGGTCGCACCAGAGTCCGGGAGACCTTTCTCACAAAGTGTGATCGACAGACCTATTATACAGCATGGGTGATTCAAGAATAACCCTGAGATGAATGAAAGAAGAACATACTGGACGCGCCCGCTGTAGTCTCAGATCGACAATCTATATCTGTCTCCATATCTCCGTCCGCGTCGGGGAGGGTTGTTATCGACCCAGGCGGGTCTCCCTCCAGGCCCAGCAATACGGTTTTGGCACTGGTCCGTTCACCCGGCTGAGGCTTCCAACAGGATTGTACCATCCCCCATATACTGTCCGCAATCAGCTCCCCTTGTGGTCTCGCCGGTCGTTCGCCATCGAGGACCTTGCGTATCACAACAGATCCTCCGAATGAAGCAAATGGCATCTGCCCACTGAGAACTTCGTATATGACCATCCCAAGGGCATAGCAATCCGATGCTTTCGTCGGGAGGCTCTTGGTGAAACCAAACTGTTCGGGGGAGAGGAGTTCCGGGCTCATCCATCGTGTTGTGCCACCCTCTATGCGCGACGACAAAAAGGACGATAGGTCCGAGGTTATCGTGAGGAGACCGAAGTCTGCTAAGCAGGCGCGCCCGTCGTTATTGACCAAGATATTTGGCTTGAAATTTGAACCTGGTAAGCTAGGCACCGGACGGGGTTCAGTGACGTACCCCTTTCAGATCCCCATGTACGATTCCATGTCTATGCATATACGTCAACCCCGCCGCGACCCCCGTAAGCTACAGTGACCGTGCTATCGTCAATGACAAACGAAGAGAAGAAACCCGAACGAAAAACATACAAGTTCTACCCGATTCGCGTTTGTGTGTGCCTTCGCAAACTCGTTGATATTGCCATTCTCCATCCATTGGGACACCATTCCGAACTGGTTCTCGACCATCGTCACGCCTACCAGTGGCAGCACGTTCGGATGACGAAGGGCTTTCCATGCCACGGCCTCCTTACAAAACCTCTGTTATGTGGTGTTGTCAGCTTATTTATGCACACGACGGATGTAGGATGCCAACCCTTGTAATTCTCTCGAGGTCATTCGTCAAATATACCCTCAAAACCTTGATTGCAACCTCCCGGCCCTCGTGTCGGCCCTTCCACACGTCCGAAAACCCACCACGACACAGTGGCATCTCCTTTGGGTCATGGCAGAGTGGTATTGACAACCGTCTCGGAAGCAAGGCGTGGCGGCCACAAATCCTGAACAGAGAACGCAGACACTTCCCGCGGATATGTTGTGGGAGGCTATCTAACACCTAATCGAAAATCACAGAAGTTTTAGTATGAGTCAACCGGCACATCTTTTGGAGATGGAGGGGTATGGAGGCATACCTCGTATATCGCGTCGATAAGGGCCTGTGCATCATCCCTTGAGAGACGCCTGACCACCTTGGCCTTGTCATGGTCGGAGAAGGTGGAAGTTATCAAAGAGATGCGCTCATCGGTGGAAAGGCGGTCTCGGATCAACCGCTTCCAGGCTGGGGGCTCACTACGCGAGAGCGCGGTCAGGATAACGAAAGGACGATCGGCAGAATGAGGGAGGGGCTGACGGGGTGAGGAGAGCATGCAAGACTTCTGAAATTTGCGGACGTAAGTGAGGATCCTGGTCCCAGCAGCGTCCGGTTATTGCCCATAACTGATCTGTGAAGGCGAGGTGTGGCGGCCGTGGCGGGCGTTTGCCATTCATGATGGCCAAGGTTGCCGCAGTAGATGGAGTGCTACCGAACGGGATGGCACCAGTGAACACCTGTGTTGATCCGAGTCGTCAGTAAGCCAAATATTGACAGACAATAGGCCGCCCACGACACACCTCGATCACGACCATTGCAAAAGAGAAGATATCGGATGCTTTGCTGTACGTCTTATTTCCTTTCAACACCTCGGGCGCAGTCCATCGCGCGGTATGACCCTGATCATCCGAGACGGCCTGCGTGGAATCCATCTGAATGACCGTAGCCTGACCGAAACCCGTGATCCGTGCACGGCCGGCGTCATCTACAAGAATATTCGACTAGACAATTGTCGATAAAGTGGCAGAACAAGGTTTAGAGGAACCACATACACACATAATGCTGCCGTGGACAACGTTGTGGGAGTGGAGGAACTGCAGGCCTTCGGCGACGTGAGATAGCTGGCGGCCGGGGTAAACGTGGGATCAAACGCAACATAAGGGGAACATACCAGGCCAATTCGGTCTGCATCCTGGTGCCCCTTGATGTACTCCGTCAGATCTCCGCCGGGCATCCATTCTGAGATAAGTTGGAGAGGGGCGGATGTGACACCAAGAAGAGGGACGATATTTTGATGACGCAAGTGTTTCCACACCACGGCTTCCTGATATGCGGCCTACAGGCCTCGTTGGCAACAGTTAGGAGTGATTATAACGGAATGGCGTACCTTTATTGCTTTACCTGAATGATCCTTGGAGGAAACCCTAACACATTTGACGTAAACCCTCGACCCATTGAGGATCCCTTCGTACAAATCACCGGAACCCCCTGAGGCAATAGGATGATGACTTGTAATCCGAGGTGCCTGCGGAAGAGCAAAAGAGGTCGGAAGTATCGTCCTGGTGCTGCAAATGTGTATAAGTTCACATAGACACTTCCGGGCAGCAAAAGTGGCAGGATCGAGACTATCGAGAGCCTACGCCAGCTTGAGCAGAGAGTGGGGAAGGATAACGTGGAGACGTACCGAGTCGAGATAGTCAACGAAACGCAGTAGGTCCTCCCCACGGAGGGCTGGGACCCACAGCTTGTACTCCTCCCCGGAGAGAAATTGACCGAGTAGATTGTGATACTTGGGCGATGAGCTGTCCAGGCGACGAAGCCGCTCTAGCGTGTTGCGCGAGGCCATGGAGAATATCATCCAGAAAGATAACATGGGCGGAGACACACATATCAGAGGCCAAGTAATATAGCAGCGAGATGCCTCCTTGGGTCCTCATGGCCGTCAATGACAAGACATCAGGTTCTTGAGGCGGTGTAATTGGTGCCATCTCTATGTCCGCGTTACATGATCTGCCTCTAATGGATATGAAACCTTGAGAATCCCGGAACGGGATTCCAGTCCAGATAGCTGGTAGAGTCTAGTCACTACTTGGCCTGGCCATTTTCGGTCTCGTTTCATTCGTGTTCCTGGCCCCTCCCCCCGGGCCCTCCAGCTATCTGCAAGGTCTCAGTGGGAATCCGCCTCAACTTCGTCGGGGCTTGTGCCAGCACGTCTCCCCCTTCGCCTCTGCACAATGAACTAGAACACAAGACCCGGTACTCTATGAGTCCCGGGAACGGAAGAACGTCGTCTCCTCCGTTGTCCACACCCACACCAAACATCGCGCTGTGGATGAGAGATCCATGACGTGGATGCTCGTGCACGCTGTCTGACTGCTTTCACGCACCCGAGAGTGGATACCTCAAGCGTGACGATGATTTCCCAACTAATGGAGAATGGGAACATCGTCGAATAGGTTCGTGGGGACACACTCCGACGTGAACTGGCCAGGGCTTGTATGTTTTCCTTTCAATTTTCCTCTCTTCGCTTGTCATTGACGATGACACGGTCACCGTGGCTTAATATACGTGCACGAGCAGGAGATCGTTCATGGGGATATAAAAGCGGTGCGTTCAACCGAACCCGTCGTCACTACCCTGCACGGAGCATCCTGATCGGCAACGACAGTCATCCCTGTTTAGCAGGCTTCGGCCGGCTCACGATGACCTCGGACCAACCAACTCCTGCCCTCACGCGTTTCAAAGTCGCATTGGACTTTCCCTCCGGGCGCCAGGGACAATAATCGTATGCAAGTTGCTAGCTAAAAGATGGCGGCGTAAGAGTCGACTGTGCCACCACGTTCAAGGATGGTATCTTTTTTCGACGAAAACAGCACTGCGGGGCCAGAGTTGGTCTGCTGCGCTCGGTGAGTTTTTGCAGGGGAAGTT
>Ga0307513_10003932_pt1 | contig 19987 bp, 22 predicted proteins | sample 15_EM_MG_FD_202174 | JGI IMG/M metagenome (GOLD analysis project Ga0307513, IMG submission 202174) | Populus trichocarpa ectomycorrhiza microbial communities from riparian zone in the Pacific Northwest, United States - 15_EM | ecosystem: Host-associated > Plants > Roots > Unclassified | place...
CCGGCGCTACGGCCTCACGCCCGTGATGCCCGGCGTTTCGGTGTTCCGCATGGGCTGCTGGATCGTCATGCACGAGAACCTGCGGGCCAACCGCCGCATGCGCCTGATGTTCGACCACCTGGTCGAAGGCTTCACCGCCTACATAAGGGAAGGCCGCGAATAGTGCCGGCCCCCTACGAAGGCGGCTGCCTGTGCGGCCAGGTGCGCTTTGCCGCGAGCGCCGAACCCGCCAACGTCCGCATATGCCATTGCCGCAACTGCCAGCGCGCGGTCGGCGGTCCCTATTTCGCGCGCGCGGTCTTTCGGGCCGAGGTCATCGAGCGGACCGGCGAGACCACGCGTTGGCCGACTTCGCCGCGGATCGACCGGTTGTCCTGCGCGCGCTGCGGAACGCCGATGTTCTCGGAACCCAAGGACCCGCCGGCGCGGCTGGGGGTCTCGCTGGCGACCCTCGACGACCCCAACGCGCTCGCCCCCGACATGCACATCTGGGTCAGCGAGAAGCTCGGCTGGTTGCGCCTCGACGACGGCCTGCCGCAATTCCCGCAAGGCGCGTGAGCAGATCCTCCCCCAGCGAAGCGCGGGGAGGGGGAGGTGGATCGTCGCCAAGCGACGAGCCGGAGGGGGTTCCAGCCCACTCTGCTCTCCGCCCGGGAAGGGGAGCGTCTAACGAAAACGGCGGCCGCATCGCTGCGGCCGCCGTGGAATTCGCTGTTGGCCGGAAGCTTAGCTCTCGGTGGTTTCCGGAGCCACGTCCTCGCGGCGCGCCATCTGGCGCTCGGCGATCCGGGCCGACTTCCCACGACGGTCGCGCAGGTAGTAGAGCTTGGCGCGACGCACGACGCCGCGGCGCTTCACTTCGATGGACTCGATCATCGGCGACAGCACCGGGAATACCCGCTCGACGCCTTCGCCGAAGCTGATCTTGCGGACGGTGAAGCTCTCGTTGATGCCTTGGCCGCCACGGGCGATGCAGACGCCTTCGTAGGCCTGGACGCGCTCACGCTCGCCTTCCTTGATCTTCACGTTCACGCGGACGGTGTCGCCCGGCTGGAATTCAGGAACGGTGCGGAGGCTGAGGAGGCGGTCTTGTTCTTCCTTCTCGAGGGTCTCGATCATATTCATGGTCTTGGTCCTTCTGGGCTTAATCGCCCTTTGCCTGTTGATTGGCGGATCGCTGCGCCCATAAGTCCGGCCGCCGCTCCCGCGTGGTCTTTTCCCGCTGCGCCTGCCGCCACTTCCGAACCTCGGCGTGGTTGCCGCCCAACAGGACCTCGGGGATGTCCAGCCCTTCAAACGCCCGCGGTCTCGTGTACTGCGGATGTTCGAGGAGCCCGTCCTCGAAGCTTTCTTCACTCAAACTCTCGGCCTGCCCCAACACACCCGGGACCAGCCGTACGCACGCCTCGATCGCCACCAGCGCCGCCGCCTCACCACCGGCAAGGACCGCGTCGCCGACCGCGACCTCCTCGAACCCCCGGGCGTCGAGCACCCGCTGGTCCACCCCCTCGAACCGACCGCAAAGCACGATCAATCCCGGCCCTTGGGCCCACTCACGAACGCGCGCCTGGGTCAGGGGCCTGCCCCGAGCGCTCATGTACAAAAGCGGCCGCCTCCGCTGCTCCACACTATCGAGTGCAGAGGCGATGACGTCCGCTCGCATCACCTGCCCAGGACCGCCCCCCGCAGGGGTGTCGTCGAGGAAGCCGCGCTTATCTGTGGAAAAGGCCCGAATGTCCACTGTTTCCAACGACCAAAGCCCGTGCTCGCGCCAGGCGGTCCCGATCAGGGAGACGCCCAGCGGGCCCGGAAAGGCCTCGGGGAACATGGTCAGCACGGCTGCGTCGAACGGCATGGGGCGTCTAAGGGCGTCAGAGCGCCGCGCCGTCAAGCCTTGCCGCTGCCGGTTGTGGCGCGTAATCCACCGGCCTTCGCACGTGCAACATGACTGACGGCCCGCCATGGAAACCGAGAACCTGACCGAGACGCTCCAGCTGGAGCGGCTCGAAGTGAACCTCTTCCGGGGGATCACGCCGGACAATTCGCCGGGCCGGATCTTCGGCGGGCAGGTGATCGCGCAGTCGCTGCTGGCGGCCTACGAGACGGTGGAAGAGCGCCTCTGCCACTCGCTGCACTGCTATTTCATCCGGCCGGGCGACCCGACCGTGCCGATCATCTTCGACGTGGACCGGTCTCGTGACGGCGGGAGCTTCACGACCCGGCGGGTCGTCGCCATCCAGCACGGCCAGCAGATCTTCAACCTCGCGGCTTCCTTCATGGAGGAGCAGGACGGGTTCGAGCACCAGGCCGAAATGCCAACCACCAAGTCCTGGACCGAGCTCCCCGACCAGGCCGAGGCTCAGCGCGAGGCGATGGCCAAGATGAAGGACCTGCCCGAGGAAGCGAAGAAGTGGATGGGCCGGCCGCGGCCAATCGAGATGCGCTCGGCCGACGCCCGCAGCTATTTCCAGGGCGGGCAGGCCGCTGATCCGGCGAGCCAGGTGTGGTTCCGCTCGCGCGACCCGATCGGCGACGACCAGCACATGCACCAGGTGATCCTGGCCTATGCGTCCGACATGAACCTGCTCTCGACCGCCATGCGGCCCCACAAGGTCCACTGGCAGACGCCGGGTTTCCAGTCGGCCAGCCTCGACCACGCCATGTGGTTCCACAAGCCGGTGAACTTCAACAACTGGCACCTCTATTCGCAGGACAGCCCGTCAGCGTCCGGCGGCCGCGGCTTCATCCGCGGCTCGATCTTCGCCGAGGACGGCACGCTGGTGGCGTCCGTCGCCCAGGAAGGCCTGATGCGGATGAAGAAGCCGAAGAGCTAGGCCGCCAGAGCTTGCCGCTCGCGGGGCCGGGGCGTAAGCCGCGCCTTCGCAATTGCAGCATGGCGGGGACGGCGCATGGATACCCAGACCCTCGTGGAGACCCTTCAGCTCGAGCGGCTGGAGGTGAATCTGTTCCGCGGCACGACGCCGGATGAGGAGGCCCGCTCGCGCATCTACGGCGGCCAGGTGATCGCCCAGTCGCTGCTCGCCGCCTACGCGACCGTCGAGGCGCGGGTCTGTCACTCGCTGCACTGCTATTTCATCCGGCCGGGCGACCCGAACATCCCGATCATCTTCGAGGTGGATCGCAGCCGCGATGGCGGCAGCTTCACGACGCGCCGGGTGATCGCCGTGCAGCACGGCCAGCAGATCTTCAACCTGGCCGCCTCGTTCCAGGTCGAGGCGAAGGGCTTCGAGCACCAGTCCGATAGGCCGCCCGCTCCGCACTGGGACGAGGTGGAGGACGACATCGTCGTCCAGCGGCGACAGCTGAAGGACGCGCCGGCGCACATGCGCGAATGGCTGGATCGTCCCCAGCCGATCGAGATGCGTTCGGTGGGTGGCCGTATCGACGGCGGAAGGCCGGAGCCGCGGCCGCCGCTGCAACAGGTGTGGTTCCGCGCCAAGGACCCGATCGGCGACGACCCGCATATGCACCAGGTGATCCTGGCCTATGCCTCGGACATGAGCCTGCTGGGCACCTCGATCCGGCCGCATGGGGTGAACTGGCAGACGCCGGGGGTGCAGACCGCCAGCCTCGACCACGCCATGTGGTTCCACCAGCCGACCGACTTCAACGAGTGGCACCTGTACCATCAGGAGAGCCCCTCGGCGTCCGGCGGCCGGGGCTTCAACCTCGGCTACATCTACCGCGCCTCCGACGGCGCGCTGGTGGCGACCTGCGCGCAAGAGGGCCTGATGCGGATGCGGAAACCGAAGTAGAGATCCGCCCCCGCAGGGGGAGGGGGACCGCGAAGCGGGTGGAGGGGGTTTCATCCACCGAGGCGGCGGGCTTCAACCCTCTCAGTCAGCTTTGCTGACAGCTCCCCCTGCGGGGAGCATCTAGTTATTCCGTCTCTTGCGGTTTCACAGCGACGACGCGCCGACCGGAGATGCTCACCTCCGGCACCGCCTCACGTGTGAACGGCAGCCACCAGCTCGGGCCCTGGGCCGGCTCGATCTCCAGGAGGTCGCCGGCGCCGAAGTCGTGGACCGACTTCACGCGGCCCAGCGGCTCGCCCTCGACGCTGAGCACGTCCAGCCCCACGAGGTCGGCGACGTAGAACTCGTCCTCGTCGTCGGGCTCGGGCAGCAGGTCGCGGGGGATGTAGAGGCGGAGCCCCCGCGCGGCCTCGGCCTGTTCGCGGGTCTCGATTTCCTTGGCGCGGACCACGACGCCGCCCTTGGCGACGCGCCCGCCTGTCAGCGTGAGGCCGGGGCTTCCGTCCTCACGCAGCAGGGTCTTATAATCGACGAGGGACAGCGGATCGGCCGTGAAGGTGGTGATCCGGACCTCGCCCTTGATGCCAAACGCCCCGGCGACGCGCCCAACCATAAGAAGCGCGTCGCTCATGGCGTCAGCTTAGGCCTTGTCTTCGCCGGCTTCGGCGTCGGCCGCGGCTTCGGCAGCAGGTTCAGCAGCGGCTTCCTCGGCGGCCGGTTCAGCAGCGGCTTCGGCGGCAGGCGCCTCTTCGGCAACCGCTTCGGCGGCGGGCGCTTCTTCAGCGACGGCTTCAGCAGCCGAAGCCTCTTCAGCAGCCGGAGCAGCTTCTTCGGCCACGGCTTCTTCGGCCACGGCTTCTTCGGCGGGGGCGGCTTCTTCCGCCACGACTTCTTCAGCCACCGGTTCCGGCTCGGGGGCGGGGCGGTTCTTGGCTTCCTCGATGGCCGCGGCGCGGTCGGCTTCGCGCTTGGCCTTTTCCTCGACGCGTTCCTTGGCCTTCTCGCCCGGCAGGCCCTTCTTCGGGTTGTTGCCGTGCTCCCACTTCACCACGCCTTGCAGCGACAGTTCGCGCGCGACGCGGTCGGTGGGCTGGGCGCCCTTGCCCATCCACTCCTGGATGCGCTCGACCTTCAGGACGACGCGGTTCGGGTCGTCCTTCTTGAGCAGCGGGTTGTATGAGCCGACCTTCTCGATGAAACGGCCATCGCGGGGCGAGTGGCTGTCGGCGACGACGATGGAGTAGTAGGGGCGCTTCTTGGCGCCGCCACGGGCGAGACGGATCTTCAGCATTATCTAGGTCCTTGGTTTTTCAGTCTATTTCTTGAAGGGGTTGAAGCCGGGCGGAAGGCCGCCCAGCCCCGGGAGTTTCGGGCCGCCGCCCTGTTGCAGCTTGGCGGCCATCTCTTCGATCTCGGCCTGGCTGGGCATCGGCATCTTGCCGCCGCCCAGGTTCTTCAGGCGGTCCATGCCGCCGCCGCCGCCGCCGCCCAGCATCTGGGCCATCTGGGCGAAGCCGCGGCCGCCGCCCTTGCTCATCATCTTGAAGGCGTCGGCCATCTGGCGGTGCTGTTTCAGCAGGCGGTTGACCTCGGCCACGTCGACGCCGGAGCCGGCGGCGATGCGGCGCTTGCGCGAAGCGGCCAGGATGTCCGGCTTCTTGCGCTCTTCCTTGGTCATCGACGAGATGATCGCCGCCTGGCGGTCGACCATCTTGTCGGAGATGTTGGCCTCGGCGATCTGCTTCTTGATCTTCTGCACGCCGGGCAGGAGGCCCATCAGGCCCTCCATGCCGCCCATCTTCTTCATCTGGGCGAGCTGCTCGGCCATCATGTCGAGGTCGAACTGGCCCTTGGCCAGCTTCTTGGCCATGGCCTCGGACTTGGCCTGGTCGAAGTCGGCGGACGCCTTCTCCACCAGGGCCACGATGTCGCCCTGGCCGAGGATGCGGCCGGCGATGCGCTGGGCGTCGAAGGCGTCGAGGCCGTCGATCTTCTCCGAGACGCCGAGGAACTTGATCGGCAGGCCGGTGACCGCGCGCATCGAGAGCGCTGCGCCGCCGCGCCCGTCGCCGTCGGCGCGCGTCAGCACCAGACCGGTCAGCGGCAGGCGCTCGTGGAAGGCCTTGGCGGTGCGCACCGCGTCCTGGCCGGTCAGCGCGTCGGCGACCAGCAGGGTCTCGGAGGGGTTGGAGATCTTCGCGATCTCGGCCGCCTCGCTCATCATCGCCTCGTCGAGCGTGGTGCGCCCGGCGGTGTCGAGGATAAGGATGTCGTAGCCCTGCAGCTTTGCCGCGGACATGGCCCGGCGCGCGATGTCGGGTGCGGCTTGGCCGGCGACGATGGGCAGGCTGTCGGCGCCCGCCTGAGTCGCCAGCATCGCCAGCTGCTCCATGGCGGCCGGACGCCGCGTGTCGAGCGAGGCCAGCAGGACCTTCTTGCGCTCCTTGACCAGGCGCAAAGCGAGTTTGCCGGCGGTGGTGGTCTTGCCCGAGCCCTGCAGGCCGGCCATCAGGATCACCGTCGGCGGGTTGAGCGAGAGGTTCAGGCCTTGGGCCTCGCCTTCGCCGCCCAGCATCTCCACCAGGCCGTCGTAGGTGATCTTGACCACCTGGTCGGCCGGCCGCACCGAGCGGATCACCGCCTCACCGGTGGCGGCCTCGGTGGCCTTGGCGATGAACTCGCGGACCACCGGCAGGGCCACGTCGGCCTCGAGCAGGGCCACGCGGATCTCGCGCATGACCTCGGCGACGTCCTTCTCGGACAGCACGCCGCGGCCGGAGAGCCGGTCGAATACCGAAGACAGCCGATCTGTTAGCGCGTCGAACAAAATCGCACCTCTAGAGCCCAAACGCAGTCGACCCCCGTGGACGATTGCGTCGACGGGGGGCCTCGCCGCCCTCGTCCCAGATAAGGCCTGGGGGTCGTGGCGGTAGAGGGCGCTGACCGAGGTTGGCGCCGGAAGGGCGGGCTTATGCGCTCAAGAGGGGGGTTAGGTCAATGTTCGGCTGCCATCCAGGGTTTGGAGACATCGAAGGCCGGGCAACAAGCGTCGCCATACGGATGCCCGATTGCTGCTACGACCTTGATCCGCAGGTCCCTGCCAGGCCCGGCTCTATCGCTCCTTCCAGACATTGGATACCTGCCATGATCCGCGTTCCCGCTTCGATGTTCTGCGGCTTCGTCGCCCTGGCCCTGGCCCTGGCCCTGGCCCTGGCCTTCGCGGCCGGAGCCGCTGAGCCATCTCGCGCGAAGCCGCAGGCCTGGATCGCGGCGTGGGGCTCCAGCCCTGAGGCGTCGGCGCCAAATCCCAAGGATCCGCTGCTCAGCCTAGACGGCCAGACTGTGCGCCAGCGCGTGCGGGTCTCGGTGGGCGGCGCCGAAATCCGCGTTCGGTTGTCCAATGAGCTCGGAGCCGCTCCCATCACTGTGGGCGCCGCCACCGTCGGGCTCGCCACCGATCCGGCGAGCGTCAAGCCGGGGTCGATCCGGCCGCTCACCTTCGGTGGGCGCCGCACCGTGACGATTCCGGCGAGCGCGCCGGTCCTCAGCGATCCGCTCGCCCTGCCCGTCGCCTCGAGAGAGGAGATCAGCGTCAGCCTCTATTTCCCGCAGGCTGTCCGCTCGCCGACGGTGCATTCGGCCGCCTTGAAGCGCGCCGTCGTGACCGGCCCCGGCGATTTCACCGACACCGAACACGTCGAGGCCAAGGCGACATCGACGTCTTCTATCCTGCTCAGCGGGGTCCTGGTGGCGCCCGCCAAACCGACCCGCGTCCTCGTGGCCCTGGGAGACTCGATCACCGACGGGATAGGCTCGAGCGACGAGGCCGACAGCGGCTGGACGGGCGATCTGGTCCGCCGGGTGGCCAAGGCCGGACTGGCCCTCGCCGTCGTGAACCAAGGCATTGGCGGCAACCAGCTCTCCCACGAGGGCTTCGGGCAGAGCGCGCTCGCCCGTTTCGATCGTGACGTCCTGGCCCAGGCCGGCGTGACCCACGTTGTGGTGCTGGAGGGGACCAACGACATCGGGTTCACCGGCGTGAAGCTGGGCGGAAAATACCTGGCCGATCCCGCCGATGTGCGCACGCCGCAGGAGCTCATCGGCGCGTATCGGCAGCTGATCGCCCGCGCCCATGCCCGTGGGCTCAAGATCGTCGGCGCCACCCTGATGCCCTTCGAGGGCGCGACCCTGCCTGGCTACTACTCGGAGACCAAGGAAGCGACGCGCCAGGCGGTCAATGCTTGGATCCGCAGCGGCGGCGCCTTCGACGGCGTGATCGATTTCGACGCCGCCTTGCGCGATCCGGCCCGCCCGACACGCCTGCAGGCCCGCTATGCGTCGGGTGACAAGCTGCATCCCAACGATGCGGGCCACCAGGCCATGGCCGACGCTGTCGACCTGTCGCTGTTCAAGTAGGTCAAGGCCAGCCTATCGATGTCCGAAAGCCGCCAGCCGATAGCTGCGAACGCCCCTATATTCTCGACATGACCCAATACACCCTCTTTGAAACCGTCATCGGCTGGGCGGGCCTGGCCTGGACCGACAAGGGCCTCGTGGGCGTGCACCTGCCGGACGCCGATCCCGAGCTTTCGCGCCGCAGTTTCCTGCGGAAGTTCCCGGACGCCGTCGAAGCCGCGCCGACGCCCGCCGTCGAGAAGGTCATCGCCGACATCCGCGAGTTGATGACCGGCAAGCCCGTCGACCTCCTCGACGCTCAGATCGACATCGCTCGCGTCACGGAGTTCAACGCCAAGGTCTACGCCATCGCCCGCGCCATTCCGCCCGGCGAGACCCTGACCTACGGCGAGATCGCCACGAAGCTCGGCGACCGGCTGCTGGCCCGCGACGTCGGCGCGGCGATGGGCGCCAACCCCTGGCCCATCGTCGTGCCCTGCCACCGGGTGACGGCGGCGGGTGGCAAGCTCGGCGGATTCTCGGCGCGCGGCGGCGCCTCGACCAAGCTGAAGCTGCTCACCATCGAGGGCGCCGCCATCGCCACGGCCCCGCCATCCAAGCCGGCCAAGTCCAAACCCGCGCCGCAGGCCGACCTCTTCGGCTAGCCGCCAAGGACGTCTCCGAAGAACTGCCCGACGTAGGTCACGATGAAGACCGCCAGGCAAAGCGCGTGCCACCACCTGGCGCGGAAGATCGCCAGGGACGCGCTGACCAGTACGACCAGATAGATCGGCGAGAACGCCAGCCGGGCGCCCTCGATCTGCATCTGCGCCCAGATGCCGACGCCGCCCATCAGAACCCATTCGGCGGTGAAGAGAATCCAGTATCGGCGGGATATCCCCGCGTAATAGGCCTTGAGGTCGACCCCTTCGCCGACCTCGTCGGGTAGGGCTGCGGCGGCCAGCAGGAAGAGCAACACCGTGCCGGTCAGCACGCCCAGGTACATCCCCCACGTCAGGCCGGTGGCCAGCTTGTCGAGGCCGAACCAGCTCCACCACTGGGTGGTGATCTTCAGAAAGGCGACGGCCGCGGCCATCGGGGCCAGCCAATCCCATTTCACCCTCGCTCCCGCGCCCAGAAGACGGTGCAGGCTGAACGCCAGGTCTGACACGGCCAGGCCCAGCACGATCGCCGCGAAGATCAGCAGGTATTCGAACGGCCCCACGCCACGTCTCCCGACGCCTCCGGTGGCGGGACGCTAGCACGGGTGGCGGCGCCGGCTCAGCCTGACATTCGCCCGTAGAGTTCAGCCAGCACGCCCACCGCGCGCTCGGTCTCCGCGCGGTCGACCACCTCGTGGTCGTCGCCATAGCCGCACATGTCGCCGCCCCAGAGCGCCTGGACGACGATGCCGTCGCGCCGCGAGAGCATGCTGACGTCCTTGTAGAAGACGCCGTAGTTCACCTCGGGCTGCGGGATCAGCCAGCCGATCTGGCCGCGCACGGGGGTGACGCTGTCGTCCTTGCAGAGCGCGCGGGCGCCGTAGCCCGGGCAGTTGATCACCACCTTCTCCTTGAGCCTTCCGAGCTCGCCGAGGCTGTGGAACTCGCGCCGTTCGACGCGGCCGCCGGCGGCCAGGAAATCGGCCATCAGAGTGTGGCTGTAATCCGCAACGTTGAACTGCATCGACGAGGTGCGCCGCACCCCCTCGCCCGGAAACGGCGTGGCGCCGGCCGGCAGCAACTCGGCTCGGGGGGTGATGTCGCGGATGCGGTCGCCATAGACCGCGAATTCGAGCGGCGCTTGTGTGACCGTAGGCGTCGGGTCGTGGTCGGGCGGGTCCGAAAGAAAGTAGCGATCGGTCCACTCCACGGGATTGCCCGGCAGGCCAAGGTAGCGGCGGAAGCGCTTGAACGAGATCCGCGCCATCTCCTCCCAAAGCGCGCCGAACTGCGGGCCGGCGGCGTCGGCAAGGGCGATGCGGCTGTCCGGCGTCCAGCTTCCGGTGGCGCGGGCCGAACGCGCATCGGGCAGCAGGTCCTTGGCGTAGATCGTCACCTTGGCCCCGGCTTCCTGCGCGAGGATTGCGGAGGTCAGGCCAAGCGCGCCGCACCCGACGACGGCGACGCTGCTCGGATTGGCGGCCATGGCCTTGCGGACGGCCATCGTCCCGGAGCCCCAGGACAGCGACCAGCCCGACCCGCCGTGGCCATAGTTGTGCACCACCAGGGCGTCCCCAACCTGTTCGGCGTCCAGCCGCGGACCGGCGGCGCGGAACGGGCGCAGGCACACCGTGATGTCGAAGACCCGGTCCATCCGCGCATGCACCGGCGCGATCGGCGGCCGCCGATCGGCGTAGGGCGTGACGTAAGGCGCGGGCGTCGGGGCCTTCGCCAGAGGCGTCGTCGCGCAGCCGCCCAGGCCGATCAGACCGCCCCCCGCCAGGCCGCTCATCAGGCGCCGCCGACTTAAGCTCTCGACCCTGCTCATGAACTGCCCCCGCGATACGCGCTTCCCCGAGCTTTAGCGACGAGCGCGCGCGCGTGGAAGGCGCGACAAGCGCGTGATGACAGGCCCCGCGACGCCCGCTAACACCGAGGCATGGCCATCGGCGTTTTCGATTCCGGGGTGGGCGGGCTCTCGGTGCATCACAAGCTGGTGGACCGCTTCCCGAGCGCCGACTTCATCTACCTCGCCGACCAGGCCAACACCCCCTACGGCGGACGACCGGGCGAGGAGATCGTCGTGCTGACCCGCGCGGGCTGCGAGCGGCTGTTTGCCGAGGGCTGCGACCTGGTCGTGCTGGCCTGTAACACCGCGTCCGGCATCGCGCTTCGCCGCCTGCAGCAGACCTGGCTGCCCGGCTATCGGCGCGAGCTCGGCCGGCCGGTGAACGTGCTGGGGATCATCGTGCCGACCATCGAGGCGGCCACGGGCCTGCCCTGGGAGCACGAGGCCGAGCGGCGCGGCGACAAGGTGGAGAAGCTGGACATCCTGGCGGTGTTCTCGACCCCCGCCACCGCCGCCTCCCGCGTCTATGAGATCGAGATCGACAAGCGCCGGCAGGACGTTGCGGTCTTCTCCCAGCCCTGCCCGGAACTGGCCGGGATGATCGAGGCGGGCGCGCCGCGGGACGAGCTGGCGGCCGCCATCCAGGGCCATGTGAAGGCGATCACCACGCGGATCGGCCGTGCGCCGGACCGGGCTATCCTCGGCTGCACGCACTACGAGATTGTCGCCGACCTGTTCCGCGAGGCGCTGGCGCCCGGCACGCCGCTGATCCATCAGCCCGACGCGACCGCCGACGCGCTGGTCCGCTATTTCGAGCGCCATCCGGAATACGCCGCCGGTTCCGGCGCCGTTCGTCGCTTCCTGACGACCGGCCGCCCCGGCGCGCAGTCAAGCCTGGTTGAAGCCTTCTGGGGAGGACCGCTAAGCTTCGAACGCGCTTAGAGGACTTCGCCATGAAATCGCTGATCGTCGCAATTGCAGCCACCCTCCTGCTGGCGGGCGTCGCGCGGGCGGAGGTGACGGACAAGTCCGCCGCCGGCTTCGAGGTGACGGAAAAGGTCACCGTCGCCGCGCCCGCCGCCAAGGTCTATGCGGCGCTGCTGACCCCGGCGGAGTGGTGGAACAAGGACCACAGCTGGTCCGGCAGCGCCAAGAACCTCTCCATGGACCTTGCGACCGGCTGCTTCTGCGAAAAACTTCCCAAGGGCTTCGTGCGGCACATGACGGTGGTCTTCGCCGACGGGGCCACGACGCTTCGCTTGTTCGGCGGCCTGGGGCCCATGCAGTTCACCGGCGCCTCGGGCCACCTGGCCTTCGTGCTGAAGCCCGCCGGGGACAAGACCGAGCTGACCCTCACCTACGACGTCGGCGGCTACGCCAAGGGCGGCCTCGCCGACAAATGGGCCGCCCCGGTCGACGGCGTGCTGGGCGAGGCCGTCGGCCGGCTCAAGAAATACGCCGAGACCGGCAAGCCAGACTAGGCCGCCGCAGCGACCTCGCCTGCGAGCACGCGGCTGACCGCATTGACCACGGCGGCGATCCTCAGCGCCGCCTGGATCTGCTGGGCGGTGACGCCGTGCTTCTTCAGTTCCGCCTCGTGGGCGTCGAGGCACATGCCGCAGCCGTTGACCGCCGAAACCGCCGTCGACCAGATCTCGAAATCGACCTTCTCGACGCCGGGATTGGCGAGCACGTTCATCCGCAGCCGGGCCGGGAGCGTGCCGTACTCCTTGTTCGAGAGCAGGTGGACGGCGCGGTAGTAGACGTTGTTCATGCCCATGATCGCCGCCGCGGCCTTGGCGGCGTTCAGCGCTTCGGGCGAAAGGCCTGCCTCGGTCGCGGCGGCCTCGACGGCTTTCACGACGGCGGGTTGGCCGACCGCATAAGCGGACGCGACGAAGGCGCCCCACTTCTGCTGGTCGCTGAGAAGGGTCTCGGCGGCGAGGCTCGAGAGGTTCAGGCTCAGGTCCTTGGCATAGGCCGGCAGCGTCTCGCGCAGGGCGTCGAGCGACATGGCAGTCTCCAATTTCAGAGGAGGAAGAAGGTGTCCGGGAGGGGCGCTGGGGGGCGGGGGATGCCCCTCCCGGACGGCTGAAGGTTGTCGCGCTTACGCGGCCTTCAGGGTCTCACCGCCCACCGAGCGGTTGCAGGGGCAGAGTTCGTCGGTCTGCAGGGCGTCGAGCACGCGCAGGGTGTCCTGCGGATTGCGACCGACGTTCAGGTTGGTGACGTAGACGTGCTGCACCACATTGTCGGGATCGACGACGTAGGTGGCGCGCAGGGCCACGCCCTCGTCCTCGTTCAGCACGCCCAGTGCGCGGGCGAACGTTCCGGAGTTGTCGGCGAAGTTCCAGATCGGCAGGCCCGCGAGGTCCGGGTGCTCACGGCGCCAGCCGAGCTTGGAATGCTCGTTGTCGGTCGAGCCGCCCAGGACCACGGTGTCGCGTTCCTCGAACTGCGGGTTCAGCTTGGCGAACTCGGCGATCTCGGTCGGGCACACGAAGGTGAAGTCCTTCGGGTAGAAGAAGATGACCTTCCATTTGCCGGGGAAGCTTTCCTTGGTGAGCGTCTCGAAGGCGCTCTGGCCGTTCTCTTCGTGACGATTGAACTTGGGCTTCACGCCGATGATCTTGAAGTCAGGCAGGGTCTCGCCAACGCCGAGCATAGGTACTCTTCTCCGAATTTAAGGTTCCGCCGGGACGGGGAGGTCCGCGGCGTCGGATCGGGAGATAAGGCCCAGCTCGGTAAATAGCCAATCGATTGGCTCTGGCATTGCGATAGATCGCCTCTATCTTGTTGTCATGCTCCCGACGCTTCGCCAATTGCAGTACCTCAAGCTCCTCGCCGAGCACGGCGGGTTCGGCAAAGCCGCCGAGGCTGCGCACGTCACCCAGCCGACGCTGTCCTCAGGCATCCAGGAACTCGAACGCACCCTGGGGGCCCCTGTCGTCGACCGTGCGCGCTCCGGCGTGATCCTGACGGCGGTCGGCGAGGAGGCGCTGCGCCGCGCCACGGTCATCCTCAACGAGGCCGAGGAGCTGGTGGAGGCGGCGAAGAACGCCGGCCAGCCGCTGACCGGCCGCTTCCGGCTGGGCGTGATCCCGACCATCGCGCCGTTCCTGCTGCCGCGCGCCCTGCCGCTGCTGCGCGATAGGTTTCCCAAGCTGCGCCTGTTCCTGCGCGAGGACCTGACCCACCGGCTGATCGCGGCGTTGAAGGCCGGCCAATTGGACGCCGCCCTGATCGCCCTTCCTTTCGACATGGCCGGCCTGAACTGGGCCCACGTCTCCGATGACGAACTGCTGGCGGCCATGCCGGCGAACCATCCGCTGGCCCGCGAGAAGTCCGCCTCCATCGCCGCCCTTGAGCGCGAGGAGCTGATCCTGCTGGAGGACGGCCATTGCCTGCGCGAACACGCGCTCGCCGCCTGCGGACTGAAGCCGCAGAAGTCGCTGTCGGGGGAGGAGAGCTTTGCGGCGACCTCGCTGCCGACCTTGGTGCAGATGGTCAGTTCCGGCCTTGGCATGACCTTCCTGCCGGCGATGGCGGTGGACGCGGGCCTGACCAATCCGGCCTCGGTTGCCGTGCGCCCGATTGCGGCGGTGAACGCCTCGCGCGAGATCGTCGTGGCCTGGCGCGCCGGTTCCAACCGCGGCGTCGAAGCCAAACTGATCGCCGAGACCCTGAAGCGCGTCTAGCCGCAGGGACGAGAATTTCCGATGCATCTAAAAATAGTTTAGACATATCGAAATACGCTTGCAGGCCAGATGCGGTTTAGATATATCGATTAGCGCCCCGCTAAAGGAGGGGGCTTTCGATATGCATAGACACCATCATTTTTTCGGGCCGGGCCATGAGCACCGCGGCCGGCATCCGTGGGGCGGGCACATGGGCTCGCGCGGCGGTATGGGCGGCCATGGTCGCCATCGCGGCGGCCGTATCGGCCGGTTCCTGGAACACGGCGACCTTCGCTTCATCGTGCTCGCCCTGCTCGCCGAGCAGCCGCGCCACGGTTACGAGCTGATCAAGGAGCTGGAAGACCGCACCGGCGGCGCCTATCGGCCCTCGCCCGGCGTGATCTATCCGACCCTGGCGCTGCTGGAAGACGAGGGCTTCATCCGTCCGGTCGAGGCCGAGGCGGGCCGCAAGCTCTACGAAGCCACCGACGCGGGTCGCGAAGCGCTTGAGAAGAACCGGGCCGGCGTCGACGCCGTCTTCGGCCGCATGGCCGAGGCCGCCGAGGGCGCGGACTCCACCCGCCCGCGCATCGGCCGCGCCATGGCCAATCTCGGCATGGCTCTGCAGCAGCGCCTGTCGCGCCGTCCGATCACCCCCGAGGAAGTCGACCGCATCGTGAAGATGCTCGACGACACCGCCTCGGCGATCGAGAAGAGCTGAGGTGCGCGCGATGCGATCCAGCTCGACGATCCTCACTGAATGCAGCCATCGCTACATGGCGCAGCTCTGCAAGCACTTCGCGCATCGCGTCCCGGCGACCCTGGGCGAGCGGGAGAGCCAGATCGCCTTCGAGAACGGCCAGGTTCACCTGCGCGCCTCACCCGCGACCCTGATGATCCGGGTCGAGGCGGGCGAACCGGAAGGCCTGGGGCGTCTGGAGACCGTGGTGGAAAGCCACCTCAAGCGGTTCGCCCTCCGCGAGCCGGAGCTCGCCGTCGAATGGCGGCGTGCGCCGGTCGAGGCCTGACTGACCTCGTGCTCCCCGCCGGGGGAGCTGTCGCGAAGCGACTGAGAGGGTTCTTGAGCCTCCAATTCCCTCTCCGTCACGTTTCGTGGGGCTCGCCGCGCCACCTCCCCCTGAGGGAGAGGACGAGCATTAGTCCATCAGCTTCTGCGCCAGGTAGACGTAGTGCCGGGCCCATCGGCGGGCGTTGAGTTCGGGATCGGCGTCGTTGGCGTGGCCGCCGAAGGTCTGCTCGTAATAGAGATAGGGGATCCCCATCGCTTCGAGCCTGGCCGCGAACTTCCGCGCGTGACCCGGGTGCACCCGGTCGTCGCGGGTGTTGGTGGTGATGTAGGGCTCGGGATATTTCACCCCGGCCTTGAGGTTCTGGTAGCCCGAATATTTCTCGATGAAGGCCCGGTCGGCCGGGACGTCCGGGTCGCCGTACTCGCCCACCCATGAGGCGCCCGCCGAGAGGTGGTTGTAGCGCAGCATGTCGACCAGCGGGCTTTCCACCACGATGGCGTTCCAGAGCTCCGGATGCTGGGTCATCGAGACCGTGGTCAGCACCCCGCCATTGGAGCGGCCGTAGATGCCGAGCCGGCGCGCCGAGGTGATCTTGCGCGCCGCCAGGTCGCGGGCCACCGCGGCGAAGTCGTCGAAGGAGAGCTGCCGCTTCTCGCGCAGCACCGCGTCGTGCCAGGCCGGGCCGAACTCGCCGCCCCCGCGGATGTTGGCGATCACGTAGGCGCCGCCGCGCTCCAGCCAGATCTTGCCCATCTCGGGCAGGTAGACCGGCGGCTTGGCGACCTCGAACCCGCCGTAGCCGTACATGATGGTCGGCGTGGAGCCGTCCGGCTTGGCGGCCTTCGGACGCACCACGAAGTAGGGAACTTTGGTCCCGTCCGTGGACGTCGCCCAGTATTGCTCGACCAAGTCTTTCGAGGCGTCGAACCGCGCCGGCAGGGTCTTCAGCTTGGCGACCTTGCCGTCACCTCCGTTGGCGAGCCAGAGCGAGGTCGGGTCGAGGAATCCCTCGACAGTGACGAAGATTTGGTCGCTGTCATCGGCGGCATCCACCAGGTTGATGTTGGCGTCCTTGGGCAGGGCCAGCCGCGTCGGTTTCGGGCTCCTGGCGAGGTCATAGACGTCGACGGCGCCCTTCACGTCCTCCAGCAGCAGGACAACCAGGTTGGATTTGGTGGAGGCGACGTTCTGGATCGCCTGGCGCGGACCGGGCTGGAAGATGAGCTGAGGGGCCGCCCACGGAGCGTCAGCCCGTTGCGGTTGCTGCAGGTCAGTGAGCCGATAGGCGATCAGCGCGCCGGCCGTGAAGGTCCGCCAGGGCTCCTTCAGCGCGAAGACCACGCGGCCGTCGACATAGGTCTGGTAGTCCGCCTTCAGCGGCAGCGGGATCCGCACGGGTCCTTTGTCGGTCAGCAGGCTGAACTCGCTCTCGAAGAAGGTGACCCCGCGGCGGACCATCAGGGCGTCGGCCTTGCCGCCCGCGCCACGCAGCACGATCGGGGCTGCGGAGACGTCGGTCTTCTGTCCGCGGAACACCTCGCGCGGCTCGCCGCTGCGGGTCGCGATCTTCAGGACGTAGCCGTAGCCGGAGTTGGTGACCTCGCCCTGAGTCCACTCGCGGCTGACCAACAGGCTCGAAGCATCGATCCACTCGATGTCCTGCTTGCCCTCTACCAGCTTGAAGCCGCCGTCCACGAACCGCTTGGCGACGGTGTCGTATTCGCGCACCTCGACCGCGTCGCCGCCGCCGTTGGAGAGCGAGACCAGGCAGATGGTCTGCGCCGGTTTCAGGCAGTCCGCGCCCTTCCAGATCCAGTTCTTGCCCTCGGCCTTCGAGAGGGCGTCGAGGTCGAGCAGGGTCACCCATTGCGGGCTGGCGGTGCGGTAGGAGGCCTCGCTCGTGTGGCGCCACACACCGTGCACGTGCCCCGCGTCCTGCCACAGGTTGTCGATGCCGCCGGCCCGGAAGTGCGGCGTCGGGATCCGGTCCTGAGCGGTGAAGATCGCCCGGGCCTCGGCGTGGAAGGTCGCGTAGCGCGGGTCCGCTTCCAGCCGCTTGGCCGATTTGACGTTCTGGCCCTCGACCCAGGTCATCGAGCGTGGCGCGTCGATGTCTTCCAGCCACTGGAAGGGATCGTCGGGGGCGGCCTGCGCGTAGGCGGCGACGGGAAGGGCGAGCAACGCGGCGAACGCGCAAAGCAATGACTTCATGCCCAAGGTTCTAGCCTCAGCGGATCGGCCTTGTCTCCTGCGGCGTGGCGCGCGGGCGCCTCGACAGGGAGTTCGCCGAAAGCCAAGCTCCGGCCGAATCCATCGGGTGGAGAAAATGGCGATGAGTGCGGGGCCTCGGCGGCGGCAGGTGTTGGCAGGCGCGGCCGCTTTGGCGATGTCGGGCGGCGCGGCGGCTGCCCCTCGGCCAAGGGCGCCGAACGTCATCGTCGTCCTGGCCGACGACCTTGGTTATGGCGACCTCGGCGTCCAGGGCTCGCGCCTGATCGCGACGCCGAACCTCGACAAGCTGGCGCGCCAGGGGGTCCGGATGACGGACTTCTACGCCTCGGCCAACATCTGCACGCCGTCCCGGGCAGGCCTGCAGACCGGGCGCTACCCCATCCGCACGGGCCTGGCCTGGCAGGTAATCCAGCCGAACGACACCAATGGCCTTCCGCTCACCGAGATCACCATCGCCGAGGCGCTTAAGCCGGACTATGCGACGGCGCTGATCGGCAAGTGGCACTTGGGGCACGTGGCCCCGTCCTGGCCGCCGACCAACCACGGCTACGACCTGTTCTTCGGCCTGCCTTACAGCCACGACATGAAGCCGCTGGCGCTCTATTCGGCCAGCCCCGGCGTGGAACTGACCAAGGAGGACGTCGACTTCCCGCGTCTGACGGAACGGTTCTTCGATCGTGGGCTCAAGTTCATCGAGGACAACCGCGCCAGGCCGTTCTTCCTGCTCCTGGCGCTTTCGGCGCCCCATCTGCCGCTGGTTCCGAACCCGGACCACGCCGGTCACTCGCAAGCCGCCGCCTACGGCGACGTGGTCGAAGAAGTGGACAGCCAGCTCGGTCGCCTGATGGCGCGGCTGTCGGCCCTCGGGTTGGACAAGGACACCGTGGTGATCGTGACCTCCGACAATGGCCCCTGGTTCGAGGGCTCGACCGGCGGCCTGCGCGACCGCAAGGGCGGTTCCGGGTGGGACGGCGGTTACCGGGTGCCGTTTCTGATCCGGGCGCCCGGCCGGATTCCCACAGGCCGCGTAAGCCGTGAGCTCGCCATGAATATCGACCTGCTGCCGACGATCCTGGCCCTGGCCGGCAAGCCGCTGCCGAGGACGGAGATCGACGGCCGCGACCTCAGCGATGTGCTTACCAAGGGCGCGAGGAGCCCGCACGACGAACTCATTCTCTTCAACAATGAGAAGGTCGCCGCTATCCGCACCGACCGGTGGAAGTATGTCGCCCGGTCCTACTACCGTGGCTCCGAGTACCCGCTGTCCATGGTCAGATCCGACCTGCTGTTCGACGTCCGGGCCGACCCGGCGGAGGCCTACAATCTCGCCAGCCTGCATCCCGATGTGGTCACAGACATGCAGGTCCGCCTGAAGCGCGCCCAGGCGGCGTTCGAGCCGCTGGCGGTGCACAAACCCTGAGCGGTGAGGCCCCGGCGACCACGCCGCGTGATCTGGCGGCCATCTTCGCCTATATGTCCGCCTCCATGAGCCGTCCGTTCCTCAAGATGAACGGGCTCGGCAACGACTTCGTCGTCGTCGAGGCCCGATCCGCGCCATTCGCGCCGAGCGCCGAAGAGGTGCGCGCGATCGCCGACCGGGCGAGCGGAATCGGCTGCGACCAGCTCATCTCCATCGAGCCGCCAAATCGGGACGAGGGTGAAGGCGTCGACGCCCGCGTGCGGTTCTGGAACGCCGACGGCGAGGAGGTCGGCGCATGCGGCAACGGCACGCGCTGCGTCGGCTGGCTGCTGATGCAGGCCAACGGCAAGGACCAGGTCACCCTGGAGACCAGGGCGGGCCGCCTGATCGCCAGCCGGGCCGGCGAGCGGCTGGTCAGCGTCGACATGGGCAGGCCCGGCCTCGAGTGGGCGGAAATTCCCCTGGACGCGGCGCAGGACACCCGCGCCCTGGACGTCGCGCTCTATGACCATCCGGCTCTGGCCGTGGCGCCCGGCGCCGTGTCGATGGGCAACCCGCACGTGGTGTTCTTCGTCGACGACATCGAGGCCGCACCGATCCGTGAGGCCGGACCGGTGGTCGAGCGCCATCCGCTGTTCCCGCATCACGTCAACGTCGGTTTCGCCCAGGTGAAGGACCGTGACCGGATCCGTTTGCGCGTCTGGGAGCGGGGCGCCGGCCTGACCCAGGCCTGCGGCACCGGCGCCTGCGCGGCCCTGGTCGCCGCGGCCCGCCGCGACCTCACCGACCGCTCCGCGGTGCTGGAGCTGGACGGCGGTGAGCTCCTCATCGAATGGCGCGCCGCGGACAACCACGTGATCATGACCGGCCCTGCGGCCGTCGACTTCGCGGGGCATCTGCCGTGAGCGCTCCCCGGGATAAGAGCGACGTCGACATCGTCACCTT
>Ga0307513_10003933_pt1 | contig 19986 bp, 21 predicted proteins | sample 15_EM_MG_FD_202174 | JGI IMG/M metagenome (GOLD analysis project Ga0307513, IMG submission 202174) | Populus trichocarpa ectomycorrhiza microbial communities from riparian zone in the Pacific Northwest, United States - 15_EM | ecosystem: Host-associated > Plants > Roots > Unclassified | place...
AGAATTTAAGGTTCTCTTGATGGCAATAGATAATTAGAATGAATAAATTTGAATGATTTCTCATAGGATTCAGTCGAGACGCAGAACTTAATCAAAAATGTACATTCTGCTATATTTAGAATTTTATCAAGGGGGTGTCAGTGAAAAAATCCAAGATATCATGTTGGTTAGTTAGTCCAGCCTAGGTGGCCTTAAAAAAATTTGGACCTACTAAAAATATTGTGCAAATAATCTATTTTGGAGCTATTTCTGATTTATATGGGGTAGATTTTTTTATTTATAAGCCTAACATCATCTGAACCTGTATTTTAACTTCCAAAGATGAAACACTGGGGGCATTGGCTTATTTGCACTGAGATGAAAAACTGAATATAATGTGGAGTTATTTGAAATATGTCCTGAAATATGATCACAGAAAATAATTGGGATAAATTTAAAAAATGATCTCAATAAATGTGACGATATGCCTCAGACTTTTATAGGGAATAAAATTATATGATTTTCTCTAAATTATCAGAGATAATAATGTGATTATATTTTCAAATTATTCCTTTTATGATTGATTAATAAATGGGGGTTAGATCGTGGACAAATTTAAAAAATAATCAGGGAATTGATTGCTATTAAGAGTCCTATTTGTCGCCCAGCTAAATCTGGATCATTTTCAAAATATATCCTGGCGTGACTGGCACATGACTTTCGCACTATCGGGTGAGAACGGGAACGACCATGATGACTTGATCACCCTGTAGATGCCAACATATGGCTCTACTATTTTTTTAATATGGATAGGGGAGAATTGATTATATTTATTACACCTATTTGTTGCCTTGATTATCTCTCGGTTTCTCAGTGGCGTTACGTAGCCAACTCGCCGGGATCGACGTCAGTGCTCGGACGATTTTCCATAACAAGAGAATTCCGCTACGACCGATGCTCGTCTCGTCAAGACGCCAAGCAAGCCACTTGGTCCTGCCAGGTTCCTATGAAACGGCGAAATGAATAGATTCTCGGCTGCTTTGGTACGCATTCAAAGCCTCTGCATAATGTAAGATCGCCGGTCCGAGCATACATGGGCCATCACTACCTCCGATTTGAATATCCCATCGATTGTTCCCTTTTTTCAAGGTCAACGCTGAAAAAAAATGACACACTGATCATTGTTAGAAGATCCTCTCATTGCCTCTCATTGGGCTCTTAAAGATTGAGTAGCCGATTCAGAATTCAGGAGAATCCGGATACTATATATGAAGGTATTCTATTCGCCTAAGAGTTCATGAGGAGAAAGTATCCCGAGGTATCTATAATGTTCTGCAATTTGAAGACGAGTCGGTCCACTATCGACGGTAGGCGATAGGCCTAGGTTAAAGATTTTGACTTATCAAAGTACCCTGATTGTCGGCGCAACGGTTCACAACGTCAGCGTGCTATGAACAATTTGAAAAGCTCTTCCAGAAAATACCAAACACCAGTTCAAAAACACCGAGAGCGAGAGCGAGAGCAGTGGTTGGTGGTTGTCATTCATGCGAGAGCCCAAGACGTCGACATCATGCAGCATCTCGTAAGTACGATACGTAAATACACACGAAGAAAAAAAGCAAGGACATCGGAGCGGCCCGGGAAGAGAAACGAGCAAACAGAATGAACACAGAACGATGGGTGCTGGCCGACAAGGGTCTGGCACAAATCTATACCCAGGTAATACTACCATTAAATAAATAAGGGCAGAGCAAACAGACGATCGGATAATTGAAATTATAGCGGGCAGCGGATAAAGGAGGTCGAACGTGGCGATACACTGAGTGTGCATGCAGGCGAGTTGCATGGATGGATGGGTGAAGATGGATGGGTGGAGGTGGATGGGTGGAGGTGGATGGAGTACGGGTTGTACTTTTGTTGCGTGTGTCAAGGCAGAGTCTTACTACGTGAGATAATAGTACGAATGGATGAATAAATAAGAGTCAAATATAATCGAACGATGGTGCGAGTTCGAATGATGACAAAAGGGGAGTCAAGATGTTCAGTGGGGCATTATACCCGACGCGATTTAGTTCAGATGAGCGGCCATATCCGGGTAGTTCTTGAGGAACTCGACTTGAGACGACGTCGCCTATAAAAAACCAAGTAAGCAACACAACCACAAAGGAAAAATTCTCTCTAAGAGTTTCAACTCACAAATGGATACGTCAGCGCAATCACCAGCTCAGGCTCGCTCCTCGCCAATTCCGCTTGTCGCTCGAACATCTTCACCGCCTCGTCAATCTTGCTCTGCTGCAAGCTCAACCGTGCAAGGGTCGCCACCGCCGCCTCGCACTCGTCATCAATCCGCAGAGCTTCATGACAGCATCGCTCGGCAGCTCCAATATTTTGCTTCCATTGATACAGCGCCAAACCCTTGTTCACGAGTGGGAGGATGTTGGATGGGGATCTGAGGACAAAACAGAAATGAGTAAGAAGAAATAAGAAGGATGGATAAGTGACGAACATTGTTTTTTCCAATTCGATAGCCTTCTCGAATTTCTCAACAGCGTCCTCAAATCGTGCTTGGTCTAAGAGCAACTCGCCGCTATGATGGAAACAGTCAGAAGCAGTCATCTATCTAATATCAGGATACTCACTAGTAATTGCTCGGCTCGCTCCTATTGGGAAATTGCCGCAGTGTCCTCCTAATCATTGCCATGCTCTTTGCAAGGTCGCCCATCTTGTACTGGGCAACTGCCAGCTGGATATGGCTAAATACGAACTGGTCGTCCAGCTCCGAAGATTGAACGTAATTTGATGCCGCCTCCTCGAATTGGTTCATGATGAAGAGAACTAGGGTGAAAACATCAGATTTCAAGAACAGCGGGAAAAATAAAAGAAGAAAAATAACGAACCTTGTCCACGATGATAATAGATATTGAGGTTCTCGCTGTCCACCTCGGTCGCCTTGTTGAAGCACTCGAATGCAGCTTCGGGGTTACCTTGCTCCATGTGTACACTTGCGATCTTCACCAAACTTTGAGTAAATTCTGGCACAATCTTCACACTCTCTTCCAAGTCAGCTTTGGCACCTGCAACCTCGCCCATCAGGAATCTAAAGAGCGCGACAATGAATATGGATATTGAATTAACGAAAAAAAAGATACGCACTTGGATGTCCCTCTCAGGTTCAATGCCTCGGCACGACCAGCGTCCCATAACACGCCCTGCTCAATTGCCTCGTTGATGAGAGTCACGGCATGAATGTAGTCTGCGGCATCCAGCGCTTGGAGACCGAGTGACAATGTTTCATCGCCAGTGCTGAGATTTTCGGGGAGAATAAGGTGGGCACCTGTGCAGGAAGAGATGATTTTGAGTGTATTAAAAAATAAGTCCTTCAGTAAATTTCATAAAGGACGTTGCGATCAAGCACTGACGTGGTCGGAACGCGGCAAAATATGCCGAGATAAACGTGAACGAGGGCAATCTCGGTTCTCGTTTCTGGATGTCAAAATACCATGTTAGTGTTCAATAAACAAAGAATCGAAAAGATCTTGAAAAGAAACTTACACTCAGTAGGTCCTTTGCCCTTTGCGCTGACAGCACCTTCAACACCCTCTCCACCGCATTTGCCATTGTCTGATTTTGGAACCGGTCTAGAATGGTTGCCGCCGTGAAGTCTGCGAATTATTGTTGTATTAGTCTGTTTGGATGGACAAAAAAGAGAGAAAGCTGAAATATTGCTGCTTCTCAGCGTATCCAATGGCAGACAAACGCTGAGTATCCAATAGCGGACAAACGCCGATATAATGTTCACCCAACTGAAATGGACGTACCTCTGAGAGCCTCCTCCCACCGTAGCAAAAATTCAAGGGCTGTAGCTCTTCGGTTGAGCGCTTTGATGTATTTGGGATCCAGGGCAAGGGCTGCATCACAATCTTGTATAACCAGGTCGAACTTGGGGGGTGTCACGTTGATATAACCTGTTTCCAAATACGTTAGCAACAATTAGAGAGCACGAATAGGAGACAATGACGAAATGAGAGCTAGGGAGAGTGATCGACGAACAAAAGGAGGAAGTCCGAATTTTTATGCTCTCTCAGAGATGACACAAATATGTGAATGGACTTCGCCAAACTGGAATAGATGCGCGAAAGATTCCAGGATTGAATAGGGAAATTTCTCATTTTTATAGAAAAAGAACCGACAAACTCACATGGAGCCCGATTACTTACTGTAAAACACTGGTTCGCGGGGAGATACCTGGAGGAGATACCTGGATGGCACGCGTGTAGAGGTCAGCGGCCGAGGTAAAGTCGCGTGCTTGATAAGCCGCGTTGCCTTTGGTTTTGAAGGAGGTGGCAACTTTGACGCGTTCCTAGACGTGAGTTATAATTAGTGAGTTGTATAATGGAATAAAACACACGAGGAGGAAAGAAGTTTACACACCTCGTCTGATAGAGCCGATACCTGTTCTACTGTCAATTTCTCGTAGTATTCAGCTTCAAATAAACCAAGTTAATGTAGAGTCTTTAGCATGGAAAGGCCATTCACCAGTATCCTCGACGGTGAGAGCCTTCGGTTTCCTCTCCTCCAAGATGGGACCATCAACACTTCCAACCCTTTTTTCCTTGTCCTTCCCGCCCTAACGACGACGAGGAGGTGGGGAAAATGCCCCACCCACAGGAGGAAACGATGAGGAGCAGGATGGGGAAGCGACAGAGAGGAGGGGAAGGAGAGAAGAGGGAAAAGAACGAGGAGGAGGCCAGACGACGAGGAGGCGAGTTGAGACGAGGGCGAGGGGGAGCCTCAAGACAAGAAGGAGGAGCAGGAGGGGTGAGACGAGAAGGAGGAGCAGGAGGGGTGAGACGAGAAGGAGGAGCAGGAGGAGGGGTGAGATGAGAAGGAGGGGCGAGACGAGGAGGTGGTGGTGGATGCGTATGCGCGAGACGAAAAGGAGGCGGAGGAGGAGAAGGCGGCGAACCACGCAGAGAAGAGGCGAGAGGACAAGGAGACAGCGGACGCGCGAGGCAAGGAGGAGGACGAAGAGACGCGAGACAAGGAGGTGGAGGAGGCAGAGGCGCGAGACAAGGAAGAGGAGGAGGCAGAGGCGCGAGACAAGGAGGAGGAGGAGGCAGAAGAGGAGGTGGGGGACTGTGCAGAGAAGGGGGAAACAGCGAGGAAGATGGTGGGTGTGGATGGGTGATTGGCGGAACGTTCAGGAGCGACCTGATTTTATTGTAGATAGGCATTGAGTATTTGAATGTACATTTTGCAGCATGTCTGGATTAATCCTAACAAGATGATAATACGGACACTAAAAGGACAAGAATGGCGAGTGAACAAAGATTTTCAGACCGGGATATGATTCGGCATGGTATTGCGTCGCCGACGGTGACGACGACTGAAAACAATTGTTAATTGAGTGATGGCAGAGGCCAGTGCAACCTACTGAAGCGTAGAAACCTCATTCTGCAGGTCCAAACGCCGGTCGCCCTGCATAAACCCCCCCCCGTTCGGATAGTATTGACTCGAAGTATCCGAGTATACGTGAAGGGTGTGGTAAGCGTAACCGTCGTTTCGAAAGCCACGAACGGTGTAGTGGCGGGGATCTTGTTGCTCCAAACTAGTGTGGAACCCACCCCTAGGAATCACAAGTTAAGTAGGTAGAGAGGAAGTCTGGCCACAGCTTACATCAGGATCCAGGTGAGCTCGTCTCCATCGACGACGGTAGTTCTCTCGACAGCATTTCTAACCCAATCCCTGGTGCGCCTGTAGTCCCCAACGTAAGGCGCGGAGGCTGAAAAGACGAGGATCCTCATGTGGGATGTTGACAATCAGAACTTGAAGTTAAGCTCAAGAAGTGATGGCGATGGTAATCCCAATGTGGCAACTTACCATGGCGAGAAAATCAATGGGGTAGCCCTCAAGCTGTTAAAGAAAAAAAACTGGTATGCTCCTAAGCGCCGGTATCTGCCCTCCGTTATTGGGCCTCCACAGTTCATAAGACTTACGTCCGCTCATAAGTGGTACCGACCTCGAAGGTATTGAGCGCGCTAAAATGTCGTGAGTATGGTGCCTCGTTAGAATACGTGTAGTTCTTACCGTTCGCCTCCGTCAGGTACCATCGTCGCAGAAGGAGAATTAGAGTAAAAAAACGAAAAACGAATGTCCAGATCCGGACATGTACTTGCCTCAAATATATAATTAATCACACGTCCGAACATTATCATGATCTGGAATCAAAAACGGATAAGATTTTATATTTTCCTACGTAAGATCAAAAAGGGGGGACAATCAGATCGATAACGGCAAATGAATTATATCGTTTGTCTGCATACTTTTTTGTCCGATCTCCTCAAATGCTAACAGTCATCTGCACTTGTTCAAAGTGCAGTAGCTGCAAAACCACTGTCGATGGCGTTCAATAACCGGGTCAACGGGTCGCAGCATCGAGCCATCTCGATCATGAGAAAAAGGATAAGCGACCTCGAATACCAGAACAAAGGCGTCCAATGCCCTCGAGCTCAGTGCCAAAGCGTACAATGGCCCCAGATCCTCCAAATGGTGAAGAATCACTGGGTCAGCTGTTTACCGTATAAAGGTGATAGAGGCATTCTTTCTTCGATTTCCTGCTCCGCCGCCAGCAACCCGGGACCGTTTTCGAGGTCACCGTGGTGATTTTAGTGCCTCGTTTGATCATCCTCTGTCAAAATGCCAGCCTAATATGGCCGTCGCAGAAAGCCGTGAATGGTTGCACCTTTGTTGGATCTCCCGAGGCTCGACGGGTCTTCACTCCCATTCATATGGGAATCTGGGCGATCGTGAGGGGTATATTCTCTTGACATTCGGCTCGGACTCTTCGTTTGTTGCTGACCAGACCAGACGCTTTTAGTTATACTAACCCAGCAACATAAAAAAGCCCCTCGAAAGTGAATGATCACATACATGAGGCAGGACCTGGAGGGCAATGTCGTAGCGAGGGAGATCCCACCCACGAAACACCAACAAAACACACGTCACACACAGCAAAGGTGTCAAAGTTCGCTTATATTAAAGCATCCAAGCTCGCGACGACGTACAGGACTCGAAATCACCTGTAAACAGATATCAAGAAATCAGCATGTCCTGGAAGTAAAGAGATTGATATTTGGAGATGTGACAATCAAGTTGCGGAATACTTCAGGGCAGGCTCGCCTTCACCCGTGCGATTATGTCAGTGACCAGAGATAGCAGGACTCTGTGTCAGCGTCTTTAGTCATCACTTTAAGAACGTCACCTTAAGAATGAGCATCGTTCATGATCATATATAATCAGGCCGCTGCGACTAAAATTTCTTTAAACTAAAGCGTCGGTTACATTTTCAGAACGTACAACGATACTGATACACTTAAGGTTCATAGCCTGGGTAAGTAGATTAAATTTCTTTTTTGAAAAATTACGATCCTCAAGCCGTGGATCCGGAGGCCTGGGCTTAGGCTAGGCGTTAGTTTCAAAATGAAGCATCAGCTAAAGATCAACAAATGTGAGGGTCTAGAGTTCTGGATAAAAACAACGGTAACACTCACTCTATCAATGGGTAACACATGGATTGCTTCAATCTCTTCCATAGGTGTCAACACAAAGTGCGAGACAACCTGCGATAAGCTAATAACCCGTGTACAAGCAGGGGTTTGTTCGCATAAGAATCCCGCTGCAAACCCGAAACGTTGATAGGGGTTGACGAATTCTGAACGATTGATAGGATTGTGTTGTCTAACGAGAAGGAAATATTCCTCCGATATATGGCCTTCATGGCCAGCTGTGGGTCCTGAACGATGTTCGAAAATAGCCTCGATGATACCGGCTTTCATTTCATCTGCGCCTCGGACTGTAAGGTGAGGGTGGAACAAGATGGCGCTATTCCGAAAGTGCGAGGAAGAGTGAGTGCCGTAGCAAACCCCGTTATAGGAAATCTCCTCAAAGAATAGGACTCCGTTATCGACGTGATGTAAGGCCTGGAAACCTGCTCGATAAAAATCCAAAACGCGGTAAATTGATCGTTATCAAGGATTCCTCGAACGCCGCGTTTGCGCTTGCTATTGGACGGAAATTCGGGTGTGGTAGGGTCCAAAAGCGTAGCTAGCCTGAAACCACGAATATCTTCTGCTTGAATGGCTCCTAGTGTTTCCATGAGCTCTAAAACGCTGTCTCGAATTTCTGCGTTGTCTGAAAGGACCGCTAAAAGGTTGGCGTTACGGATTGCACCTCTAAGCAGCGTCGCTTCGAGCTCCCCTGTCGATTACATGAGCAAGGAAATGAACTCAGGAACTGGCATATGTACTCACCCACTTTATTGTTCATGTTTATTTGATGAAGAAAAGAGATATGTCGTTCATAATGGGATGCGTTATGTGCATGTATGGGTCCAAATCGCCGAATACCATCCCCAACATGAAGGGCTGCATGATGGATGGGTCGTAAAGGATGGTGAGGAAAAAGGGAGGGGAGGGCTCGAACGTAGCGAAAGATATGTTTATCATATGCGTCTGCTTGGCTGGGCGAGGATACCCGCATGTTTGCAATCCGAACTGCCGTGACAAGCTCCATGAAATTCTCGAGAAGCTGCTTCTTTCGTTCAGTTTCACTCCTCCAGAGCCATATCAAGGTTATTGGTAAATGAATGGTGCATACAACGCGCCAGTTGTCAGCGCTGAGTTTGCCCCTCGTCTTCGTTCCCCAGTTATGAGGAACTGGGCTAATCCAGGAGGGGAGCAGCGACTTCTTCATATCGTTCCACACCGTCTCCATGACGTCACGACCGAGAACCGCAGATTGAACTTCGTTGTTATCTACGGGGACAAAGGAACAGAGTTTTTCACGCATTAGCGGATCATGGGCAATCTATGACGCTTTAGTCAGCAAAGTCTTCTTGAAGATAACGCCGTACGTGCCAAGTCCACAATGATGTTGTGTAACTCCAATTTCTTGCCACGGGTAGGAAGGATGATTTGAAGATAGCGGCCGATTGCAAAATACAACGGGCGCGTGGCCTGAGCTAATGCCCTTCCTTGTTTAACTGCACGATCCGCGCTCACGTCCGTCAAGTGACGGAGGATCCGCCTATTCTTCGCCTCTTGAATGAGATGCGCCAAGTCATTGGAATTTCCATCCCCTTGAGAGTCGGCTTCTCCAGTTTCTTCGCCCTCATCAGAAACATTTATCATTTCCTCGCCCCTTTCATCCTCGCTCACTCCTTCATTATCGCCGCTATCTCCACGATCCATTTCTTCATCTGTTCCTTCATCTGTTTCTTCATCTGTTTCGTCGTTATCAACGTCCATATTGTCATCTATTTCGGCCACGCTTTCTCTCTCTTGCGAATCCTCCTTGTCCGAAACATCATCATTAGCTTTGATGTTGAGGCCAATGGACTTCGCATTTCTAAGTGGAAAGTCCCCCATAATGGCGGCATTATCAAGAGATTGGCGCTGTGAGAAAAACCTTCCACTTAGAAATATGTATGACTGAACCAAAAAATAACGCACCCAGTTATAGATTTGCTTTGCTAACACCCACCTTGTCCCAACAATATGGCGTCCCCCTTCGACCCGAATATCATAGTACAAGCAGATTGTGTATAAATCGCAACGCTGAAACGCCAGCAATTTATAGAGCATTCCCACTCCGTTCTCCTTAACTAATTTGTTGCAAGCCTTTACTCTTGCAATCTCAATCGAGGTTGAGGTTGAAGTTACTTTTTTCGAGACTGGGGGTAAACTCGACGACCCATCCCCACCAACATGGTCCAAATCAATTCCAAACAGCGTCCGACAATGGTTTTGGAAGAGCCCCAAGTCGAGGGCGTGCATGGAGTCCACCACCGTGGAAAGGGTCGGATCAAAGTAGGGAAGGTCAAATAAAGGAGACCATCGCCATCCAAAGGCCGCAAAGATGGAATCGCGTTCTTGTTGTGTTTCGGCGTCTCGCCATAGGGTTGCAAATCGGTGTGCATCCGCAAGGGATTTTGAGGGCCACTCCTTGCGATCAAAAACAGCGATGTCATGAATGTCGAGATCACAGAGGAGACAAAAATAATGAGCTGTGGGTGAATTGGCGTAGCCAACGACCTGACGAACTGCAAGCATGTCGCAGATCACAAGAACCAGCATGGCTTTGGCGAGTCTACCGAGTTGAAAGTTATAGGTTCTAGAAAAAAAAATGCCCGGGTCCCAAAGCTCAAGGAAGTCATTAACTACAAGCTGTAGATAATGGTTAATTTTATGAGTGGATGGTTTGTGTGGTATTATTCCCGCAAGATACATATTCTCAGGACGGTACCGCATATACCAGGGGAGGTTGAGGAGTACAAGCCAAATCCCGGTGTCGGATACGCTCTGTTTTGCTGTTTGATTTCCAAAGGGATCAAAACTGTCCACCGAGAGGCTGAATACCAATCGACATTCGTCCCCAGGGACAGAAAGAAAAGAGTTTCCAGAGGAATCCTTGAGGGAGAGGAGAATATCCGACAGTAAAATGTCATCAATCGCAGCGGAGGTAGGTAGATGAGGTCGATTGTCGAGGTGGTCCTCGATTCCTTTACGTGAAAGCAGTCGCCCCAGCCATGCACGAATATCTTGGTGAATATATTTTCGGATTGGAATAGATCTAAATTCATTCCCTCCAATACGCTTCTGTTTCAATAGTTCAGAACCACAGGCGCCATCTGCCTTGGTCTCCCGATAGCTGCAAAGCAAAGGAATAGCGGAAAGTTCACGATCGGACCTCAGTGAACTGTCTGGCTCATAGGGGTATAGGCAATGACACCTGGAGCAACAGATGAATTGTGTTACTATTGGGTCGAGTTGAAGGTGTGAAGAGCAGGTTCGCGGGTCCTTAGGAATGGACTGGGTGTCAGAGGGGACCAGCGAAGCAGAATTGGTGCTGGTGTGGCGAATGATGTCGCGGATACCGCTCAGTTGTAAACGAAGTGCCCTTCGGGGTAAAAAATAGAAGTTCTGAAGAACAACTGAAAGCACAGATGCCGCCCTTACAGCTGGCGTCATCACTGCTGTGTAAAAATAGGGCTCTGAAATGAATGGCGTTACTCGTGAGTGGAAAATAGGAGAAAAGTTAGTCACCTGAATTGACGATTAGAGGCGACTTGGCTTCACCACTAGGTGTGCGTGTCAAACCACTAGTAGACTGGCCTCCTCGAAACTGTGCCCACCGCAAGCTTTTTTGGTAATTCAGAAACACCAAGTGATCGACTAGGGCTTGCATGAGGGCATCCCGAGAGTCCCTGGAATGTCTGATCGTCCGAAGAAAAGCAAATATGTTACAGCACCGATTTTCCGTCGTGATAAATGCCTGGTTAATGCGCAAATCTGACCGCAAGGCATAGATTCCAGAATTCGGTTCCAGAATCTCCGGAAATCTGGGAGCCACAAATTCTCCGTTGGTTAGAGGGTTGTTGATAAATACGAGGGGATTCTTGAGGGATGTGGTGGGGGAATTCGAGAGAAAGAGAAATTCATCCCGAAAACGCGATATCGATTCGTCTTGGTTAACCACCCGAATAAGCGGTGTGACGGCCAAGGGGTCCAGCGTGCGCAAGCGTTGGAGGTTATCCTGTCTTCTTCTGTTCCTTTCATCCCGAACATGAGCATCGCGGGTGCTTCGTGGTATCCACCGCCCATAGTATCTCCCTGTCGTTGGGCTGAGAATTTGGCATTGCGCTTTACACGTGCAGAGGCAGTGAGCCGATCTCTCTTTTCCCATCTCACACCCACATTTATGATCTGTACCTGGTAAAGGGATGGGTAAAGGGATGAGGAAGAGGGGTGTGAGGTAATCGATGAGCAAATCCCCGACTCGATGTTACGTAAGTAACGTGTTAGAGGTATTTTCCATCATAGCTACAGCATGCTATATTTGTACAAATATAAAGAAAGAAGAAATTCGCGATCAGATCTCATAAATTTTTATTTATTTACAATGACATAACGAACCACGGTCATGGTGATAAGTAACTTTCAAGCAAGGCCACCAAAGTTTATTTATTAAAAAAAAATCATGCACCAGAAAATCCTCTCAACCCTCCCAAAGCATGTTGACGGTTCGTATAAGTCTCCTTTCGGATATACATGGGCGCCCACTCGTTTTCCCTTTGCGTATCGAGAACCAGAGACTCTCCATATTTTGGGTGTAGAACTGGATTTGGCGTTGTGGTGGCCCACCGACTAGTGATGTTTTCCCACTGGACATGTACATCCGTCTTTAACCAGACGTTTATGTCGTCGGAGAGTTGGTTACGGTGAAAATGAATCTCCGCAATCTTGGCATCCTGGACCAAATTTCGAACGTCTGCGGTGTCCATCGGGAATGGTCCATCAGTGACGGTCCAAACAGTGTAATTGTCGCCAATCTCGACCTTCATACTCTGAAACTTCCTAGAGAAACGATGATACAGTGGCTGGCCATTGACATCATTGATGACAGTCATCGTTGCTTGTAAATTTGATTGTAAGTTGATATAAAGGGGAAAGAAACCAAAATTTTTATTTACTTGCGTTTGAAGATGACGATATCTGGGCTACACCCAAGCCATTGTAGAGGCCGGGGAAAATCCTGAGGAGGCCGGGGTCGACAGGCCTGACCGAAGGTAAATTGAGAGGTGCTTGGGAAGTAGGTACGGTAGGAACCTGCCCAGAGAGAAGCCTGAGAACAAAAAAAAGAAACCTGAATGAGAAATTAAGGTGTGGTTTATGAATCTGGATCACCTTTGACGGCTGGAATTTGGACGGAAAGAGCCCACTAAATTTGAGGAAGACCTTCGTTGCTCCCGCCTCTCGGATGTAGTGGAACTGGAACAGGTAAGAGGAAAATGTCACGGGCGTTGCAAAGGATAACGAACCTTATGGAGTCTTCAGGAGGAAGTCTACCAGCACTCATTCTCTGAGTAATTGGAGCATGCAACGTTGTCTCCTGATGAGAGGGTTGAGACTCGGAGGTTTGAGGGGCAAAGGGGGATGCGTGGCTTGAAGTGCGACGGAAAGAAGTGGCAGGAGAACCAGATGAGGAACCAGACGCAGGAGTTGGTCCGCCGTTCCTACGAGAATGGGGGGAATGGGGGGTGGCCTGGTGCCGGTGCCGGACCTCGGGGGTAGGAATGTTAATGGTGGTAGAGGTATGATCTTCATCCTCAGACAATTCGTCGACCTCCGCGTCATCACTCTCGGTTGTCTCTAGTTGAGGATTTTCATGTTCCTCTCCGCCATCATCCAATGCATCAACGTCAATAACGTCAATAAATGGATTGGACGGCTGCTCCCTCCAAGCGCTGTCTGCGGTAGACGCAGGAGTCCTAACATTTCAAAGGTCATTTTTTTTTTAATACCAACATGTTGTACACCACGGGACGTACTGTTGACGCCGGAAGCTGGCTGTATCCGGAGATATTGGCGAAGCAGGCAAATTATGTGAGGGGCGGGGCAGTGCACCTCTTAAGATGCTGGTAGGACTGATATCCGCACTCATGTATAAGTTACACGCCAAACGAGCAATAAAAAAAAAAGGGGCTGACCGTATGGCGTGTTGGGCCTGCGGGGCGGCCATTCCTTCGCTGTCTAGCGAGAAGGAAACTGATCTGGTTCCTGGTTGAGATCTCGAGGTTGAAGGAGCACGGCGAGGGCCACCAATAGTCGAAGGCGTTGCGTTGGGAGTAGAGTAAATTGGTTGATTCACAACGTCACGATTTCCTTCACTTCTTTCGCCACGAGGACCACTAATAGTCGAAGGCGTTGCATTAGGAGTGGTGTTGGTTGGTTGATTCCCAATGCTTCTGTCGCCGCGAGGACCACTAATAGTCGAAGTCGAAGGCGTTGCGTTAGGAGTGGTGTTGGCTGGTTGATTCCCAATGCTTCTGTCGCCGCGAGGACCACTAATAGTCGAAGTCGCAGGCATTGTGTTAGGAGTGGAATAGGTTGGTCGATTTTCAATACTTCTGTCACCGCGAGGACCGCTAATAGTCGAAGTCGAAGGCGTTGCGTTAGGGGTGGAATAGGTTGGTTGATTTCTAATACTTCTGTCGCCGCGAGGTCCGCTAATAGTCGAAGTCGAAGGCATTGCGTTAGGAGTGAAGTGGGTTGGCTCGTTCCCAAGATCACGATTTCCTTCGCTTCTTTCACTACTGACTAGTGCTCGAGATTCCGAGATTGGAGTACTAGGGGAATTTGAATGACCGTGATCGTGGTCGTGGCGATGAGGACGGAGAAACTCTCCCCCTCGACTAGAATTAAAATCCAGATGGTCCAGCTACAGTGCGAAATAGTTGAGTATGATTATGAACAGCACGGAAGGAAGCCAAATGTAACCCACATCCTGAACAAGGGAATGCAGCGATGGGTTCTCACTACCGGGCAATTTGACGATTGGGAGGCGAACCTTGGGCGATCGCAGGAAAGGGAACATATCCATAGATTGAGAATGTGCAAGTTAAAGGCGGGCTGGGAGGAGTACCAGTTATACGACAATGATTATGGGCAGTTTTAAGGAATAGGTCCAGAGGCCGTTATCTGATCTTGATCATGAGGTCTCATGCCTGAGGAGCCGGACTTAATCCGGATGTTAAACAATTCAAACGAAGCCCTGGCAGGGGCAGAGAGCCAGGTACCCCCATTAATATAAATCCACCAATCACAGATGATAGATCTAGTTATATATATAATCAAAATTTTGTGTAAGTAACGAATGTCATGATCATGATCACCGGGAACCTAGGTCCGATATATATTCATTTCCCCTCGCTAAGGTTCGCTTAGCTACTACTCGTGATCTTTATTCCTTTTCCTTGCCTTTGTAGCTAGGAGCTTTTGATCCATGTGCTTTTACAAATGCGGGTGTGTTGTCGTCACGATGGCTGAGGATAAGGTCCGGAAACTCCGGATGTCGAATTGTGTGCTGTCCAACAGATTGACCGCAATTAGAGTATATCTCGCTGATGTCCATCCATGCATCGTTGTGATCAAGCATCCAAACTTGGACGTAATCCCGGACGATGTTTTTGTGCATATGAATGTGCGCAATCTTCGCCTGCGGGATACAAGGAAAATTGAGGTCTGCATCCAATTCCGAAATAGACCAATACACTCTTCTATTTCGACCATATATCGCCTTGTCACCGGTAGCAAGGATGGGTGTAGCAAGGATGGGTGGCATTGTTCCGGGTGCTGAGAAGATGCCAAGGAACCAATTATTTAGTGAGAAATATCATGGTCAATACGAGATTTAGATTGAAAACTAGTTCACAAACCTTTGCTCACTGAACTCGAGCCCGAGTTTGAGCGTTCCATCATGGGTTGCTGGTGCTGTTTGGATTGAATTTTTGGGGGGAGAGTGGGTCGAGAGAGAACCGGAGGTTTATGATCGTGGGATGTGCGAGTGCGTGGCAGATGAGAATTCTGGGCGTCGTTAAGTTGAGAGGGTCTGGACGTTTTGTGGGTGGTATATGTAAGTCACACGCTGACAGATCTAGAGTTTCTATTTTGATGGAGCCTACCTTGAATTGCTCGAGGTTGAAGGAAAGCCATCGCTATAAGGGTAGGAAGCGGCAATTGGTTTTGGAGTAGCTATGGAAGGCCTGAGAAACAAGATTGTCAATTATAATATAGTTGCTTATTGGCGTGATCACCAATAACATACCAGGTTGATTCGGTCCCTCCAATGCTGGCGTTGTCACTGCTTATGATTGACTTGTCTTTATTACCCACTTGTCGGGCTTCGATTTCTACGCTGGCTGCTGCTGCTCCTTGATTTCTGTCAGTCTTGGTCTTAAGGTCGGACTGAGAGAATGGTAGGGGTGGGAGCAAGTTCACGGGATCACTGGTTATATAACAAGAAATGGCTCAGATAATTTGCTCATGAGAAAATAAGGAGGGGCTAACCTGGCTCCTGGATCTTGGATTCCCACAGCAGGCCGGGAGGTAGCAGCCAGTTGAGATGATATTTTACTATGGGAATGGGTAGTGAGGTGCCAGAGTGAATACGAGGTTCGAGATTATCCTCACATCGAATAAATTGAATTCGGCGGGAGAGGAATGTTGAGAACTTTGCAGGTTCGCTTTGCAATAACTTCCAGAGGGAACTTAAAGGGGCCCAGCGCTTGAAGAGTCTCAAAAAGAATAGGGAGGTCTTCTCCCGCTGTCCTGATAAGATCAACAGCAACTAATATTTCTCTGTCAGGCAGCGGATCTTGTACCACTGTTTGGATGAGGTGTTGTAGACTTGTTTCGACGCTTTGCACACGATCAAGGCTTTGGGGATGAGGGGTGCTTGTGCGAGTCGAGTCGATGTCTAGATCTACCCACTGTGGATTTTTAAGGAAGCCTTGGAGTGTCGCATTTGAGTCTGGTTCTGACGACGCAGCTCTTGATTGTGTATTTCTAAACGGAATGTCAATGTAGGATCCATATGCAGCTTTCGGAGATGAAATCCAAACCTGGTGTCTGTTCGCCTCTGATAATGCGAATTGAGCTCTAGTAATTTTGCCTTGGTGAGGCGGTCGCGAGGAGGAGGAGGGGTAATAGGTACACCCTGTGGAGGCCTGTAATATTTGATCACGGTTCTAAGCAAGCGGCAAGCGCTGAGGAATCTCACATAGAAACAGAAAGGTGCCCAGGAAACCTAACAGATAGATCGATGGTTTCCTCGGCTTCCTTGGCCTCGCTATCCTTGTTTAGTTTAACATCTTTCGAGTTTTCACCATCACTGTCCCCTGGATCAGAGCCAGAGCCATCGGATCCTCCTAACTGCAAGCGCTTCAACTCATTCAAGAGTGTTAAATCCTCTGGCTGGGCTTGGAGGTGAGGGAGAGGAACAGCGGCAAATAAATCTATTCAACCTACATTCGGGTGTCTTCCCATTAGCCTTTCAAGGGGTGATTCGAAAGCCAGCCGGTCGCTCCCTCTCAACGCAATCACATTTAGATCGGCAGACCCTCCATTCTGTTTGGTCTTGGAATCAGGATTAGGTCGCGACGCCATTGTAGTATAGATCTCTTTTGTGGATGTACGGTTGTTGAATGTGGGCAATAATGTCAAACCTACGTATATATTAGGTTCGGAGCAAGCCTTTGCTCCGGCTTTGTTTGTGCAACAAACATGCACCGGCAGCAGAAGGCGGCTTGGAACGAACCTACGTATATATATATACTCGCTCTAGATCTTATGATTGCCGCTCCGCCAATGTTTATTTGTAGTGTTTTTGGGAACAACTTGCTCGCGTCTTCAAATTGGCCGTGCGCGTCACCACCCTGATGGTATAACCCATGCACCCGCAGAGGTTCGACACCCCTTGTCTTATATGCAGGTATATACAGGTGCTATATACAGGGGAAACAATTAGAATTTTTTATTCGGTACTAACTATTGATCATGATCATGGCTAGTCACCCCAAAGTCCCCTCAATTGTTTCGCTAATGCTCCAACTGTCGCTCTCAACTGATCATGATTACATATGCCGTGGATACATATGCATCGCCAATGTAATTTCTCTATACAATAGTTAGCCTGTCCATTTTGTGTGTGCACGTGCTCGAAAATGACGGTAGCCAGAAATGTTTATCTACATAGAAGTGCTAATTGAATATTTCAAAACTTAAGTAGAGGGAAAACCTCAGCCAGATTACGGGTGAACTCAAAGTAATTTTTTTCTCCCTTTCCAGTCTTTTGTCGGAAGCCGCGGAGGACACATTTGTCTTCGTCATACTCTCTAACCTTGAATAGCTTTCCGAATGTCTCGCTACTCGTGTCGAAGTTCGTCACTAAATCATTAATCCCTGTAGGGTTAGTGGCGAGAAGGCTGCTCAACGGAACGAGCTGATGCCGCCTCGCTTCCCTTACTTTTGCGAGAGTACCTTCCATGCCACAGAATTCCAAGCATGGCATAGAGGGCTGATTGCGATAACGAAGCTTGACTCTGATATTCCGGAATGCCTCATGCTGCAGCCAAGTAGGCATAGGTTCATCAGCAGGATTTGAATCCGCAGGCTCCGGAGCAGCGTCGGGATCCCAACAATCGCCCTCGCGTGATTGTTCCTCAAGGGTTGGCCTAGGGGTTGGGGGAGGGGGGGGATACGTCAGCAGATCCGGAGTGGCAGCTTTGAGAGTTATTGGGAGCGTCGACCCCCCTTCGAGCGGCACCAACGTAGCTCCGCGCCTGGGGTTAAATTTAAATTAGCTCGTGCAAAGGAAAGAGCTATGAGCTTACACTAGGTACAAATTCTTCAGCATGAACTTCCGTGGGAAGGACTCATTGAAGATTTCTAGCATCACGGACGCTTCTCCGTTTACCAGTACATCCTTGATGGTTCCTTTTGCTCCTTTATATGGGTTGGCACCCGAAATCAATACCCGTTTGCCGATCAACCGTTTGTTGGGATCATCCTTCACGGCTTCGGAACCCCCAGCATGAACGGATGAAGGTGCGCTTCTCAAATGAATGTTCAATTCATCCTCATAGAATTCGACCTGAAGCGGGGTCACTGCCAGCTACCACGCACTGAGTTCAACATGATTTGGAAACTGAATTCTTCTTGCTTACCTCGCTTCCATCGGCTGTGTCAAGCACAGTTATCTCAGATGCCTCCACTTTCGTTACCCATCCAAGTTTGACAACACTTGCCCCAACTTCATCGCTCCCGGCCTTCACCTTCACCCTATCCCCAACTTTAAAATGCTTGACAACCTCGGACAATCCCACGCGCTCGATAACGTCGTGGGACGGTAGATATATATCCACCTCAACACCACAGAGACTCACCACCATTCCCAAAAGCCCGCGGAACGTGCCAATGATGAATTTGACCCGGTCATGAAGCGCTAATTGCGTTTGTTCGATCCTTCGACGAGTCTTGGCTACCGTCTGCGGCAGTAATGCTTCACATCCCAAGAAAGCTTCGAGCTCCTCAACCGTTGGAATACCCTCTCTGGCATAGCACACATGCATCTCCTGCTTGCGTAGCACAAGGTAGCCCTGGGTGCTAAATTCCTTGTTATTGAATACTACCGTTCCTTCTGTCCCACGAACACATTCGGATCCGGGGCACGATTTGATTCCTTCGACGTCAAGGAGGCGCGCCAAAGGACGGTCCAGAGGTTCTTCCATTGCTCCTATCTGCACGCGAGGAACGAGCCATAGCTGCATGAGATTAGAGTTGGTGGTCTCCACAACAAGCGCAATATCCCCTTTGTACGGCTGTAGTTTTTTCGTGTTACCGAGGATACGCACCCAACCTTGAGGGCATGGGCGAGGCGTGCTCTGCATCGAGAGAATGCTTGTCATGTTGTCTGGTGCTATGAGCTTAACGCCTGCGCTGTGGAGCTGGCTTATCCCTGAAATCGCTCCTATGACGTCTTGAAATGTTTTAGATTCGATGAAGATACGCCCTGGCACATTTTGACGCGCGAAGGCGCTTTGAATTGAAGCCGCAGAGGTAGAGGGGTGCATCGATGCTTGGATGAGCTTAAAGACGGCGCCTTCCTCGTGTCCGACCTTGATGAAAGGTCATTCTCGCTGCACGCAGCGACGCTCGCAAACTGGAAAACTTGCCTTGCAAGGCACCTCCCATAGTTTGTCTGTTGGACCGGGTCCCACCCTCTCACCCTCATCAAGGGAGGGTATCTTCTGGACCACACGTGCGTTCCGTTCCTTCGCCCTCGTCAGGAATCTTTCCCAGACCTCCTCGTCGATTCGGTCACACTCCCACTGTAGCGTGGTGTGGCTATACGATTCGTTTGAAATTTCTTCTTCGAATTCGTCGTCCGGAAGCTCTGTCGTCAACTTTGTTTAGGGCCTGGAGACACATAGGGCGAGAAGCCTACCATCGATAAGATCGTTTTTGTCTGAGTTTGTCTCGCTGTCGCTGCCAACTGCAGCCTCAAGATCGACGAAATTCTGCCAAAAAAAAGAAGACCCCGACTAGTCAGGCAAGCGACTCTTCTTAAATGCCTCGATCTCCTACCTCAATAGCTAATCTTTGTCGTTTA
>Ga0307513_10003934_pt1 | contig 19986 bp, 27 predicted proteins | sample 15_EM_MG_FD_202174 | JGI IMG/M metagenome (GOLD analysis project Ga0307513, IMG submission 202174) | Populus trichocarpa ectomycorrhiza microbial communities from riparian zone in the Pacific Northwest, United States - 15_EM | ecosystem: Host-associated > Plants > Roots > Unclassified | place...
TCCAACGTACATGAACTGGTGTCACCTGGTCTTTCAACTGGTTTCACACCAGGTCCACGGACTATGAATAGTGTCTATAGAGTTTAGTCTTCGGGCTGTGCCGAAGAAATCTTGCAGCCAGGAATACTCAGCCGGTAGTCTTAATGGTTCGTTACAGGTGCAAAATGTCCCGTCGAATAATAATTATAACTGTAGCCATATCCTTGAGCCCCCCGCGTGAACGACCTGACTGGCCGTCCTCGTCTGGGGTCATTGAGAGGGCTGTCATATTCCATATCGTATCGACTGATGTGTTCATCCTCTATCCTAACTAGGCTCTACACCTCGACCACCGTTTCCTATAGCATTATTCGGTCCATTCTGGGGTTTTTAGACGCGCATCAAGATGGTGGGTGAACGACAGACCCGTGGTGGGGTCGAGATGGGCGTGCTTTGTTTTCATTAATTATATTAGGAGTAGACGAAAATTTAACAGAAATCATATTGCTCAAGGCAGTCGAAGCCACAGGATGTCCGACTCGGGGCCTTATAACAAGGCAGCGTCGACATCCCTTCAAGCCGCCGAGAACCCTCTCGGACGAGCGAAGAGGATGCAAACTAGTCGGAGGCACGTACAAAGTAATGCGATTAATGACCTTTCATGCATATGCCCTCGAGATACCAAAATTAGCTGTTATATTTTACCACACAATTGCTATCTATCATCCGGTGGGGTGAGATCAGCAGGCGGTTTGATCCTATGTCCATCTCCATCGTATCGAGTCTGCGACATTATTGCAAGTTCTAGGTCGACTGTTGCTGCCTGAGGTACGTGTCCCTCAATCCCATTGGCGAAATTGCCGTAGACGGTCGTTTCCACCTCCACTTCAAGGCCGACTGCTGTGGGCTGATTCACTCGCTTCCAGAAGGGGTATGTTCGAACAGGGAACACCGTGGAGGCTACAGATCGGCTTCCTACTCTGCACTCGCCGTGACGGTAAATAGACCGCAAGTTGAGGAAGAAGCGGCATATGAGCCTATCGGAAGTGTTCAGGCACGGGGGAGCATGGCTTGTAAATGAACACTTACACCGACTCCAAACCCGATTCCATATTATCAACGACAGTTATCAAAGTGGAAGTGGGCGGGAACGCGAACCAGGTTGTCGCCAGACACATGCGGGCTGCAGCCTATGGGCGATAGTTGGAATGCAAATTTAGGGGCTTATGCCGGACTTACGATAACTAAAAACCATCTGTAATGCGGCCGTATAAGACTAATCTGATGCATGGTGTATGCTATTGCACGTACAGAAGTTCGTCGCGCAGCATTGCTCGCATCTGGAGACTGGAATTGGCTTCGAGGAAAGACCGAAATAAAACACCACACCTACAATTGGTGAACTGGGATGTGACTCCAACAATGTTTTGCTCTTGAACGTTTTGACAATGGTGAGGCCGAGAAGGAGGAGGTCAAGCGGCATTGGTGACAACACCGTTGCCAGGCCATGGAGCGGAGTGTTCATGCCTCTCATACTCGTCGTGATACACTGGCCACCTAAGGGCGAGTAAAAGACGCTCTCTTCATATATCAAAAAGTCAATCCGATTATTCTCCTATTGATCCGTGGACTCACCAGCAAAGAAATAGCTACCAGCGATGGTGACACCTGTGCGTGTCCCATAACCGAGCGCAAAAGAAACCCACAGCAGCCATTTCATCCACGGCACATCACGATAGAGGGCGACCAGGCGCAAACAGAGTAAGGCTGTAGACACTTAGACGTTACTGCAGTATTTGACATATAAAACATCACCTGTTCCGGATATAATCCTCACTATGAATCCCACGGTCGCCACCCCGATCCAAATTTGGCAACTGAGAATTCGGTAATTACACAAAACACTGGTAAATATAACGAATAACACGGACAACTGAAATGAGTTAGCACCTTCGAGGACTGATAAGACCAAATGAAAGAGGCTCACACGGGTGGAGAGTGGAGGTCGAAAATTCGCAATTTCTGGTGAGAGGGTTTCAACGCTCGGGCCCATTGGACACGTCATGGTACTAACCGTAGTTGGAATATGTCATATATATGAGGGTTACATAGCGATTAGCGTAGTAGAGGGCTGTTGGCCAGGAAAGTGCTCCCGACCAAACAAGGCGCATCTGCGAAGTAGCTGTGGCATAGTGCAGAGACGAAAAGATTAGACGAACCTCATCATTAAGGGTGAGCAGCCAGTCGTAGAGGAGGAGCACCGTGCCCACTACGGAGAAATAGCGCTTTAGAGTGGAACCCCAGACCAACGCAGCAGCAGCTGCGGGATCAATAGCAGTGCTCATTGCTTCACTTTCATGCAAGAGAGATTCAATCGGCGAGGAGTTGGGGCTTGACAAGAAGGGACGGGCATATACAATGGGGACCCTAAGTTTTATAGGTGGGAGCAAAACAGGGTCGAGTATTCAATTGGGATGAGCATATCAACGAACGCGGTGCCTGACGTGCGTATGTTGAATTTGTGGATTTAGTTTGAATTGTGTGGATATAGAATTTCGCGGCTTGAACCCTTCAGCCCAGGCTCCGGGCTGCGCCATCCGATGGCAAGCGCTGTGTGCCCGATCCGACCTACTCCTCGGCTATCAACCATTTATCCTGGAGATGTCCGGTGCGGCATTGGGCGCCCATTGGCGAAAGGACTACAAAATCAACTGTAACCTCGCGAGACCGAGGGCCGAGGGATACTCCGGTTGACTACGCGTGGATTGTCGAGGGTAAAGCATTCAATAGAATTACGTGCATTCTATCCCGGACAACTCCGCAGACCTAATAAATGTCGATCACGGTCACCCTGTCCCTTGTTCCTATGGTCCTTCTTCCAGTATTCCACATCATATCGAGTGGCCATCAAGGATGTCCATTGCTAAACATCTCTACCTGCCGCACATCACTCCCTATCTACTCTCGGCCCAGACGTCTCGAAATATAGGCTTATTTATGTTCCTCTCTTGTTATTTGGCAATCAGGAAAATTGCATCTGAAGCCTCCTACGCCTGAGGTCTTCTTCGCGTCTAGCAAACTCGCGTATCCGGATATTGGCATTTGCACAGTATCGCAAATAATTCGATACTTCTATCGAGTGCTTTGAATGGATGTACAGAGTTATCTTTGGAATCTATCAGATTAACATATGGCACAAGGAAGAGAGGCTCTCACCCGCATAAAAACAGGTCAGCGAGGCTCAACGCAGATTAAGCATATGTCAATCGTGGTTTCCGAATATATCTATGGATAACTCTAAATGGCCACGTGTATGAAACATGTAAAACTACGGAGCGATTCGAGGACGATATAGCGGTGCACCTGCTGGATAATGCTGAACTACGTCTGTGTGACCAAGTTTGGTAATTCCTGAAAGGATGCACAAAAGAGGTAGGTAGCCTACAGAAATGGTGGTGTCCAAGTTGCGAAGCCAAGCAGACTTGGGTTCTGCCATTCAGTTTGATCCTTAATCCAGTAATGCCTCTCCTTTTGTTATATATTATGTCTGCTGATAGATTTATTTTTACATACATTTAAGCAATTGGCTAAAACTAGCTGAAATAACTAATGAGAAGAGGAATTATATATCCAACTTCTATATCTAGCTTATCAATATATAAGGCTTACATGTCTAGAGTGGGCTTCACACTGATATCTATTCATTCAGGTATTTCTGTAAATTAATACTGAATTGGATTTTTTGGATTATTGTCAAAATTGTTAGTATATTCTTGAGGTCAGCCAAATCTTTGTTCCTGATTCACTCCTGCCAGTATGTTACTTCAGTCGGGCTTGAACAGTAGGACTCTTAAGACTAGTTATGGAGTAAAAGAGGAGAGTTAAGGTTTTAGACAGCCAGACAGCCCTCATATACCTGGAGAGTTGTTTGGTTTTCCATAACACTATGTACAAAAAATAGAATATTCTAGAATATGCCAAGGTGTTCTACAGGATTCCATAAGATCCCATGAGGTTCCAGAACATTCTACACTAACCCTCACATTATCTAGTCTATTTATACTCAAATAAGAGAAACCAAGGAAAAGAAAATTATAATTATCATAATTAAGTCCTTTGTTAACCACATTGCTGATAACAAAGTGGCATTGTCATGAATGGGGGAACAATGCATTAATATACATTAATCAGCAATAGCAGCTGGGCACCTGGACATAGCTTGGGGCTTCCTATTGCTCCATGTGAGGTGGGGCTCTATAGTTGTAAGCCCAAGGTGAGTGAGCTGGTCAGCTACCAGCAAGGAGACCCTGGGTTTGCTGAGTGGCCCAGGGGGTCTATCTCTGGGAGGTTCTCTGGGGCTCCCAGTGGTCCTCTGGGGAAAACTAGGGGAGAAGATCCCAAGCGGGCCTGAAATGCTGGGGGTGCCAAGAGTTGGTGCTTATGTGAGTGGAGAAGTATAAAGACAAGGCCAAGGAAGGAGGTGCAGCCAAAGTTGATGAGCTGGGCCAGCTTGGGTCCAACAGAGGGGGCCCAAGAGGTGGCATGAAGAACAGTTTTCCAATAGACAACGGCACAGTTGGTACTGACAGAGAGGTGCCTGGGGGTCAACTGCCAAGGCTTGGGGGTGGAAGTATTGGGACTAGATGGCGACAATGAAGGGTACCCAGGTGGGCCAACTTTGAGGCTGATCAGGGGCACTAAGGCAAAAGCCAGAGTAGAGTTATTTGACCTCTTATCAGGGGTTGATTCCATTGACCAGGGGCAAGTTTGGCTGGGGTAGGATGGTGGTTGTGTTGATGGCTGTTCAGAATTCTCCTTGGTGGTATCTGTAGGAAGAGAAAGGATGACCCAGCGGGGAATCGAACCCCGGTCTCTGTGAATCCAGCAGCACCTAACCACTCGGCTACTGGACCGATAATGGGTCAGGAATCACCAACTCAGCAGTATCGAGGATACTACTCCTAGGTATTGAGTGATACCCTGTACTGAAAAGGATTTTCCCACCTTGAGCTTATGACATGGTGGAAGAGGTGGATGTGGAAACAACAGAATTTGGAGGAATGACAGGAGGTTCATGTCTGGGCTCTCAATGGCTATGAGTATGGAATGGCATGCAACTGGCTAAACAAGCACCGCCAGTTCAAGTATACTGTTAGGTTATAGTCAGCGGTCCAAAGATCTCCCAGCAACTCCAGTGAGTCCAGATGGTTTAACCACAGGTACTTCTGCAGTGGTGAGTATGGCCAGCGGCCAAGAGCAGAGAGCAAGTCCAGGGAAAGTCAGGGTTGCTATTGGGCTAACTGGGGTCAGGCCCTCAAGCAGATAGGACTTCGAGGGTGGCACCACTCAAGAGTGTTGGAGTTGATGACTCCTCCGACTACTGGCTGGGTGGCGTAGTGGCAACGCACCCTTACTAGATTTAGGGAGTCCCGGGTTCGACCCCCGGTCTTGACTTTCTGTTCTCCTCGTACAAAGAAGCCAAACCAAGTCAATACTTGAACCGAGGATCCCTGGCAGGAGTTGCAGAAGTTTATATATAACGTCTGGTTGCCAGGGTCTGAAGCAGAGATGTAACATAGGAACCAGAGGGTGAGGGGAGTGTGACGACAATTCTAAAAGCCAGGGAGACCTGGAGACAAGGGATGTGATATTTGAGATGCTGTACAGTTACTGAAAACAAATGAAACAGTGAAAGCGCGAACCCTACAATTCCAGATAGCACATAGAAGACGAGAAACAATCGAGCAACTCTGGATGACCGGAGTTGACCAGGGTTGGACTTGACCAAAACATGCGACCCTAACATTGGTGGTGTCCTCGAAACCCCAGCGACTGGTCCATCCAACCATAGAGATCAAGGGTCTAGTGGTACCCTCGAATTCAGAGGCTTTTTCCAGGGGAGACGTAGATTTAGGGCGGAAAAGCGGTGGCTACCTCCATGGTACCATTAATGACGAGAACCTGCAGCTTTGGCAGGGAGATACGGTCATGGGAACATAATCTAGTAGACCATGCGAAACCACAAGTGAGTCGCAGCTCTTCTAGCGATTTGCTGCAAGCCTGAACCAGATCCAAAATCGGACCCCGGATGGTGTTCAGCTCCAGTTGATGGACGGTAGGAAAGAGTGTGTCCATGTCGTCAAACGAGTTCAGGTCGACATAATCTAAGTGACAGACGGTGAGGCAAGGAAGCAATTTTGGTATGGAGGTTCGAAGACTGTTCAGATAATGACGAGAGGGCAGCAATTGGTGCATAGACGGCTCAACCGAGGTATGTGTCCACGGAGCGCAAGCTCTGCTCAAGGAGGCGGGAGTTGCCAGATCCGATAAATGAGAGATGTCGCGCTGGTAAGATTTTCGAGAACAACGGAAAAGTTCCAACCACCTCTGAACCAGTATACATGACTTTAGGCACTGCTTTTGCGCGTTTGAACCATTCGCGATGTAGGCAGAGAAAGATGACCCAGAAGGTCTCTGCGAATCTAGCAGCAGCGCCCTAACCGCTGATCCACTGGACCGATATTGGGTGAGGAATCATCAACTCAACACGCGAACGTGTCGCGGCTGATCTACGGGAGAGTGAAATCTGAGACCAAAGACGTGGACTGAATTCCGTGATTTCCTTGAGTGATTTCCTTGAGCGACGACATACCGACACGCGATTGCCAGTGCGGACCAATCTAACACGGGCCACTAGAGAAGTATGATTGCGATGATTCCACCGCCATGGAAAGGAGGTTCCTCTTGCTGGGCCGTTGAATAGTCAGTTCGATCGCGGACGGCCCGCCTGAGGAGCAACCGGGCCTATCTTCGACCTGCACTGAGGAAGACATTGATCCAGAGGCAGATGGCGTAATGTCGCGAGCGTTTGTTGGATTTGGGATGGTGGTGGTGCGAGTTCAACTTGAACGTAAACATTTGGTGTGACTTTGGCCAATTGGCCGTCTACAACACTGCAAAGCTCCATGTCCAGGATATATAGGCGCGCTAATGGTTCACTTGTGGTTCTGCTGCCAGATAAATGCACCAGACGAAGCAACCAGGGTCGAATTCTGCCCTGGATGGTTGGGGCAAGCCCCCGTGCTGGGTGCTGACGCAGTCGAAGATCGAATATCTTCAGTGACCTACTGTATTGACCTTTCATTCACTCAGTGACGGTCGAGGTGCCTCCTGATAGGTACAGCGGGATAATATTACTGGCAGCCGTCCTTCACGACATCCTCACGAATAGGAAACCCGTATTTTCCTATTCCGTTACTACCTCGGACAATTCCACGGACCGCTTTTCGTTTGATTAAAAATCGAGAGCCTCGTCGAAGACCAGTATTACCGTTTGAAGGCCGCTAAAACTTCTTATTTACGAGCATGAAAATTTGGGTCTGTAATATAGACTGGGGGGTAACTTCTGGTCCGTTTTTCATTCCTGCTTGTAGCCCTCCGGGGCTGAACTGTCGGCACAATGCCGTTCTCTTGGAGATCACGACTCAAACTGTGCATACAAGCAGACTTAAATGACAGGGGCAACCAGTGAATCCTCTTTAGTGAGTTAATTCCGGCCTTCGTGCGTGTTGAAGAGCATCTTCGAGCGACGATCACGCCTCCGAGAGGAAGAGTGGTCATATGGATGCAAGAGTCCAATCGGGAGAGGCCAGATACACTACGGGTGCCCTAGCCAGACGCCTAGAATGACCGTATGTTTTCCTGCAGTTTCCGAATGGTGATCACGGTATCCCTCGCAATTCTCCAGTTAGGTGGTCGATCACAGGGTGTCCTGAGGCTTGTAGCGGATACATGTGCCAAAGCATGGAGTGTTCCTGCGGCCTTTGGGGAGGCCGGTGTAGCATGGCAGACTCTTGGGCCCGCCACGGTACACATTGATGGTGCGAATGTCCAATGGGTACGAAAACGCACGTTCGTCATGCAATGGAAAGCAAAACCACTGGGGAGGTGATGTGCAAGAGGTACTGACAAATTGATTCATTGTATACGCTACAACCTTCGAGGGTACTATAGGGAAGAGTGGTTGCTCTTTCGGGTTTGATAGAGGCGCAACGAGACTCTCCAGATATCTTTGCGTCGTCGTAGTTCACCTCTCTTGGACCCGCCTCCATCATTCGACCGAACCGAGTCGCCTGATGTAGCCATGGCCCTGTCAATCCTCCCACCACCGCAATCTCTCACACTTCCCTCCTTCACATCAACGCTGATAACTGGTTCTCTCCCGTCGTCTGCCGCCCTGTACCTCGCCATTTCGCACCTTTTGGACTCCGCGACATCCACGAGGGTACCAATAGCGTCAACAATGATCTTCACTCCATCGTTAAATTTATACGAGACAGAAAGAGGTCCAGGGGAGCAGTTGTCTGTGGACCAGTGGATCGAAAACCACGGGCTGCATGGGGAGCACGCGTACAAACTCGCTCGAACACACGTACTGTATGTACGTAAATACTCTTTTCTCCATTCAGCTTGTACCAAAAATCCACTTGCGATCTACAGCACAGTATCAACGCCGCATCAACTCGCCGCCCATCTGGTACTATGGAACTATTCTACCTCCTCAAACCCATCCAGTAAATAGAAATTATTTACTGGTGATGCTGGGATCAGCCCCTCTTCGACAAACCTCATCATTCTCCATAATCTTTCGCTCCTCTTCCCTCCAGAGGCGAACCGAAACCCCTTTCTCAACGATGTAGGAAGAGGGGGGACATTGCTCGATCTGGTGGTCCAGGTGTTGGCTTGGGGTGGCCCAAGCAAGTGAGTGCTCTTCCATGTCTCCCTACGCGCCACCCGAAATGGATGCTTTGATACCATGCGCATAGTATAATCACTGAGGAACTACAATATACAGACCTCGTGTAGCAATCCTCGATTCCTTCCTTGCCCATTCTTCAACCACCCACGGCCCCCTTCGGAAATATCTCCAATACACGGGGCATATCCCTCCATGTATCTCCTTCTCAGACGGTACGTACCTCTTCCTCCTCTCTCACCTTCCTTCCCGCTGTCAGCACGAACGAGAGCGTGAACGCGAAAAGCTTCTTTTTGTATTGCTACACAAGCATCACAATGCAATATCCGATACTATACCACGGAAGCACACAGCGAATAGGCAGAACGTGTCCATCTAAGAGAGCAGTGGACGAGGAGAAGTTGACAGGATCAATCAGAAAAAGAGAATCGACCGTGGCTTTACAATAGGTGCGTTGGCGTGGGCGAAGCTGAGAGTGAACTTGAGTATGCACGTAAAGGGGGGACGGGGAAGTTGATGTTGAGAATGCGAGACAGGGAGGGCAATGAGCTCGTCTGGAGTTGGGGGTTGAAGAAGAATGTATAAGTTAGTGGCGTGGGGTAGAATTGTTCTAAGCAGTGGCCTTCCACTCGTTACTGAATCATATTAGTATCACCAGCGTGATACGGGGTTGTGGCCGAATCAAAACGGTGCTCTCCACGAATACGCGAACGTTCCCAACGATCTGAGGAGGACGAAGAGTGTCCCACCGATTACGCCCGCGATGATGGCGGGTGTAACACGCGCACCGGGCCCATCGTAGTTGTCCCCATCTCCCTCTCCATCGTTTGTTGGCACGGGGTGTACTGACTCTAGAGGCATACGTGAGTTCCGGCAACACGAAGCGGAATAGCCGAGGCGAACGTACCGGAAGAAATCAATTGATAGACACGCGTCGTGCTTCGAGTCTATGAGACATTCGGTCGACCATAGCACATCTTCAACTGCGGCATTTTGGTTGGTCACTCAGCCTCTAAACTCGAGTAAAGGGACGTAGTCCCAGTGTGTAGTTCATAGATTACCCCCATGTGTGACTAATAGCTGTCTTATTCATTGTATCCCCGGCGCCAAAGATACCTCCCTGGTCTCGACCTCACCCTTCCGGATCGAATACCCTCCTCCTGACGAGGCTCAAGCCATAAAGTCAACGATGAGCTGTCTCAGATATGAAGTGAAACAGCCACAGGAGATCATCAAGCGCGAAGAAGCCCTCATTACAAGCCTGGAGAAAGGAATTGAAGGTCAACTCGCCGTCATCGCTCCAATACAGAAAATCCCCCTTGAGATCCTCGGGTTCATCATACAACTTCATGCTAGAATGGAGTGGTGGGCTCCTGTGATCGATGGCAGGGTCTCTCGTCAGTTTCGACAAGCAGTCCTGGCATGTCCTCGTGCATGGTCGTACCCGACGCTGGAGAAGGAAAAGAGCCGTCGGCGAATAAACAAAGATGCTGCTGAATTGTGGATGAAGCGGGCGGGTGCGAGCCCTTTACATGTTCGAATCGACCCCTATGACGATAAACTCTATCGTCCCATCCTGATGCGCCACCCCGAGCAAATTGTGGATTTGAAATATTCCGGCTCGATAACGGGCTTGCGCAAATACCTTTTTCCAAATTTACGCAGGCTCTTCCTTTCCCATAACTCTGACGCCTCCACGAATCCTTTCCTCGACGAGGTCGACGGAAAGTGCCCCATACCATTCTTAGACACGCTGGGTTTGTGGTATCTCGTACGAGTACCATTTGCCCTCACCCCATTATTTCCTCCTATCACAACGCTCTACTTATGTGACATCAACCCAGGAGACTGTTGGGGACTAGTCTGCCACTGTAGAAAAACACTAAAAAACCTAATCCTGGACGATTGCGAGACCTTCATCATCTCCGAACGGACCGACTTCCCCGTCCTAGAATTCTTATCTCTCATGCGCGTGGAGTGCTTGATAAACATCATCTCTGCACCCAAACTTCGTGTCTTTCACGAAGGTCATAGAGCCAATACGCCAGCCTCTAGTTTCCCTTCGGTCGTGGAATATGTATCCTTCAAGAACGAGTCAATCGCTTGGGGTGGCAGAAGGGAGAGGTTAGACCTAGAGGCGATGCAATGTCTCTTCCCAGGTTTACAGAGATTGAGCTTGGGAGAGCTGCCAAAGGTTATAGCAAGCGTTCTAGCAAATCTCGCAGAGCACCCAGATATTTGGCCCCACCTGCAGCTGCTGGAAGCTCCTGTGACCTCAGATGCTGAAGTAGAACAGTTCTCTGCATTGCTAGCTAAACGGAATTCCAGTTCGAATGTCCCAATAACCGCGTCCTGGATATGGCTAGGTGACAACCCAAAGATCCCCTTGAGGTTTTCATATGTAAGTATCCTTCTGTCGTTATGCAGGAATGAACGCTATCCTCACACCCATTGCAGGACCCCGATGGCATTTATTGACTACCCTTTCTGGACATCTACGAGTTGGAGATACAATAGAAACACTTTATTTCCTAATCAACCAAAGATGTATAGGTCTATAGATGGCTGCAGCAACCCATTTCCATGAGTGGTGAACAAAGCGAACGAAGTTGAACCCTTCTGCGACGGCCATGCCCGCGGCACCGATACGGGATGCCACACGCGATGTGTGGGCGAACAATTTGGAAGATGAGATGCGCGTCCTACGACGTCTAATCGATGATTTTCCTTTTGTCTCAATGGTACGCCCCGGCCTTGCATACGGGCGAGTTCCTCACGGAATGCGTTGGTAACAAAATAGGACTGTGAATTTCCAGCCGTAGTAGCAAGACCGATCGGGAAATTCAAGACTTCAACGGATTATCATTACCAGACGATGCGCTGCAACGTTGATATCTTGAAGCTCATCCAGCTCGGAATCACATTGACCAATGCTGAGGGTCAAGTGCCTGCGGAAGGGTACACCTGGCAGTTCAACTTCTACTTCAATCCTGAGTACGAGCTGTCCCATTGTCTTGGAGTGGAATAGAGGCTAACCAGAACCCATCCACTCCTTTTATCAGTGAGGATACATACGCACCTGATACAATAGAAATTCTTGCAAAAAGTGGCATAGACTTTGCCCGCCACCGAACTCAAGGTATCAATCCAAACGACTTCGCGGAGGTCTTAATCACATCCGGGCTTGTCTTATTCGAGAATGTCACTTGGATAGGTTATCATTCGTATGTTGAATTTTGCCTTCGCCCCTCGATTGATTACTGACTACCCGACTAGTGGCTACGACTTCGGTTACCTCATGCGAACGTTGATTGGGGCCCCTCTGCCACTCACTGAGGACGAGTTCTTTTCCCTACTCAAAATATGGTTCCCGAATATCTTCGATATCAAGTACATAATTCGACAATGCAAACCCTCAATGAAAGGTGGCTTACAGGAGATTGCCCAAGAAATGGGAGTTGGGAACACGGTCTGTAGTCTTCACTCCTTCAATGTAATAACTTATTGAACCTCTATATTAGCCCACGCCCAGCTTCACGTCTGGTTATGCCAGTTTTTTGGCAGCCATGACCTATAAACAAATTATGGACGTATTCGTTCGACCTTCGTTAACACGCTGGGACGAAAACCAGTTCAACGGCAACCTCTATGGTCTTGGCCCTACCTACATCAATGGCGTGGTCGATAATTCGCGCTCCGGCATGACATCTGCTGAACGCGAACGGCCGCCCATACCCCTTCCCTCGATTCCTCCGCCACCTCCACAACCAATGCATCACCATCAGGGACACGTTTTGCCGCACGGAAACCACCCGACTGTCCACCAACAGCACGCCCATGCCCATGGGCACCATAGCCAACACGGCCCGCAACATCCTCACCAATCTCAACAACCCCCAACTCACGGACCGTCGCACTACCCGCACCCACTCATGACCCTACCGACTGGTTTTGTGAATGCCCAGTACGGGCAAATGGGGGTCCCTCCGCCTTTCCCCGTTCCCGGCATGGCCCCAATCTTCAGAATGGACGGGCGATAGGCGAACTGGACTCTGCTTTGGTACTGGACTTGCTCTTGTGTTGTGCGTGTGGTTGTATCGCTAGTCGTGATCATTTATCTAAGAGTAATTCATTTTATGCTCTGTCTCAGCTACACAGGCCGTCAAGTCCTATGAGAATTGCCTCTAGTTTAGATTGTGTAGTGAATAGAGCACTCGCACACCTCCAAGGTGATCTCACGTCACCCGTCTCCGAGGACACCTCGTGTCATTTGACCGGACTGCTTCGAGAAGACGGATACAGCCGGCACCATGGACAGGCTGGATTGTTGACGCTGTCCTTGTCTTTGCAAGGAAATAGAAGCAACCTCAATAACGAGAATAGAAGCGAGATGAGGCGCTGCTACCTTTCCGTGCGCACAGCAATCTCGATTCTCAAGCAAATGATAGACGTGCAATCCATTCGAACCCTGGAGCCACTGGACCTGACTAGTGCAATGTCATAGCCGCCATAGAGACCGCCCTCCTCGTGAACGACAGGCGCGCAGGGTGCACTGCGAAATAATTGGCGGACAGTTAAAGGACGGCCTCTTTCTGATGTGCTGTGTGCTCCTATTCTTACGTCGAGTCTGAAGGCTGGTGAGCTAGTCCCGCGATATTCGTTTGGTCCCCTTGGATTCCCACTACAACCTACACCATGTCCACAAGCCATACAGTTGAGGGTATGAACAGTAAGACAACTCTAGCGGACGGTGCCCCCATGGCTTCGCGACCAGAAACTCCCACTGGACCAGGTACACCGAAGACTCTAGATGGGGGAGCTATGAGTATTGCCGAAAGTACCACAACCAAAACCGATGTTGAGCCCATGAAGCAACCCACTCTCCTGGTCGGGAGGCGCTTGTTCTTGGTCTTCATGTACGCAGTAATGTCATCCCAGCGCTCCAATACTGACGAATGGTTTCAGCGGTTTCCTAGTATCTTTCCTATTGACAGCACTAGACCAGACCATCGTGGCCACCGCGCTACCACGGATCGCATCGGACTTCGATGGTTCGTGCACCGTCCCAAGTGATAGAGAAGGCTGACTAGAACCTTCCACTTAGCTCTTAATCAACTCTCTTGGATCGTATCTGCCTTCTTCCGTGGGTACCTTCATCATTCAAACAAATTGGTCGACTCACGCCCTTCTCGGGACAGTAACGCAAGCGGGGTTAATGTTGACCTTCTGTCAATTCCTCACAATCGCTAAAACGAAATACCTGTTCCTTGTCGCAATTGTTGTCTTCGAACTCGGCTCCCTCATTTGCGGCGTGAGCCAGAGCGTCGAGGTCCTCATCTTCGGAAGGGCAGTTCAAGGGGCAGGGGCATCGGGTATATTCACCTCTATTATCACTGTTATCAGCCAAGTCACTCGGCTCGAGGACCGACCAGTCTTGTTCGCGACTTTTGGTCTCAATTTTGCCCTTGCGAGCGTCGCGGGCCCACTTTTAGGAGGTGTATTCACCGAAAAGGTCACTTGGAGGTGGTGCTTCTTCATCAATTTACCGCTGGGTGCTATTGTGAGTCCCTTTCGCTGCGCTTCGTAGCCTGATATTCAACGAATCCTTGTTGCAGTCGGTCATCATGGTTTCTATTTGGCTCCCTGCAGATGAGCCTATCGAACCACCGGAGATGAAAGGGTTGACGACTTGGCAGAAGTGGATGTCCCTCGACTGGCTGGGTTCTGCTCTATGGCTCGGTGCAGTGACCCCGTTCCTCCTTGCCTTGCAGTGGGGCGGACAGACCAGGCCTTGGGATGACAAGGTCGTTATTGCCTGCTTTGTGGTCGTGAGTACATCCGCGCCTCTCCAGAATGTGTTATGATTGAACAGACCCACCCCGGAAGGCTGCTGTTGACTTCTGCCTCTTTGTTGCCTGGGAGTATCGAATGGGAAAACGAGCAATGGTCCCACTTTCGATGTTCAAGCGAAGAACACAAATTGGGGCTGTCGGAGCCGCATTCTTCTTGTTTTTCATTCTCATCAGCGGGACCTATTATCTCCCATTCTACTATCAAGCAAAAGGGCGTGGCCCAACTCAGTCTGGGATAGATGTGGTACCGTTCATGCTCAGCCTAGTTCTCACGGTTCTCATCAGTGGAGGAATCATTCAGAAGCAGGGACGGTACTGGCCATTTTTGGTCATCGGTCCCCTGTTCGCTGCTCCCGGAGCGGGATTGCTGTTCACAATCGACGTCAATACCAGCACTGCGAAGTTAATCGGGTACCAGATTCTCCTCGGCTTTGGGGTTGGGATGTCATTCCAGAACACCGGTATGGTTGCTTTGCCCCTGGTAATGCCGTTATCCACTGGAGCTAACGTCATGGTTGCTTCTTGCAGCGGTCTCCATCCAAGCGGAATACGCCTTCTCACCGGCGATTATATCTCAAGCCACCTCTCTGATGATGTTCTCGCAACTGATCGGAGGAGGTGTAGGTGTGGCTGTAGGAGGTACTGTTTTTGGATCTGTCCTGCGCTCCCAACTCGCAGGGTACTCGAGCACTATCCCACCGGAAACGATCGAAATGGTCCGGCAATCCGTGACGGCCATCTTCACTCTACCGGAAGAGATCCAGGCACCGGTCATCGCAGCGTACGTAAAGGCTCTGGATTATGCCCTCGTCACGCTTGCGCCAGCGGCGGGTGCAGCTGGGCTATTTTCCTTATTAGTGAAAAATCACAACTTGCTCGAGCGAAGCGCCGCTGCCACCGCTCATGCTTCAGAGGCGGTTGACTCTACTCGGAGAGACGGCGAGCCGAAGGCCTGATGGAGGTCAAGTACAGCGACTAATATGTAAATATGAGATGTTCTATATCTATGGTCCACAAAAGCTTTGCGTGCCACTCCGCTCGTAACCAAATTGTTTTACAGATCGCTGGTGCTGGTCGATTCTGGGCAATGCGTTGGAGGAACCCCAGGCCAACACCCAAATCTCGCTCTCAATCTCGCTCTGGAACATCGAACTCTCGCCTATGAGGACTGGCCAGAGTTTTGATCACAGGGACAGAATATTTATAATCTGTGGTCTGAGAAAGTCGTTCATGAAAATAGGCTTTTGCCATCTTAAAGCGCTTGCAAGACTCTACTCGCATATTCCGTAAGGGAGGTCAACCAGTTGGAGAGGGGTGGATCTGCGGGTGTAAGGGATGTCGAATAATTGATGGTAGTTGACAGAAAGAGCAGTTAAAGTGATTACGAAACGTAGTGCTGCACTCTCGATATCCGTCATACGGACGCATGGCAGACCAAGGGCTCCACTTGCGCGCCGGTCATTATCCCGTGGTGGTTCGTTATAGCGATATGGTGCACTGATATCGTGGCGGCCGTTTTCAAGTAGGCGGAGAGGCGTGTCACGGCCCACCGTCAGAGAGAGCAGAAATACGCCGGCGACAACTGGATTGGGAACTGTATCCACGATCTGCGTCGTATCAGTGAGTGCACCTCTATGAGGATATCTGGTTGCGACTTACCAGCTCAGTACCCGATCGACCACCGGTCATACAATCCAACGTCTGTATGCGCTCCAATGTATCTCTGTGAATGCCTTGAAGACCTTGTGATGGATCCAGCTCGCTATTTCGCAGGTCACCCTCATCTAGTCAACGGTGAACGTTCATAACATTTCACAAGCGAAGCAAGAAGATAGGTATCTAGCTTGCATTCTACCTAGTAATCATAGCACTCGAATTGTGCCTGACGAAGTCTGTGGCAAATCACTTGCAAAGCCCTATCAAGGAACCACGACGATAGCGCCAGATAATCAACAATAAAAGTGTATTTAGTCGATTAGGTCCCATTTCCTCAGGCTCGTGTTTCCGGTTTCCTTAGGTGCGATCACTGACTCGACCTAGCACTGGGACAGTAGCCAGGCAATAAAACCACTCCAATGAGAGAGCAGCATCGCTCCACAACGCCGCTTGCCTCTGTAAGCATCTCCCCTTCCCAGCTTACGCGCCGCGTGTATCGGATACAATGTTAACTCCCGGCTTGCTGGTCTCAACAGGCGCTCAACAAGCGTTTCCTGACCCACCGCCGTCTGCCTCGGTCACGTCTTCCCCACGTGCACCATCTCGGGCATTGGCCCCTACTCTGGGCTAGTCGCTTTGTGTACATGTGCTTGCTGATCGTGTGCTGTGGAAATGCACGAAGGACGTTGAGGACGAAATTAGAGTCACGCAGGCTAACTTAGACTACTCTCCGTGGACGGGGCTAAGCTAAATAGCTTCCTTGAATATCGGTTGGCCACGTGAGGAACGGAAGGGCTAAGTATTAGCCCAAAGCTTATATAGCTGTTAGAGGACGAACTGATCGGCTGTAGCTTGTCGCTTGCCTGCTCCCACACCCAACACACCGGCGCGATAGAGACACCTGCACGACTGCTACCAACCTTAAGAGGATTCACCTCACCAGAGAAAGGTCACCCTCTAATATTACCCTCAGAAATGCGGGGTGACTGACTAACCCTACCAGACGACAACGGGAATCTGAGTTTAGGACGAACAAAGTACTCCATTTGAACCAACGATACTCTTCATGAATATCCATGTACAAGCACGAAGGAAACAAAAAATGATCGAACTTCATCAGAAAATATACGAACTATGCAGCCCTACAAAGGATGCCAAACACGACTCATAGCTTTATTTTATATTATAGATTGTCCTCTTTCTTTTTTTTTTCTTTTTTTTTTTTCTTTTTTCTTCTTTTTTTGGAGGGGACGGGTTGGACCGGTCCTGTAATTACATTATTATTTTTTGAGCGGATTTCTTTTAGTTCATCAAGCCTATTTGCTCAAGCCTTAGAGTCAGGTCTAGTTTGTTTGTTATCTTATTCAGTCGCCGGGCCGGAGATGCCGGATGTCGCTTCTGTCGTCACTTTTTAAAGAACTGTGAGCGCCCAGCAACATCAGGAAACATATGGAAGTAACCAAACCACTGCTCTTTCTTCTTCACTTTACATTATCCATCGGTTCACTTGGGGTCGAACTGTCGTCGCCGCCAACCACTGCAATCACCTACAATCGTGGGTCGTCTTGCGCCTCCAGTCCTCTCCAAATACATTCATCTCCTTTACCCGTCAGCCTCTGCTTTAGCTCTTCCCGGAAACGAATGTAGCCGAGATCCACATTCGCTGGTGCTCGAACCGTCCGTCGCTCCCTTCCCAAGCTCGTCGCAGCAAGTCGTATGTGAAACTCGCGTTCATAGCTGCGAGGCTGCTCATTGCTCGAGGAGGGTCTTTTGGCCATCGCCCGAGACGGTGCAACGCGGAGACGACCAGCATCTTGTCCATCATCGACAGAGGGACTAGAAGTAGCTCTACTCCCTACATCACAGATAGGCCGCAGAGAGTTCGACGACGGCAACTCCTGAAGAAAATCAAACGCAAGAGACCCGGTCGCAAGCGCATCAAGTGCGATGTCCCATTGGTCTATAGAAGGCGCTGTCGTAGGACGCGCGACGGGTCTAATCGTTTCGGTATCAAGCCCAGGATGACGTTCGGCAGAACCAGAGATATCGGCAAGCGGAGACCGATCCCTGGTTGCATACGCTCGCAGTGCTTCAAATGGATCGACCAAAGGCAACTCGCGATCCAATGGAGTGAGAGGAGCGGGGCTAGGAGATAGAGTCAAATGACCGTTGGTCGAAGGCGTGTCCTAGTCCGAATCAATAAGTAACCGAAGCCCATAATCTCAGAGAGCATACCTCAAGCTGTATGTGTGGTGCAAAAAAATCAGGAGAGGAACTCGCTGGTGGGACGCCGTCAGCGTCTACCATTGTCAGCGGAGGAAGGCCTTGAAGCCCAAGTGCATTGCAAGCCGTGAACGATCCTAGTCTACTGGTGTCATCGCCACGGTAGACAACCGAGTCCAGATCGAAGACCCCTGAACGAATACTCGAACGAAGGCCGAGAGACGGAGAGGTCAGCGCAGTCGGAGTTGCTAGGTACTCATCAAGTTCCAGCTCTATCGCCTCAATTGTGTCTGAAACACGGATCTCGGTCGTCCGCGGGGGTGCAACTTGTTGGCAGTCCTTCCGCTTGAAGCGAGACCGCCAGACGCGAAAACGAGTCACTACTCGAGATAGTAACGACTGAGAAGCAGGAAGGAACTCGAGTCCTTTGTCCGTCGACGGAGTACCCATATGCGTCTCTGAGATCGAAGCCATTCTGGGGTCTTTACGCAAAGTGCGAATACGTAGTGTAACTGTAAGAGTGATTGAGCTGATTGCGAATTTGTGGCGAATTCTGGAGAAGCGCCTGAGATATACACGATCGCTGTAGTGGTTCGAGCTCTTGGTTTTGTTTGGTACGGCCCACCACGCGCTGATATGGGCAGGAATTACCGTGGAAACTCGAATAAAATTGATATAGTCCTCTTAATCATGTATACAGTAAGGAGGAATTCCCATTCTCACTGTCCACAGGAGAGGGTCGTCCCGTTGTCCTCTGGGCGAACTACATTTTCCGCATTCTATTCCGGCTGTTCCACGGGATTCACTACTCACAACTCGGTGGGGATGTACCGGTAGGCGATACCTGAGAATGCCATCTTCTATTTTTCCTTTCCCCTCTCAAACTATCATAGGCCTGACAACCCCATGACCTTTGGAAATGTTGGTATCGACGCGCTGATGGAAGAACAGTACCTAGTGGAGGGTATGCGGAGAACCATTAAGGCATGCCTAAGGTTCGGAAGCAAGTACTGTAGAGTTTTCTCCTTAACCTACCTGCTACATGATGCCAGCCCACTGGACCGCCTCAAGCCTCGTGTCGAATCCTACTGTTGGCGAAATAGGTTCAGTCTTGGTCCACGAAGAAACATCCACTACAGGAGCTATTCCACTGCTTTGCCGACAGGAAGCGAACAGCTAACCCAGGCGAGGTCGCTTCGCGGTTATGGAAATTGTTATGTTCGTGGGTGGCCGTGGGTGCGTACAAGATGGGCAAAGAGCCTTGGAGCCACATTTCATCACTGGCGTATCAGAGAGGATGATGGGCTGTTCTCGATATTTTCGCGAGTTCAACACTACAATCCCTATTTAATCGTTTCAACTGCCTTTCTGTTCATTATTGTTAAGAACTCGATACCCCTTACACTTGCATCATCACCCCTCTCGAAAGGTATTGCTTCCAGCTACAAAAGCACCTCCCTCTCCTCACTACCGTCTAACCCCTTTGCTTGTTATCAGTCGCCTTTTATCTCGTCTATGTGT
>Ga0307513_10003935_pt1 | contig 19985 bp, 23 predicted proteins | sample 15_EM_MG_FD_202174 | JGI IMG/M metagenome (GOLD analysis project Ga0307513, IMG submission 202174) | Populus trichocarpa ectomycorrhiza microbial communities from riparian zone in the Pacific Northwest, United States - 15_EM | ecosystem: Host-associated > Plants > Roots > Unclassified | place...
GTCTCTATCTGACCTGACCAGACCCAAGGTCCACCTGTTTTCAAAAACATCGTAAATCGAGGTCGAGACTTGGAGAAAATTTTCATGTCCGAGATCGTTCACCCCACCCAGGACCACCTCCCCTCCCGCCTCTCTTCGGCCAACCAGAATCCCTCGGTCTATCTCCCCTATCCCTGTCCCTATCCCTTCCTCTATCCCTATCTCGTCCACCGCTTCTTCCTCTCCAACCGCCCGATTCGGGTCTTCCTCGCCCTCCTCGCGGTGGCGATCCATAGCCACGTTCATATCGATTCCCTCCGTAACCCGGCCCATCAAATTGATCATGGTTCTCGTAAGGGCCCCCCGGACTTCCAAGGTAAGGTGGCCGATGAGGAGGCGAGGGCCCAGATGGAAGATACGGGAGTCGCTGATGCGGATGTAACGGTGGAGGCGAAGGCCCTGGTCCAGGTGGCTGGTGTTGTGGGTACGGTGGGTATACTCCAGGAGGTCCAGGGGGCGGAGGTCCATTCATCCAGGGCGGTGGCGGGCCATGTCCGTTGGATGACGGGGGAACGGGCGGAGGTGATTGTTGGGGTACTGGTGGCGGAATCGGGCCCGGCCCCACCTGCGTGATGGACTGAAGCATTCGTTGGATCTGATCCGGTGTCAAAGAGGCAACTTCTGCTGCCAACGTCGCTGGGTTGATCGGCGATCTAGACGTGGGTGGAGGAGCGATCGGAGATATACCAGGGATAGAAGGAGGAGAAATTGATGGAGGCGGAGGAGGGATACCAAAGCTTGGGTTGGTCGCTGTTTGTTGGAGCTGGGAGATGATCGAAGCCAATCCAGGAGTGCTAGTTGGCAGGGTCGGGAGCGGAGGTGGTGGGGTGGGTGCTGGAGGCGCTGCCAGTTTACCCTTGTTCAAGATCCAAATTCCAATGAGATAGTCTTCGGTTCGGGTCTTGGGGAAACGAAGCGAATCGAGGAGTTCCACATAATCAGGAAGTGGCTCCGATGACAATAGTGGGATGATATATAATTCACGTCCAGGATGGTGCTCCTTCGGTTTCGTACCCCAAGGGAACACGAGTCCGTGTCGGCTGACGAGGCAAAATGAAATCAGCAAACAAGTTTCTGATCTAACACGTCCCCCATCACCACGAGGGAGAAGCCTAGATATCAACTCACTTCTTTCCCAACAGATAATCGATTAGGGACTTGTACGGTGCTTTTTGCTGTCCGGTCTGCGGGGAAAATGCAACAGCGATAAGTTCCTTCGAAGAGTTCATCCGCATCTGCAGAAGGAACTGCGCCGATTTGTCTATCGGAACACGTCCATCGATACGAAGCTGTATTGATGGGAACAAGGTTTGCCACAATGGGGAGTTGTGTTCCACGGGTCTACCCCCCATCTGTCGTGCGAGAACTGGTATTTCTGTGGGAGTGTTGGACTCGAGAGGCATGTTGAGCTGCATCGGCCAAACGTGGGATCACACATCAGTAAACGTGTGTCTACGAGGAATGCAAACGGAGATAATAATTACTCACCGATCCATACCAAACTTGTGGTAGCTCGTCAAACGACGGCTCTTTGGCCGGTGCATCCGGAGGGGGATTAGCGCCGGATGAACGCCCCTCGAGACTATCTGCATCTGGCTCAGCCTCCAGGAACATGTCGAAGTCCTTGTCGTCAGTCGCCACTCCACCCAGGATATCATCGTCCACAAATGGGTCCTTCAGCTCTAGCTCCTTGCCCAAATCGGGTGATGGCTCCACGGGCTCTCCGGTTTCGTCGGGAACCCCGATCGTCTCCCCATTGTCTTCCTGCTTCTTGGGAGATAGTACAGGTGCAGACCAGACGGAGTTTAGATCGAAAGAGGGGCGGACGGTGAGATCGGGCTGTGACGTGTTGACAGCGAATGGCGAAATTCCCGTGGGTCGAGCAGATTGTGGGACGACCGGGGATTGAGGCACTGCGGTGATTGAGGACTCTGGCCCGCCCTCTGCGTTGGCGCCAGTACTGGCAGGCACAGGGGATGTGTCAACGGCCATAACAGAGTCGTGCCCATCGTCATCAATGTTAATCAAATCTGCCAGATTCAACTCTCCTTCAACCTGACCATTCGTCGGCGTAAGCAATTCCGACTGAGTTTGCGCGAACAATGGCGGCCTATCGGTCGCCAAAGGTGAAATGGGACTCTGCTGAAGGTGAAATGGTATTGGAGGAGGCCCACCCCACCCAGCAGACGATGGGTTATCTGGGACGATAGGGGACTCCGGGGGCACAGAACCCGAACCAGATGTCAGAGTTCCCGACCTCATCCTCATCCTCGCCGTTCTCTCCCTCTCTCGCCTCTCCTCTTCTTCATATTCCTTATCCAGATCAACATCGCGGACAGCGGGCCGTCCATCAATGTTCTCAATATCTTGTAGACCCTTATGGGTGACCTTCGCTCGTGGTGCGACGACTTTCTGTAAGATGGAATGTTCCAGAGCTTCTTGTTCAGCCTGCTTGATCGATTCCTTTTCGGCCTCACTAGCGAGATCTGTAGACGACATATGTGCGAGGGCCGTTGGTGGGATGATGAATGATACGATGCGCTTATGCAACGCAGCCCTGTCAGGTCTCTTGAGGTTGAAATCTAGCATTCTGAATCTCTCCCTGTCGTCACAACAAGCGATTAGCGATGATACCGAGGAGTTCAACCTTGGGCGCTTACTTGTACTTTCCGGCAGCCGACGGAATTCCAGTCCTGTCGAACTCAGCATGAGCCTCGAACACGGCTGCTTCGACCTGAGTCGCGTATGCATTGGCCTTGTCCTCCAGCCGAGTTTTCTCTTCCTCGGTTAACTCCGCAGTGGCTTTTGCAAACCCTTTGGCAGCTACCGGTCGCGGTGCATTTGGTTCCGAACCACCGACATCTCCGCCCTCGATCTCGGTCGAGTCCTCAGGGTGGAAATAGGGGAAGGCAAGGAAAATGTTGGAGAATATCTCCTGCAACTTTCCCAAACAGTACTTCCTCGTCGGGTCGTCGTTCGGTCCTCTGGACGTCTTGCTCTTTTTTGCAGGCGGGTTCCCTTCAGCAACAGACTGCTTCCGTTTCAGTTTCGACGAGGAAGATTGATCTGGCCCAGGTGATTCCGTGCTGCGTGCTTTGGTGGGACGCGAGCCTCGCGACAACCTTGATCGTTTGGCTTTCGGCTGATCGTCGTCCTCTTCGTCGTCAGAAGCGTCCGCGTCCTCGTCCGAGGTTTCCATCCTTCTGATCCGCCGCTGTTCGGGACAAGTGAGCTTATCAAAGCCGGCGATCAGGTGGAAATAAACGAGGGATAGGGCGTACCTTGGTTGCAGTCCTCTTTGCATCACCTTTCTCATCGGCCATATACTCGTCGGTGCTCGGGTCGTCGTCTTCCGATTCCGATTCGGGCGGTGGAGGAGCTTGAGCAGGTTCGGGCTCAGGCTTGGGCTCGTAAGTCCTAGTTGACTTGAGTTCTTCTGCCCGTGCTGCAAGGGTATCCTCGTCGACGCCCTCGAGGGCTTCAGGGCCTTCCCACTCTCCTATTAAATGGGCAGAACTGGTCAGTATGTTGTTGGGGGGTACGTTATGAGGTAAGGAAGTCGAACGTCCGCATGTCTCTGTCCTCTGTGGCACTTCGACCCTCTGCCTCAGCTTGTTCTTCGCTCCTCAACTACGGTAACAAAGACCTTCCGAGGGCTCAAAAGCGAAGAGAACATGAACAAAAGGCGGCTCGGAGCAAAGGTACTATGCATGAATGGTCTACCACACGAAGCGCATGAGGGACAGAGGGTTTACTCGGCTCTGGTATGCACACAAGGAACGCAGGGAGACAAGACAGAGAACATGGCATTTTCGACGTTCATGTTCGAGTGAAGAGAGAGGCGGGACGACTACGCGAGTACAGATCAAAAGGGGTAGATACTCACTGGCTGTCCGCAATCCTGTGTCAAGTGAACATGGCCCACAAATATAGACCTCTGCAACCAATAGAGATGGGTGAGATAATGTCCTTGGGTGCTGAAGGAAAGGAGAGACGACTGACCGATATCCTCTGCATCCTCCTCCTCGAGACCGAGGCAACTGAAATGATACCTACCACGGCCAAGGACGTGTCAGCGAACCGCTACCGGAACTTGAATGTACCAGCAAGGGTGCTCACCATTCTCGACAAGCGCCGCAGCATATCATAGGGGTTCCATAATCTTTCCCGCGACAGACACAGTAGACCTGCCCCTTGCCCTTCCCCTTGCCCTTCTTGTTTGCTGCACCAGCGCCGTACTTTTTGACTGAAGCGCCCCCTCGCGGTTTAGTGTTCGTCGTCGTTGTGGTCTTGTTGGCGGGGGGGACGACGATGGTTCCCCGTGTCGATCTTGTCGGCCGACTGGTCGCGATGGAGCTCGTATTCTCAGACATGCCGTGAAAGAAATGACAAAAGGGGATCGTGAATGAAAGAGAGAATCAGCAGACCGCCGGGCAAATAACCGCCTAGTGTGAGTGGCCCCCGAAACTTGGAAAATATAAGGAGGTGATCCCGCGTGGAAGGGCGTAACGAAAAACCCTGGGTCTCTTCGCGCGTCGCCGCGATCTCGTCGTCAACGGGGAAAAAGAAACTTGACGGGGCGATTTTCACAGGCCAGTTACGCGGGACGTGTGTGTCACAGGATGTGACGAGCGGTGGCGTCAGCCTTCCGTAATTGGAAGTCTGTTTCAGACTCCGCCGAGTGGGTCGGACCTCACAGCACGTGAGCCAGGCGCGCTAGCCTGTACAGACGCGACCCCATCTTTCGGATCTCCGTCCGAGATGCACGCGCAAAGGCACAATCACCCTAGCCCCTTTAAGTACCAAGAGGCGGGGTGTGGGTCTCGCCCAACAGATGGTGCCTTGTCATGCAACACAGGACGGGAACCCTTCTGCTTAGCGTCTGGGTTTCCCCATCCCAACGCTGACGCATTGGCATACATTCACGAACTGATCATCTCGACGATAAACCGGAGCCGGTCTGTCCGGAAGTCCACCGTGGTCCGTTGGAGTACATGAACAATTTCTCAAAGGTGACACAAAGATAAGATTACACTTCGAGGCGAGACTTATATAAACCTACGCTTTCCTCCTCCTCTTGGCTTCCTTTTTGGCCTGATTTATTTGCTTCTGCCAGCGCGCCAGATGTTGTTCCCAGTCCTGCGCGGTAACATTGGTGTAATCCCGCTCCGAAGGGTCTGTCTCTATACCCTGGATGACCTCTCTCGGGAACTTCTTCCACTCACTCGACTCCAAACTCTTCTGGATGGCGTCCATCGCGACGATAGCATACAGGTCGACCAAGTCCCGTTGCGCGATCGTCGATTCTTTATCGTCTTGACAATTCTCCAAGAAATCCCAGATGTTGATACGGTCGTCGAACGCGAGGACGTATGGAGTATGTTGAATCGCCGTCTGGAGATTCTCGTTCCTAAGGACGGAAAATCTCCTACGTTCCTTCCACGGCATCCCAGGGACTCCGTTTCGCATCTCGCGATCGTAGAACAGAGCAGGGACGGCGGGGAACATTTCGGAAACCTCTCGTGGGCAGTAGCCTTCCGTGGAGACGCAAACGCAGCTGTTGAAGTGGAACATACCGCAATCGAGGAAGATATCCTCCCCGCGAATGGTGGTGAAGTAAATCCAGCTGTGCTCGTGAGGGGTTTGATCGATGGTGATATTTCCGGTGGTAGAGTCGTAATACGCTAGTCGATCTTGGGGTTGGACAATTGCATCTCCGACAACGATCCCGAAATCTGCTATGGGAGATGACTTGTATGCCAACCTGATCCGGGGCTTACTATCCTGGGAAGAATCGGTGGTATAGATCTCAGAGAGTAGGGCGATGCAAATGGCGATGTTGACGGGAAGCAGGTTACCGCCCCGTGTGATTCTTCGTTGTAGTTTGGACGCGACCCGTGGAGCCGGAGCGTCTGGCCACCATTCCTTGATCATGTCAACAGACATTGGAATTTCATCACCGAGGATGACTAGCCGCGCCTCGTAGCCTCCGGGGAGAACTACAGGGGGCGTATCGGGAGAGGGGTTGTTGAGAATTCGGTGGTTAACCGCAAAATGGACACCGTCGGGGGGATGTGTCCGAACGTTCAGTCTGCACTTTTCGGCGATAAGCGCCAGGAGGGGATAAAAGACGCCGAGATCGATTCTATCAGTCCTTCCTGCACACGTTCCAGACACGAGGACGTTGGTCTGACTGATGAATGTTAGGGAATATAAATGCTCACCACATGACTTTTTGTGAAGTCTCCAATCGACTGATTGACATTTGGGAGAGCAATAGAGTCGCTAAGGGTCAGGGGAGAGATAAGGTGAACCGAGAACAGACTGCGACCATCAAAGTCCCAATACATACCTCGCCGCATTGTGAACACAACTTGAGCCGTCCGTCTGTTGCCGTGGTCGAGCAGACGCCGCAGCGTACCATGCGTTCGATAGGCAACTTGACTGTTCGAAGCTTACCATCAGCTTCCGAGTGATGGTGGAATTTAGCTTCTCCGCTGGACATCTCGAGTTCGGGGGTTATCCAGGAATGGGAGGGGTACCAGATAGGGACAGCGTCGGGCCACGGGCAGAACGGGTTGACGAGCAGATGGGCGTCGCACGCCGAGACAAGCCACGGGTGTCAGACCCCCTCTGGAACACTTAGGAGTCCGGTTGCTAGACCCTGATTGGCTCGAGTCGATGACGTCCACAGGCCAGAAGCGGCTGTGTCGGGCTTGTTTGGCTCGGTTGGAGCGGAACTGATGGACTCACCTTCCGTGGGTCACTTGCCCTTGGTCGACCGTATCGGAGCTGGGCTGTAGTTACGATCCGCCTGACGCAACGCGAGCCCATGGTGATTCAGAGATGACCGGATAGGCTGTGAGCATCCCGGGCTGCTTTTCCCACCCTCGGCTCGCAAGCGGGACAGCCGTGAGATCAAAGGCCGAAGATCAAGCTTACAGCATCTCCTCTCTCCCCATTCCTATCCTCAACGCCGATTAACGACGAGGGATTTATCTCCACCCCCGCCCTTCATATGGACCGTCTCCATTGTTGACTTGTTATACCCCCCGTACTCTCGCCACAACCAGCGCTTGAGCACGCCCTCCGCCTGGCCTACACGTTCCGGGCAGCAAGTTGTTCATTTCACCATCACCCCCGCCCAATTTAGATCCATTTCTCCGCCTTTTAAGTGGCCTTATATCCGTGGAGTAGCGTCGGGCAGCTTTCTACTCTTTCGTAATCGCTGTACGTCTCGTGTTCGGAATGCACCCAAACTGCTCGCGGCCTCATTTCACACCTCGTCTCCTAACTCTCTGTTCTCTCCTTCCTGCTTCCTAGATTCCAAACCTGCGCATCCCCGTCATCACATTGGCACCGTAAATTGCCCCTTTTTCCGCCCTCCTATCTTCAGGGTGCTCGACGTACATGACATCCGCGGTCCTGCACCTCCGAGCACAGCTGGCAATCTCCAGCCCTTTCACCATGGCCCGCGACCCAGACCCTAAAGATAGTTCCATGTCCACCTCATCCAAAGCTTCAGAACCCCCCGTTAGCCCAGACATACAACTCAGAACGTTCAAACGCTTCCGGTCATCTCTTGAACAGAGTATCCGCGCCGCAACGAGGACGAGGTCGAACAAGCACTCTACGACTTCGATTTCCGCAGACACGAATGGGTTGAGCACCACCTCTACAACGGCGTCGAAGGGGAAGGAGAAGGAGGACATCGTCGCCGCGGAGGAACGTACGAAGGTTAAGACCAAGATGCTTCCGAAGGTGTCGTTCAAACTCATGACCCGCGACGGCGCTGGTCCTTCTTCTTCTGTATATGGGAAAGGTCACGCCCATAAGCGGTCAGAGCAGTTACCCACTCGGGAGCCCGGCTCTGCCAGCTACTTGACCCCCTCGTTGCGCCTGGCCTCCTTGTCTTCTCCGGCCCTCCACCTGTACTCTCAAGCTGTCTCTGACGAAACACACTTTCCTGAGGTAGTTTCGTCAACCTCCAACGTTGGCATTCTGGTCTCACCACAGCGGGCACGGTCAAAATCATCTAAACCTCAGTCTCCATCAATCAGCGGACCTAGCGCATTAACTCCTCGCCGATCATCCAAAGAGACCACAAGGGAGTCCAAGAACACCCCAAAACCAAAATTGACATTAACACAAACACCTACTGCCATACGTCAACGGGACTCGATGGACACGCCCAGGCAGCGGGATCGATTCGAGGTTCCCGAGTCACCGTCCCCTCCCTCACGACGACTGGGAACTACTCGTGGATCGGCTAGCACGAGCCACCTCCCACTCTCCCACCCTTCGTCCCCCACGCGAGCGAGATCACCTACATCACGGCACGGTCCGACTACCCCTTCCACTGGCGACAGAGTAGGACGTCCCTCCCTCGATTCACCAACCCCCCGTCGACCCTCAGTCGAAGGAAGGCGTTCTGCACTCTCTGCATCTCGGCCCGGCTCCCCACCATCCCAAATTCGGCCCCGAATCGTCACGCCAAACTCGCCGGGCAGGACCACTTCACCTGCTCCACAAGCACGCGGGGATTATACGTATAACAGAAACTTCAATCTGTCAGCGGCATCCCTCTCTTCCTCCGTCCCGACAAATTTAAGCAACATCGGGAGCTCCAATTTGAATGCCAATCCGGAACACCGCGATCTACTGCGGCAAGCAACGTCAATCTTGTGCAAAGAACTCTTGAAGCCCCCAGGACATAATACGACCGGATTGGGAGCGATTGAGTTGGAGGAGATTGAGTTGAGGCTCAGGGCACTAGCCAGACTAGAGCGCATGTGGGGAAAGAGCGGCGGCGCCAACGCTAATGGGGTTTCCAACACTATTGGGAGTGCGATTACTGGTTTTGGTGGGCTTGGTGCTGGTGGCGCTAGCTCTGTGGGAGAAGATCGAGAACGGAGGTTGTTTTCTGAAGCTCTGAGGGACGGTTATGTCCTGTGCCAGTGAGTACTTCTTTCCCGTCAGCCCCTTCGTCTTCCCTCCCTGTTCCCTCCATTCTTCGACATGGAGCCCGCGGGCTCCACTCGTTGAAAATTCCTTGCAATTTCCCCCCCTTTTTTTCTCCCCACTCACAACGCTCGACACGGAGTACATACGTTTCTGGACACCCTACTAACCTGGAAAATGAACAACAGATTGATGAACAAACTTCGTCCTGGATCGATCGCCCGCGTTGACAAGCGGGAGAACGGCGTGGTCCGGACCTCAAACGTCACCAGGTTCCTTGCCTCGTGTTCGACCTTAGGGCTCCCTTCGGAAGACCTCTTCCGTCGTGACGACCTCATCGAAGGCTCCTTTGAATCACTTGCCCGTGTTTCGAGGACCATCGTCTCTCTCATCGAAACTTCAGAAAACCCTCCTCCCGATCGTCTGAGATTCCAAGGCCGTGGGCCGTATCGACAGTCCACTGGGGTGTCGAGGGCCGCACAATCCACTCCAAACTTGGTTCAACCCGTTTCGCCATCTTTCCAAGTTCGTGGTCAGGGACGCGCTCAGGTGGAGGTGCCTGTACCTGTACCTCCCCCGAAGAACGGATCATCCCCCATTCCCATCGTTAGGAAGAAGTGGAGCCCGACCACTGGAGGTCTCCCTCCCGTCCACTCTTCCACCCCTACGATTGACGACGACGCCGAGGTGGATGTTGACGAAGACGGCATGGTGAGATCTCCGGGAAGGTATAGGATCGTACGGGACGATGACGATGGTGACGGGACTAACGAGTATGAGAGCGGTAGCGGGGGGCAAAGAAGGAATAGATTCGAATACCGAAGTCGGGACGACGTGCCCCCAATTTTGACCCCTCCACCGAGGTCTCCACTTCGTCCGAAGCCCAGCTACGACAGGAACCGCCAGATACCTTCCTCCTCCTCCATGACGACCCCTTCATCACAGGTGGATCTGAGCTTGTCGTCTACCCCCCCGGGAGACTTATATGGACACCGCTCTCGCTCGTTGGCGAACGAAACGAGGCAGAGTGTCGCGTCAAGCACTCTTAGCGACATAACCACCTTCTCTAGCCTCTTGGATGCTAGGCAGAGTCTCGTCAGCAACCAAGGTGGCGCAGGTGGAGGAAGGTTTGGCACAACCAGGACGGCCACCACCGAGGCAACCTCTTATTTCGTCTCGGAAGCCCCCTCATTCAGTCGCACAGAGGCTAGCTCGATCATCCCCTCACTTAACGACGAGTATCACCGAGGCAGGAAAAGGTCTGGCGGCGACTCCAGGGCTCCCGGGTTACAGGATCGCAAACCAAGTGAAACCGCTGGTGTCGATCTCACCCGAGTCGCTGAAGAGACTGAGGGCGGTGGGTCCAGTATGGTTGGCAGGCTCAGACCCAGGGAAAAGTCATCCAGTGGAGAAGACGGCCGCTCCCGGGTTCGGGCTGCCATCAGGCTTGGGAAAGGGAAGTGGCCCGACGACTTTTTCCCTCCCGGGCCTCTCTCCCCTGACAACGATTTATCGGAGAGTCCTAAACCCATCACCCCGCTGTCAACAACCCCACCTAGGAAGTTAGCCATCGTTGGAAGGTCAAATGACAGCACGGAATCGTTACCTCAGTTCCCTCGAAAACCCTCTCATCGCTCAAGGCACTCTCTCGACGCTGCTCCTACCCTCTCACCCAAAGGTTCTGTGTTCGGAAGAGACGCGAGCCCGGACAACCGAACGACGCCTCCCACTTCGAAGGTCATCGTACCCCGTCGAGTTTCCCAGGGTCGCAGCCCCAGTTTGCTTGGGCGAAGTAGTTTGGACAACGAAGGACGGCCGATACTCGATGGCCCCGTTCCTTTTCCCCGTACCGTCTCTGGTTCTGGGGATCAGTCAAAGCAGAACAACGCTACCTCCGATCCAGCCGTGGTCGCTGGGACCAACAGACCCCATGCTGTGGAAAAGCCGAAGCTCGTTCGTGGGAGATTTCAGAGCGAGATTGACGGTTCGTGTTCGAGGAGGAAGCCTCGTCATACCTCGGATGACGACTCGGGTCGCAACCCTCGGCGGTCGAGATTCGAAAGCATGGTCAATCTTGGTGTTGCCACGAGTACCGCGAGTGCGAGCGATCTTCTCAACCGGAATTCATTAGAGGATAACGCTGTCCGACCAACTGTGATAGTAAGGGAGGAAGGGAAGCCAGCTACGCAGTTCGTGAGTACCCTTTTCGTCCTTCTCTCCCTTTTATCGGCCTGCGGAGCACCCCTGATGCCGTGCCTTTTTTCAAACGCGGCTGCGGCTTCACTCCGCTCCTTTCAGCTTTTTTTTGACTCAATGACTATTTTCCATTTTTCTGACGTATCTCCGCTCTGTTTCAGCAACTTGGGAACTGCATTGGTCGGGGACAGTTCGGAGCGGTATACCGGGCGTTGAACCTGAACACGGGCCAGATGGTCGCGGTTAAGAGGATCAGCTTGACTGGGTTGAAGGAGGATGAAATCTCACAACTGATGAAGGAGGTCGACCTCGTCAAGAGTCTCTCGCACCCAAGTATCGTCAAGTATGAGGGTATGGCGAGGGACAAGAATACTCTTAGTATCGTTCTCGAGTGAGCCCTTTTTATAGCTCTCTGCATCCCCCCTGGACCCCTGATCGACCTTCCCAATTTCTCAGGTACGCCGAGAACGGTTCATTAGGTCAGACCTTGAAAGCCTTCGGGAAGTTGAATGAGCGCCTGGTAGCCAGTTACGTGGTCAAGATCCTTGAGGGTCTGCATTACCTCCATCAGAGCGACGTCGTCCATTGTGACCTTAAAGCGGCCAATATTCTCACCACCAAGAATGGTAATGTCAAACTGTCAGATTTTGGTGTATCCCTGAACTTGCGCGCGATGGAACGAGGGATGGAGGATGTCGCGGGGACTCCGAATTGGATGGCCCCGGAGGTTATCGAGTTAAAAGGGGCCTCTCCCAAATCGGACATCTGGTCACTGGGGTGTACCGTGATAGAGCTACTCACTGGGCGACCTCCGTATGCCGACATCGCTAACGGCATGTCTGGTGAGACTAAACTTCAATGAGCCTTCACCGTCATGCGGATGCTGATACATCGTGTGAACAGTTATGTTCCGCATCGTGGAAGACACCGAACCACCCATTCCAGAAACGGTCTCGCCCCTCCTCGATGACTTCCTGAGGCAGTGCTTTCAAAAGGACCCCGCTAGCCGACCCGATGCCGAAATACTATGTGAGCATGAGTGGTTGAAAAAGAACTGGGGCCTTCCCAAGGTTTGTTTTCCCGCGCACTTCTGAGAGGATGTGTATACTGACGAGGTTTGGTTCAGGAACTGCGTCCACAGGACAGTATCCCCTTCCTTCGTCGTGTCAGCGCGGATTACAACAAGATGGATGTTCGACTCCTACTTTCTTCAAACAACGAATCCGCGGAACCTAAGACTCACGTTCGCGATGAGACGCCACGCACTGAAGAGCCTCCTCATATCCATTCCCCGCCTCCCACCCCTGGCCGTTCGACGAATCAAGATAACGATAACCCTGCCGTCCAGGAGCACTCGTTCGTCAAGACAACATTTAGCAAACGTAAGTGATGACGCCTGTGTACGAGAACCTACGTTTGTTTACTAAAGCTCCTTATTTAGCCGTCATCTGCCGGGTCTGTAACCTGCCTGTCAAAAGGAGCGCCGTGCTCTGCGACCAGTGTAGTCTTATCGCCCATTCGAAGTGTGCTCACAACGCCCCTCCAACGTGTAACCTGAGGGCTCAGCTGCTCTTGTACGCCCAATATGCAGAGAACGGTTCTTCGCCTTTGGAGTTTACGGGGCCGATGACCCTGAGCTCAAGTACCGACGGGGTCTCGACACCAAGAACAAGCTTCGACTTTGGCCAGCCGTCCCCAAGCTCTGCGACTTCGCCTGTTCACCCTCCTACAGCTTTCAAGGTGCTCACGGCATTCAAGCGGTCACGGTCGTCGTTGTCTCCGGAACCCGCCACTCGATCAACTCCATCGGTCAACTCTATACCTACCCCTCGTGAACGACGTACTTCCTTCCTTCCACCAAACCCACTGAAACGGAAAGACAAGGAGGCTGCGAGGTCACTGTCCAGCAATAGCACCTCCCCAGGACCCTCGAGCCTCCGTAGTCAAGGGCGGGACGGCAGCACCAACAATACCCGTCGAAGTGCAGGCACGAGAAGCGAGAGTATTGTTTCCAGGGATAACGACGCAGAGGCCTCAAGGCTGTCTAGGATCACCGGGTACTCTGTGATTTCGGTTGGGTCCGACCACGAGCAAGGAGTCAGCCCTACTACTGATATACCTGGCGGACTGCCTTCTTCATCCACGACCTCGAAGAAGCGTGGTTCGAAAAATAACGACGGATGCCTTGTTCAGTGATTTTACGCCCTCAATTTCCTGCCGTTCCGTCCATTTCTAGGACATGAGATTGTACTTGACGCCTTTCACGAAATCATGGCGCATTGTCCTCCTCCACCCCTCAACCAACTGTATAACATCCTGTATATAATAGAACATCAACCAACCCCCATCCCCTCCACTTGCACATCTTCTGCTTTCTCCATCTCAACCTGTTTCTTTCTTGATCGGAGAGCTGTTCATTGGCTCTCCTACACCTCACTCGTGCGGACTCTCGATCCGGGCCTTCCTGCGTATATGCACAACGGGAGGGTGTACGGAACAATTATGCAATAGTCCTCTCAGCTTCATCCCCCACTTTTATACTTGCCCATCTGTCGATTAATTCTCTGCATACCTCACCTTTACCCTCTCGCAAGTCGCAGCCATCGAGCTATCCACCCATTTCTCCCCTCTATCATTCATCTCTTTATCAGTGACTGTTTGGCCTACTATCCGGACTGGGCTCCTCTCTCTCACCACTTCATCGGCATCTTATTCGAGTATCGAGACCATGTACTATTACCTCAATCCCCAAGTACAGTAGTTCTTCTGTGAAATTTGTTCTTAATAAACCCACTAGTTCTTGTATTTCGCGTACCGCGAAACAGACAAAAATTCTGGAAACAAAACAGTGGGTGACTATCCGTAAGACTAGTACTAGAAAAATCTCTAAACGCTGTCGAGGGGTGCCACTAGTCGAGATCCATGCCGCTCACAACCCGACACGACGGACGGAGTCCTGACAGTTGCCCCATAAGTCCCCTGATATTCATCTAGACTCGCGTGTACATAGTGGTGCCTTACGGACAGTCACCCAGTTATGGTGAGAGTACTTGCTTGAACGGTCGACGGGTGTCTCGGCCCTCACCGACACGCCACCTCTTCCCCCCTAACCACGACTTCGGCCATGCCTTGATCAGCCTATCCCCAAAGGTCAAAACCAAACCCCTCCCTTGATATAGGTAGTCGCGTTCCAAGATATTTGTGATATGTACCCGACTTAAGTTGGTTTCCCAGTATGGGCCGCGCGAGGCTAACATCGACTCCATCCTAGCGTTGGATAAACAAATCGCAGAGGTGGTGGCGGGAGTTATCTAACTGAAACGTTCTCGAAACTCCCTACTGACCATCGCGTACACCTGTCAATTGAGCGCTGTTCTCGTGAGCCCGGGGGGCTACGACGCCCGCTTCGCTGGGGTGCGGAAGGATTCATACAACTTCCTCCTCATCTGTCAGCACCGGTTCCAAGCCGCCTGCCGTACTCCAGGGCTGTGGCGTTCCTGTGGTAATAGTTTGGAGGACTGAAAGCGCCATGATGACACTTTCGTTCTGGGCTCTCTGCGCTTGAACTCGTGTTGGACAGGTGGAGGCGCAAAGACGGATGTTTCGGGGAAGCCCTACGCGATGCACCCGGAGACCCCACCGCCCGTGATGCTATACGCAAAGTTCATCTCAAGGGTCACGGGGGCCTCTTGACCTCTATCGTTTCGCCTTTGGTTCCCGAAGACGAAGGTATCCGACACACCTGCATAGCGTCGATCGGTTTGAACAGCGTGGATGTTTCCAATTTCTTCTCCCGACATCGTTTCACAAATTTGCGAGATCTCGACCTTATTGGGTGTTTGGGTCTCACATGGGACCCCCTAAAATTGCATACCGCAGGACTCGTCGATTTGTCGTTCCACTACGACCCGACCCTATTCTAATTTCCCCCCAACTGCGCCCCTCGCCTCGAATCCTGATATTCGGACTTTAATGCTGTAGATGCCGATATCCAACGGCGATACCGGATATGATTCTGGAAATCGAGCATCGTTACGTTTCCTGGAGGGGCTCTCCTTGATAGGGAACATCCACTACATCTTCCCAATCCTACACCGACTGAGGCTTGACCGTGCGAAGTTATTTTTCCACGGATCCGTATGGGAAGAGGCTAGGCAGGTCATCGGACCACGCATTCGGGAGTATTTCCAACGTGATCCGAGGTTCAGAGACAGGCTCCGGGCATTCATCTCATCCAATGGCAGCTGTGTTTCGCTTGAGGCTAATGTCGTGGGTGTTGGGTACCGCCCTTCGGATCGACTGCCAAACTACCGCCCCCCATACAGGACCTTTAAGGTGGCGCTACTTCCAGACGTTCCGAGAAAAGCACAGAACAAGCTATACATGAACATCCTCGCGCTCGTTCCCCAAGAATGTGTGGCCCATCTCGAAACGAACATTGATAATGTGATGGAGGAGCTACTCGTCGCTATGCCCAACATCGAATTGCTGTACCTCGTATACGCGACGATGTCCGGTGGGTTCCTGCTACCGAACCCAGGTAGACAAAATGCACATATGCTGCTCCCCTCTCTGCAATGACTGTATTTAAAGTATGTGGAAACGGGTGATAGTTGGGATCCTCTGGTCTGCTGCCTGACCTACCAAACCTCGCATGAGTTGGAGTTGAAATGATGAAGGTTATTATATTGAAACCAGTTGTTCATTATATAACGACAAGATTAGACCGCGATCAAATCCACTATAATCGGACATGCATACTCAGCGGCCAAGACTGATGCGGGCTCATGTAAGGGCAACGCTCGGAAAACCACTCCAAAACCACACACAGAGGTCATATGATGAGTGCTCCTCCCTCCCACACCGGACATTCACCAAAGGGGCACTCCGTGTCCGGATCTGGAATGTAGTCAATCCGGCCAACCAACTCGTATATCTGATCCAGCACGTCCGCACAAATGTGAACCCCTTCACCGGATATTTCGATCGAAACGGCCTGATTACCAGAGGTTTGGTGGGCCAGGTAGGTGACAAGGGGGCTCCAACCTTCATCACCCGCTTCGACGCCCTCAAAACCCAGCCACCGCAGGGAGGGGAATAATTTCTGGTGCGGATTTGGTCCGTTTTCGTCCGGCATCAGGAACCCTGGATACAATATCGTGCCGTAGACGCGTAGGTGTTCAACGCTGGACATCTCGGTGATTATCTCCTCCATTGCGTCCGTCAGGGAGTCTACTTCGAGACAGACGACGTTTTCTCGGGGGAGGAGCGCGAGGGTATCGATACACAGTCTCTCCAGATCTTTCCACGGTACTTCGGGTATCACTACCTGGAATGATACGTGCGGGGGTTTGTGTTGTGGTGTTCCATCCAGGATATGGCAATCAATACTAGCGGTGGAAGCATGCAGCAAAAAAGAGTCGGTGGTAAAGGAGGTGAATACTCCAAGCCTATCTTTGAGCCTGGGATCACGCCGGAGGTAATTTCGAATATATGGCCTGATGGTTTCGTTGGCTTCCTCTAGTTTGCAGTCGTAGAACCATAGTTCTGCATCGTCTACCATTTCGGGGAGCTCCAATCGGCGAAGGATCGGGAAGACGTGGTGAAAGTCTCCTGTCAAGATAAGCTTTTCCAGGTGACATAGCAGCGCCGGTGGTGTAGAGTCGTTCCTGCTGTCGTCGTTGATCACCAACCGTCGCATCACAAGGGACCGAATATTGGGGTTCGAGGCGAGTAATGAAAGTACTTGCGACGTGGTTGGAATGACTGAGGGTGGGGTCACGTCATCGAAGATGAGTATGAGGTCGACGAGCGCCATGGTATGCGATTTTAGGTGGTCCCAGCACAAGATCTTGGGGCTGCTGAAGAGGTAGAGATTTCGCAATTTTGGGAAATGGTGGCGGGCGAGGAAATTAGAAACATCCACGCTGCTCAACGCGATCGACTCCATACGGCTGTGTCGGATCCCTTCGTCTTCGGGGGTCAATGAGGATATGACGGCGGTTGCTGTTAAGTGGCCCTCGTTGGGACACCTGATATGAACCTTTCGTATGACGCCACGCGCAGCGCGGTCCCTGAGCACGTCCCGTAGAGCTTCGTCGAAGGATCCAACCCCGTGTCGGGCTAGATCCAGCACAAGGTCAACTGGGGCAGACGGTCCAGAGAGAAGGTACCGTCGCCTCCAGTCTTCCAAATTGTCGCCCCAGAAGCTCCACAGTTCCGGGGTAGTACGCGCGACTTGGAACCAGTGGTGGCAAATGAGGAGGAAGTTGTATGAACCCTTTCGTAACTTGGGAAAGTAGCCTTCACTGGCCTCCGGGATGACGTTCAAATGGAAGATGCGCCCGAGGATTTCCGGGGGTATGCGCGCGACGTTCAATAAGGAGTTTCGAGTACGTTTGAGCCGTGCGAGTTCCGCCGTTATCTCCTTGATTCGTTCATCCAAGACCAGGATGGAGTCGATGTTGACCTCGCGGCCCATTGTTGGTGCTAAACCTGCGTCAGATGTCATAAACGCCCCGGAATGCGTTCACTTACGTCGATGGGCGTGTCTGTTTTCTACTCTGTGAGAGACGGGTCGCTCTTCGAGGGCTTGAACTTGTGGCGGTAAGGAGGAAAAACGGCGTCTTAATATCGGTCATCTCCGGCAGTACAGGGCGGAACTCCAAATTCCAAACATGAGCAAGCTCAAGTTGTTTATGGGGACATTTCACCTCTGAGGATCCCGCAGTAGTGGTAGGGACTTGTTTTCTTGAACGGCAGAACCCGGGGCTGAGACCCTCAGCTATGATTAAATATTCAACTTATACTGTCTGTGGAGACTATAGTATCGTTTTCCCGCGGGTGAGCCGATCTCACTCGCACATCAACGAGCTATACACGGCCAACGGTCTGAGAGGTCTAGATATCATCCGTGGCCAGACATCCAAGGATGACCGGGCATTGAATGTAAAATATTTCGGGCTGGATGTCCACGGACATCCAGCGATCCACGGACCACCTCCAATTGCATTAAGTGGATATCATGGGACATCTGAAACCAAGGACATCCTTTGGATGTCCCGGCTGATCGGTCGTGTACCATCCGGTTGGTAAGGGTACCCCACTCGGGTGGTGCATCGCCGAATCTGTACTCTACACGCGAGGTGTGTTTCCTGAGCTGGGATACTGGAATATCATCTCCTTCGTTCGCGTAGCCTCGATTCCCGCTCCTCCGCCACACTCAACAGCTCATCGACCTGGACGTTCGATGCAAAGAATAATCTCCCCCGGCTGGGGCACGGTACGATTTTGGAGAGGTTCAGGACGAGAACAAAAATGAGGTTGTTGGATCGAGAAAGCGTGAGGGTGCGGATCCACTCTCGGAATCGTTGATCCCACTGTTTTGATGATGTCAAACCCCTAGCAGAATATCCCCTTCACTATTTCCCACCATGATTGGATGGGTAATATTCTCCTCCACCGCGTCTGGAATGTTCTCAGGAAAGGTGGAGTTTGAGCTGACATTGTGAAGGAATTTGTCCTTCACTCCCTCCGACTGCAGTTTCCCCCGGCGCTAGTTATCGCGGCAGACTCTGCTTGTCATTGGCTCGTTGCCTGAAATTAAGTTGCACGGCGGTGACCTGTTGGTCGTCGACAAGAGGTGGGTTGATCCGGTGCGCGTTCTCTATGGTATGAGGCTGAACCATTCTGCGATGGTTACGAATGCGACCCTCAAGTCACCAGGATCTGAGTAGTACGAGAAGCTCACCACGACGCTCGAGAGCACCGAGGGTCGATCACGCTCTGGACGACCATGGAGCCGATCGCCCCCCTCTGTAGGCCGAGACCAGCTGTAGCTCTACAGGTCAAAGTTGTTTTTTGGAGCCTGAATGATAAATCTTGAAATTTCAAGCTTGGAGGTGATTTTCAATCAAGATCGGAGAGAAGTTGTTCGGTCTTTCGCGTAATATCAAGTATCGGAGACAGCTTTGCCATATAGCGGTACCGGTAGGAATTGGTTACAGATTCCATTGCAATCAGGCTCACATACTCAGCGGCCAAGAGTAATGCAGATTCATGTAAGGACAACGCCTGTAATATCAGATCAAGATCACACCCTGTGGTCCCTCCTACCGTAACGGACATCTATAAGTGGGGCACTCCTCCTTCCGATCTGGAACGTAGCGTATCCCTTCAACCAACTTATATATCTGAGACAGCACATCCACACAGATGTGAACCCCTTCACCGAATACGCTGAGCAAAATGGCCTGATCACCGGATGTTTGGCAGGTCAGGTAGGTGACAAGTGGTCTCCAATCTCCACTCTCCCCGTCGGTGCCCTCCAAACACAGCCGCCGCAGAGAGGGTAGGAGTTTCTGCTGCGAATCTGGTCTGTTTCTGTCCGACAGCAGGAATCCTGGCCGCATTGTCACGTTGACTAGGTGTAAGTGTTCGATGTTAGGCATCTTGGCGATTATGTCCTCTATTGAAGTCACCAGGAGGTCCGCTTTGAAATAGACAATGCTTTCTCGGGGGAGGAGCGCAAGGGTATTGACGCACAGCCTCTCCAGATCTTCCCAAGGTGTTCCAGGTATCACTACCCGGAATGTCACATGTGGGGGGTTTTGAGATGGCATTCCTTCTAGGTCGTGGTGCTCAACACCGATGGTGCAAGCCCGAAGTGAAAAAAAATCGAGGTCGGATGAGGTGAAAACTCCGAGCCTGTCTTCGAATCTAGGATCACGTCGGAGGTAATCTCGAATGTATGGCCCGATGATTTCGTGGGCTTCTCCGAACTTGCAGCC
>Ga0307513_10003936_pt1 | contig 19985 bp, 30 predicted proteins | sample 15_EM_MG_FD_202174 | JGI IMG/M metagenome (GOLD analysis project Ga0307513, IMG submission 202174) | Populus trichocarpa ectomycorrhiza microbial communities from riparian zone in the Pacific Northwest, United States - 15_EM | ecosystem: Host-associated > Plants > Roots > Unclassified | place...
TTTAGCATCCAATAACCGCTCACTTTTCGTGTGCAGCCTCATATGAGTGGGCTAATGTCCACCTTCATTCGAGCCTTGCACAGTATCATCTGTTGCCGAATCTTGCTGAACCTCAGACGAGCTGCGACGCCGAAAGGTCCTTCAACGATCTTGGAGTCAATCACCCTCCAGTTCGCGACTGCTCCTGGGCAGGAGACGAACCATGACGAAACAATTCAGTTCGATACGCGTGGTGCGCGGGATGATGAAGAGGAATCCTGTCAGCAGCCGGATGAGGAATTCGTTGAAGGGCACAGTTGATCATTTCGCTTCCCTTTTGTCCTCGTATTTATTTATTGAGGCCGAGCCCTCTGTTAGGTATCACAGTTCAAGATTTGCGCATCCACGAGAGTCTGAGATTCGTTCCTGAAGATTCGGAAATGCTTCCGGCGCTACCCCGGCGTTCTCCCCTCCTCAGGCTTGCGGGGAAGAACGTCAGGCTATACGGTTACTCCCGATGAGGGCGCCAATCTCTCTTAAGCCCTCCTTCGATGTGGCGAGCAAAGGTATCGTGATCAACGTCCTCCGTGAATACCCTTTCACTGCTGAAGGTGTGTAGCAGGCCCAGATCGATTTGCCTCGTGGGAAGTCTGCGGGCGAGTTGGTCATCGAGATTGGTGATAAAATATATGGAGACACGGAAAGTATGCACGATTAGGTTTAAGCGTTTATCCTCCGATTCGGATGTATTGATCGGTGGGTCGGTGGAGTGGGGGGAAGATTGTCCGGAGCCCTCCGACCATCAGAAGGTGATGCCGTTTGTTTTGTTCTTTCGAACGGGGGTCGATTTCCAGCCTGGTCGCGGTACACTGGCATACTGACTCTGGCCCTTCAGCTTCCTCCGCAGTCATCCCCGCCACTACCTTCAGATTTCCTCAAGACGAAATCCAGGGAATGCGTTCCCTCTGGAAGACTAATTTCGTGACGAATTTACGCCACCGGCGCGTTCCTGATGAACCTTCCAAGCACCCTCCTGATGAACCATCCAGGTTCATTCCTGGGAGGTCTGCACCACAGCATTCGTAAGCCCCCATTATGCGATGGCATATACCAACTCAATTGAGCGTTCGCGCAGAACGGGATAAAAACATTCCTCCCCCTCCTCCTCTCCTTTCTGTCACCCGCAACCGTGATCCAATTTAGGTCGGATGGAGAGTGTTACAGACATTGTTGAGGCCGTCGCGGTTGCGTCGGGGTCTAAAACTACCGCTGTAAGTGTTTCCGCCACCACGCCACTACCCACACCAGTGTCGAGAAATGTTACCCTGCGATGCTCACGAAAACCCCTCTCAATTATACAGTACAGTTATGGTGAGCCCCTAACCTACGATTCAGTGCTCAAAACTCTCATCCTCTCACCGCCAATTTTCGTCCCTCAAGTCTCCATGCTTGCGTTCTTGGTAAGTCCGTTCCGCCACACTCGCGGTGTTGGAGACAGTTCTTCAACCTCTCGCGATCGGATGATGATCGGTCACTAGGTGTACGACTGGCTGATACTCTTCGATTGTGAAGTCGAGTATGTCTGGCGGAGCGAATGGAGTGTCCCCAAGATCCTCTTTATCATAGCTCGGTACGGAGCATTATTTGATATGCCGGTCCTTGTCGCCAGTGAGTCGGACTCCACCCTTGTGCGTCATTGGAATGAGGCGAATGCTGATCGTGATTCCGGTGCTGTGTAGTAACTACCGTTCCGTATGGTGCGATAGATTCTAATGCAAGTGGATATTAAATGCGGCTATTACGGGCTGACCAATAGGAATGCCTCAGACGTGCAGCATCCTCTTCAAAATCGTTGCGTGTGAGAGAAAACGCTGCATATAGAGCTTGTTTACATCTGACTATTACCGGTTTGTCACAGGGAGCACGTTCCTTGGAGTCTCCATCTCCGAATGTCAGGCATGGGAGTGGCACTCGCTGTTTTCTGCGCTCATTCTTTGATTGTTTACAGCCATTCTCCTGCTGAGAACTGCCGCGATATACTCCGGGTCGAAGCGCGTTGTCATTCCTCTATCAATCGTTTATGTGGTCTGTCCCTACATAAACTCGCGGGATTGTGTGGCTCACTGTGTATGTAGGTAGGGACAGTGGCAGGGGCCATAATTACCGGGTTTTATCTCCACGCGACGCTCGGTGAGTGACTTTTAGACTTGCATGGCTAATGTTTCTGATCGATGTCATCTAATCAGCTGTCGGGCCACCCGTCCCCTGGCTCAGCGGATGTTCCATCATGCCGACAACCAGGAGGATCGTCTTTCAGTCTAGCTATTTGATTATCCTTGGTTATGAACTTGGTAGCAATTTCACCGTCCGTGCCACCGCCTACTAATTGACCATGGTTGTAGTCATTGTCACCTTGACCGTCAGCAGAATGTTCGGCAATTGTACGTCTGCCCCACCCCTCATTTGATTGTGACGTAACACTCAGCCTTTGTATTAGTTTACTCAGGTGCCCCACTGATGAAGGTAATATACCGAGACAGTGAGCCCTTCACCGGCATTCTCCAACGGAGGACCCATTAACATCATGTCTGCTAGGCATCGGCTTCTTCCTTGTGTTATTCGGTAAGGAACCCTTCGATTCGTAGTTTCGACGCTAAATGGCGGGGTCCAGTTTTGACTCTTTCTGCGTTTATTGCTCATATGCTGGCACCGGTAAAGCAGCATTCTCACAGTCTTCTGGTCCAGAATCTGATAACCATACACTTTCACGCAGCCTCATTTCTTTAACCTCCTGACCGCTTCCGCTCGAGTCGTGCACAGTATCGTCTGTTGCCGTATCTTGCTGAACCTTAGGCGGGCCGCATCGCAGAGGGTTGGTTCGGTGGCCATAAGGTCAACCGGTCTGGTCTTCGCGACCGCTCTCGAGTCAGAAACAAACCGGGCGGATACGGTTCAACTCGAGGAGTATGGTGTGCGGAGTGGCGAAGAAGATTCTACCTACCGGGATTTTGTTGTCGGACGCAGTAGTTAATCGCTCCTCCCGATACCACCACGTTTCTATGGACTCTTATCTAACTTTATTAGGTAAAATAGCCGCAGTTATCGCGGTTTATAAAGAGTTTGGCACGCAACACAAAGCAATAAACCGACGGGCTCCTCCGTCATCGACCCCGGCCGGACCAAGGGTCGTGTACCAATTCCGCGTAAAAACTCTCAGGCTACTCGGCACCGAACGACTGAAGATCGCCACTCGGCCCGGGTTGCTAAGATTTTCACCATGCGCACCAAATGTGGCCAGCGACATCTAAGGTGACCCGAGAGGTACGTCCGGACCGAAAAACAAACGTCCTCCAGGGGATCGCAGTCGCCATGAGAGTTCATTCGACCAGGTGAAACGACGATAATGAATTGTTCGCAATGATTGGGTATTCATAGCCTTGTTTCATTCTGCGATTATTACCCTCCTACTAGTGAGATGCGTAAGCAAATTCCCAAAACTTTCTGATCCGAAACCTGGTGGTTGCTCATTTTCGTGAAGTATGTTCCTGCCGACGTCACGTTTCGCTTCTTTTTGATTCTTGTCTTTATTTATTGGGGTAGTTGTTGGGTGACTGAACGACTATCCGCAAGGCGGGAAATATACACGTTCGTTTAAAATGGGACCCACCAACCGATATCTACTCCTCAATATCTGAGCACCCTCCGCGCCCCTCCGGACTGAACCAAACAGCCGTGACCTGTCTCGAACCAACTATGAGATCCTCGAGTTGTTAAAGTGAGAAATCGTGCTTAGGAAGCAATTAACGTCTGGCTGGCAGTTGACACGACCGCACTAGCTTTGAAGTTGAGGGCAGCACTGATGGATGACGGATTCTGGTAAGAGAAACCGTTGCGGGCCTGATTGAGGTCTCGGAGTAGCTAAAGGAGTCGTTGGCGACGTGGAAGTCTGTCTTTTTGGCCATCTTGGCGAGTATTAGGTATTATCGTCTGCACGATCCAGATGAAGGGCTCACTATATGGGAACAAGATGGTATATCCAGTCATTGTGCAACTCTGAAGCATTCCTGGAAGTAGGCATGCGAGTCGGTGCTAATAATACGATGTTCATTCTAGCTGACCTTGACACGGGGCCGAAAACAACGGCAAGAGCGTACCTGGATTCACCGCCTCCACGAATCGATCCCGGAACCTCAGCGTTGATGCGGGAGGGGAAACCGCTTGGGGTAGGAAGTCCAGCGACCAAATTCTCGAGACCGGCTTTGTCAAGGTTGTATCGAGGGGAGAGCTTTGTGGGGGAGCCTTTAATCTGGAGAGTAGCTGAGATAGCAGGTGTACCACGGCCTGAGACGAAGTTTAGTGGTGCAAAAACGCGCATGTAGTGAGGAGATAATAACCCGCCTGGCCAACAACGACGACCACCTCCCCGTTTTCCTTCCTGATGAGTATATTCAGGTGCGCATAAGTCAAAACCAATGTTGTCCCAGCGAGATCACATCCGCCGCATGACGGAACTTGGTGACCTTTTGAGGCTCCTCCGGAGTAAGCGAATTTGTAGATCCGAGGTCGACGTGGTATCTGAGGATGGAATCCGGGGCGTTTTGTCCTTCCGGGTGGGGATTGGGACGGTGAGTGGTGTGACGGAAGATCCGCGGGTCCGAGACATCACCCGCTCCGGGTCTCCTCACGGAGCAGGTTTAGCTAGGGCCCGGCCTTAAGGCCAGAGGGGAGTCCAAACGCACAGATTCTGCTCGGGGATTCCCTCTCAGTTGTACGAATTGGCCTGACCACAGGCCGCCTTCACTCGACCCTGTAATTACCGCCCAACTGCCTCAAGACAAAGTATGGGGGGTGCGTTTCCACCAGAGGTCCAATCCCGGAGCGGATTCATGTGATGATCTACCAAAAGCTTTCTTCCATTTCTTGCGACTGGGTCCCGTTGTGGGCCGGATGGATGGCATGTATTTTGTTACCTTGCGAGTTCTCGTTGTCGCTGTGGGTCTCGCTGCGCGCCCGTCACCCAGATGTCTAAAAACGTCACTTGCGACGCTCACCAAATCCACTTCAGGATCTGCAACGTATCCAGCATAAGTCCCCAGTTTCAGTATAACAGGCTCTGCCTCGCTTCGCTCCGGCACGTATGACATCTGACACCATACACGAATCCATCATCTTTCCCCCGGTCGGTGGCTGTAACCCTCATGTCTTACACTATTTCTTTTGATTGCCTCCCTTCTGCAAAAATGCATGCGTGTTTTTGGAGGGAACCCCTGCTGATGGCGTGCCGTTAGCATTTCTAGACGCCTGGGGGCTCCCCATGGACTCGGATACCCACTCTGTAGTTTTAGTGGGATTTCTGTCGTACCTTACACGTTCTACTGTACGACATCAGGTTGACACTAGCCTGAGGGAAGATACTGTCCCGCCCTTGGAATCCGTTGAACAACAGCGGGTAACTATCCGAAGATTACAGATATATCTAAGCGTCGTAGAAGCCGAGATTCGCATTCCCTACGACCCGACAATGTAGTTGGGGTTCCTTCGCGTTTCTTATTTAATTTCCTTGAGTATCCATTTATTCACGTCAGCATGCAGCTGTGGCCTTACGGGCAGTCACCAGCCATTCACCCATCACATACATTCCGTGTGAGGTTAGCCAAACTATATCCAAGGGCTAAACTACCCCTATACAGGTATGTCAGTGGCATGACGCCGCGGCGTGATATGATACCGTCGGAACAGTACCTTCCCTCACGCGGTCAATGTCCAACTTTACTTGATGGACCATGACTCTCGATCGGGCGCAAACCTTAATTTGGAGATCGCCGATCAGTTCCGAAGGCCGCTACCCACTCGCGGGAGTTGCGAACGCGAGAGTTTAAAATTGCCCTACGGTCGAGAAGGCTGCCATCCATCTCTGACGAAAAAAGGCATTTTGTTTGGGTCGCGAATTGGGGACGTGGCAGGGAATTAGGCTGAAAGTCAGTCGAGCAGATACTCTGCTTTATATATGCAGTTCAGGGTCGATAGAGAAGAACCGAATCTAACTGCTCACGGTGTCGAACGGCAGCGAAAATAAGTTAAGGCTATGTAATGATGTCACCTGAACCCCAGATTATAATGCGAGCTAATGCGGGAACGGAATAGTTGACAGTCGAACAAACAAATGCGAGGCTGATGGGCGCATCTACTTCATAGTATATATATATAGTGATGCAGCGCCTTCCACGAAGCACGATGGATGGGCAGGCGCTGGTCGACTGGAACAGTCGCCGTCTGTTCTACACCCTCGAATTCGAATTTGAATTTGAGGGTTTCCATTCACCTTGGGAGAGCTGACCCAAACTTCAATACAGTTTCACTTCCCGCGGTGCATCCGCCTTTCGGTTTCATCTGTGATCTTGATCAAACCCCAAACACGCAGACTCCACTTGGGGATTCCTTCTCAATTGTACGAATCAGCCTGACCGCAGTTCGCTCGACCCTGTAGTTGCCGCCCGACTGCCTCGAGACAGAGTGCAGGGAGTGTGTTTCCGCCAGAGGTTTGATCCCGAAACGATTTCACGCAGTGACCTACCAAAAACTTCCTTCCGTTTGCTACGACTGAGCCCCATTTTGGGTCAGATGGAGGACGCGTATCTTGTCGTCTTGTAATTTCATGTTGTCACTGCGAGTCTCACTGCTCCCATCTCCTAGATGTCTAAAAGTGCCATTCTGCAACACCCACCAAACCACTCCCGGTCTCAGTACTTATATCCAGTGTAATTCCCAGCCTTAGTATAACCCATTGTTCGAAAATTTCACTCTCCCAAGGGTCTCCACGGAATGGTTTACATTCTAACGTGTTGATCGATGGGCCGGTGATGTGAACGGCAGGTTGCCTTTGTCTAGAGGCGTTTTCGACCGTCAGAAAAAGGGGTGTCTATTCAGTCCTGTTCAGACGTGAATCGATTTCCCGCACTTGTCACGGTACACTGACGTACTGGGCCCCAGTACATATTAAGCCTGAGTACTCAACCAGAACTAGGTAAGAGAGCCCCCCCTGCCGATTGCTGCTGCGACACATTTTAATAAGGTCGAATGGGTACAATTGGCACCGCAACGTCGGGTCCGGGGTCGGAGTTCGACGCCGTCGTCACCACCGCCAGCCCGCAGATTCTGGGTGTCATAGTGGGTTTCCTCCCACTGCGTTCTCGTCATCCTGCGACGCTCACCAAAACCTCTTCCAATTCCAAAGTACTTTCAGCGTAAGTCCCCAACCTGCAACCCATCATTCAAAGCCCTTACCATTTCATTGACGATCCCCGTTCCTCAAGTCGCCGCATTAACACTCTTCGTAAGTCCCTTGTACCCGTGGCATCGGAGCCAATTCTTCAACCACTCACCATCCTGCTGTTTCGGGTGACTGCCGATCACTAGGTGTACGACTGGCTGACACTTCTCGACCGCGAAGTCGAGCACATCTGGCAAAGCAAATGGAGCATACCCAAGATACTCTTTATCATATCCCGCTATGGAACCTTTATTGACATGCCAATATTGATCACCAGTGAGTCAGACCCTATGTATCGTTGGAACGTATGGAATGCTAACTGAGATTCTGCTCATTTGCAGTAAATACCGCTCCACTTGACATGATAGATGATAGTGCAAGTGGGGGTTACGTGAGGTCATCTGCGGGCTGACCGACCGAAACCCTTTAGACATGTACCGCTCTCTCTCGAGTCACATTATGTGAGAGAAAACGCTACCCCCAGACCTCGTTTACATTCAACTATTGATTGAATGGCCACAGGGTCTGCATCCCTCGGAGTTTTCATCTCAGAATGTCAGACATGGGAACTACGCTTGGTATCCTCGGCACTGACCCCCAATTGTTTCCAGCCATTCTCCTATTGAGAACCATTGCGATATACACTGGGTCGAAGCGCGTGGCCATCCCTCTATCAATCGTTTACACGGTCCGTCCCGGGACGAACGCCTGGGGATATGTGCTCATCGTAGAAACAGGGGTCCGTAGTGGCCGGAATAGTAGTTAACTGCTATTTTCTCCACGAGAGCCCTAGTGAGTAATTTTCAGGCTTGCATGGTTGGTATGCCTGACTGACGCTATCTGATCAGCTATCATGCAATATGGCCTATCGATCAGAACGAATGATGTCTACGTCATGCTCATTGGGTGGTGTTCCTATGAGCAAACTAAAACAATGACTTGGTTCACCTTCGACTTTTGGGCGGTCCTCTTTTTTGAACTTGGTAATCAATTTATTATCCATACTACCACCTGCAAGCTGATCCCGATGGTAGTCGTTGTCACTTTGACCATCTGGAGAGGGTTCCGTGATTGTATGCCTGCCTCATCCCTCAATCGATCGTGAATATTTGAATGCTCAATCTCTGCACTAGTTTTCTCAGGCACTCCATTGCTGAGGGTGGTGTACCGGGACAGTGAGCCAGTCGCAAATCTTCTCTCACCAAGAACTAACAATCCATCTGTCAGGTGTCGGCTTCTTTCTTGTGTTACTCAGTAAGGAATCATTCGATCTATAAATCTAGCGCTGAACAGGGGAATCCAGTTTTGTCTCTTTCTGCGAATATCACCACGCTATCGTCACTGGGGGTAATCACAGCTTTCTGATCCCGAACCTGAAAACCGCTCACTTTTCGTGCAGTCTCCGCTCACCGACCTCATGGCCGCAGTTTCTCGAGTGGTACACAGTATTGTCTGTTGTCGAATCCTGCTGAACCTCAGACAAGCTGCGACGCCGAGGGGACCTTCAACGATCCTGAAGTCAATCACTCTCCAGTTCGCGACTCCTGAACAGGAGATGAACCAGGCCGAAATGATTCAGTTCGAGACAGGTGGTGCGCGGGGTGATGAAGAGGATTACCCTCAGCAGGCGGATGAGGAACTCGGCCAGGGGCGTAGTTGATCGTTTCGTTTTTTTTTGTCCTCATATTTATCTATTGGGGCTATGTCCTCAGGTATGTATTACAGTTCAGGATTTGTGTGCCCACGATTCCTGGAGACGCGTCTACCACCTTCGGGGTTCCCATGCGAAGCTGGCCCGAGTTTCCGTTGATCCGTAAAGCTTCGGGTGCCGTCCTCCGCAGACGCGAGGTAAACTCTTCGACTGTACCCAAAAGAGTTGAGATGAAGATCCTACCCAAACCCTCAGTCCGAGGCAGCACACTCCCGCCGATCGGAGCATGTGCATGAGGAGCAACCATCCGCATTTATAACCAGCATTCCCTGTCCGGACGTGCAATACGCGGCGAATGTGTGTAAGGGCATTGGATACAACAAGAGAAAGCACTTATTTTGATATGGGGGGGGGGGGTCAATCTCTCGTCGTCACGCCTCTGGGGTCGGTCTCTTAAGCGATCTCGTTCGTTTGAACCAGTTGACCCTCAGACCAGCCACTCGCGAACTCATCGGGTAATCCACCAACCCGCCTTGTCGGAGAACGCTTGATCTGAGCTCGCCAGACGATGCCACCCGCCGTCGTGTCCAGGGCTGTCCAATTGTCGTCACCCAGGGGGCAAGTTATAGCTTTTGGTTCGTTTCTCAAGGCTCCAAACGCCCGGAGCGGCCAGTAGGGACAAAGCGTGGAAGTTTCTGGTGACGTTGGCGAAGTGATGCAGCATGGGATAGACCTCTAGACGGCGGTGGTGGAAATGTCGTGTCTGCGGTGGGGGCAGTTCGGAGTTCGGACTCGGAGAGTGTGAGACGGATCGACGGAGATCAACGGCGAGCCGCCGCGTGACGAGTCTTCAGTCCGAGTGGCTTCGGTCGGTATGCTTTCTTCATGCTCGCATGGTTCTTTGAAACATTTCGTTCAAGGGTCCCTATTCTCAATACGACAACGTCTCAGTTCCCAGCCACCATAACAATTGTCACGTTCTCCAAGACCGGAGACGTCGGCGTCATCGAAAAGACCGAGCAGCCTTTCCCCAACTTGAAGCGAGACCCTAGAGACGTAATTCTCAAGGTATGTGCAGCCACTGCACGCACTCTGCAGTCGATGGCGACTTATCTGTTTATCGTCGCGGATGTAGGTCGAGTATGCTGGTGTCGACTTCATTGACACTTACTTTACCCCACCCAACTCCCCGCGATTGTCGGAGCGGAAGCCACTGGAATGATTGTCGCCCTCCCTACGGACCCGGCCGTATCGAATCACCCGGAGTACCAAGCGAGATGCTACATAAGCGAGGCCAAGGACGTCACTGTACGCATCGCATAACGGTCGCGCTTTCAAGTTCTGGATCAATTATCTTACCCTGTCTTCTTAGTATTTGTCAGGCGCAGACGCACAGCACATTGCCATCCCCCCAGAATTCCGGGTCGACACCCGGACCGCCGCTGTTGGTTTCGTGCAAGCAACGGCCGTCACTATGTTCATGAACTGAGCGCACGAAGTCAAGGAGGGCAATACGGCTCTTATTCGCGCCATTGCTAGATGATTCGGTCGAACTGTCGTCCAGTCCACTGAGGCAACACTGTCGTTGACACGACGTAGACAAATGTCAAGGCGGACCTCATGGTGTGGATCACGTCATTTTGTACACAAGGGAGGATACCGACAAAAGAGTGTTGGAGGTCGCGAACGGCGTCGGCGTTGATGCCGTATTTGACGAGGTTGGAAAGGGCACGTACGTTTCTTTTTGCGAAGTCATCATGTGGGTGGTGCCCTGATCTCCGTGTCCAGGTTTGACAATAACTTCAAACTCTTGAAGAGGAAAGGAATCCCGGTTTCCTTCGGAAATGCCTCCAGCGCTGTTACACTGTTCTCGCCCCTTACGCTTGCAGAGAAGAACATCGAGCTCCTGCGTCCGGCGGTGATGAACTACATGGCCACCCCCGAGGAGGGTGCCCACTACTCTAATCTCTTCTTCGATACTGTGAGCAAGGGCATCACGAAGATCAGCACCTTCCACAAATATTTCTTCACGGGCAGGAGTGTGCAACAGGCCTAGACCGATTTGTCTCGCGGAAAGTCGACGGGCGAGTTGATCGTGAAGATTGGTGATTAAACGCGTGGGGACGTGGAGGGTACGCATGGAATGATTTATGAATGTTCCGATGTATTGATCAACCGGTTGGTGGGGTGAAGAACAGACTGCCCTTCATCTAGAGCCCCTTTCAAACCGTCAGAGAAAAGTGATGTCGTCTGTGCAGTCTTATTCAGGCGGGGTTGATGTCCAGCCTGGTTACGGTACGCTGGCGTACTGGTCGTTCAGTTTCCTCCACGACCTTGATGATCACCCTCAGATTTCTCCCCTGTTAGATGTACGCTGTCAGATCAACCATGCGACCGCCCTCGACAAAACGCGGGAATCGCGTTTCCTCTGGAAGACTAATTTCGCAGCGAATTCGTGTCCCCAGCGCGGTCGTGATGAACTACCCAAACTCATTCCTCGGGGGTTTGCCCAGCGGGATTCGTAACCCTACATATCAAATATATTAAGCTCGAGCATCCGCCCAGACTCGGATAAGAACACTCTCCCCTCCCCTCCCCTCCCATTTCCTGCAACTGAGACTCATTTTAGATCGGATGAACGCCACAGGTCCATACTCGAGCGCGCAGGTCGAGGACTGGCTTGGTCTTATCTCGCGCCTTCGAGCTGTCACCGTAGGTTTTCTCTCTCCAGTGGCCCCTTAATTACCTCGATATCCAAGAGTGTTATCCCACGACGCTCACCAAAACCTCTCCCAATTCCAGTCCTTTCAGCGTAAGTCCCCCGGCCTACAATCCATCGCTCGAAACCCTCACCGTTTTGTCCACGATCCCCGTCCCCAAGTTGCCACTTTCACACTCCTCGTAAGTCTCTTGGACTCATGGCATCGGACCCGGTTCTCCAACCACTCACAATCTTTTCGTCTCGGGAAATTCCCGATCATCAGGTATACGACTGGCTGACAGCCCTCGATCGTGAAGTCGAGCACATCTGGCGAAGCAAATGGAGTATACCCAAGATACTCTTCATCGTATCCCGGTATGGAGCCTTCATTGACATGCCAATCTTTGTCACCAGTGAGTCGGACTTTGCGTATCGTTGGAATGTTTGGAATGCCGACTAAGATTCTGCTGATTTGTAGTAATTACCGCTCCATATGGTATGATAGATTATAATGCAAGTGGAGGTTACATGGGGCTATCTGCGGGCTGACAAACCAAAGCCCTTCAGACATGTATCGTTCTCTCTCATACCACCTTATGTGAGAGAAAACGGCACCCCCAGAGCTCGCTCGTATTAAAGTGTTTATTGGTCGGTCACAGGGTCGGCATTCTTCGGAGTTTTCATCTCAGAATGTCAGACATTGGAACTACGCTTTGTATCCTCGGCGCTGATTCCCAATCGTTTCTAGCCATCCTCCTGCTGAGGACCATCGCGATATACTCTGGGTCGAAGCGTGTTGCCATCCCTCTGTCAATCGCTTACGCGGTCCGTCCCGGGACAAACGCTTGGGATTGTGTGGCTCACCGCATACACAGGCATCCGTAGTGACCGGATTCATACTTAATTGTTATTTTCTCCGCACGCACCCCGGCGAGTAACTTTCAAGTTTGCACGGCTGATGTGCCTGACTGGTGCTGTCCGATCAGCTTCTGGGGACTATGGGAAAATCGACCCCAGCGCCGCGCCCAATGAGTGTTACTACGTGCAGTTTGATAGGATGTCTTTCTTCATCTTCGACCTTTTGGTGCTCCTATCTTTTGAACTCGGTGATCACTCCGCAATTCGTGCTGCCATCCGTCAACTAATCCTGATTGTAGTCGTTGTCGTTTTGACCGTCACGAGTGCGTTCCGTCATCGTACACCAACAGCACCCATCAGTCAGTTGCGACATGCAATCTCCATACTGGTTTCCCCAGGTACTTCATTGAGAAGGGTGATGTACCGGGACGGTAAGCCACGCACAAACACCTCGCCCCACCAAAAAGTAACAAAAATTATGTCAGGTGTCGGGTTCTTTCTCGTGTTATTTGGTAAGGAATTATTCAATCCATAGATCCAATGCTAAACGGAGGGATCCAGTCGTATCGCTGTCTGCGGTTATTGTTTGGGCATTGGATGTGGTGAGCGATTCCCACAACCCCCCGATCCAGAATTTGATGGCCGTTCACTTTTCATGCAGTACATGCTTGGAGACCTTATGTTTGCCTTCTCCCGAGTCGTGCACAGTATCGTCTGTTGCCGTATCATACTGAACCTTAGGCGGGCTGCATCGCCGGGGGATGGTTTGGCGGTCATAAGGTCAACCGGCTTAGTCTTCGCGGCTGCCCCCGAGCCAGAAACAAACCAGGCAGATACGATTCAACTCGAGGGGTGCGATGTGGGGAGTAGCGAAGAAGATTCCCATCACCAGGATTGTGTTGTCGAACGTAGTAGTTAATCGTTCCTTCCGATACCATCGCGTTTCTGTTCAAAATGTTGCTCTTATCCAACGTTGCTAGGTGAAACAGCCGCAGTTATCGCGATTTGTAAAGAGTTTGACACACAACGCGGAGCACTGAACCGACGGGCTCCTCTGTCGTCGACCGCGAGCGGAAGGGCCAGACTCATCAAGGGACGTGTATCAACTCCGCGTAAACATTCTCGGACTTCTGCCCGGTACCGAATGACTGAAGATTGCCGCCCGGCCACGTTGCCAAGATTTGCACCGTACGCACCAAATGTGGCTGGAGTCCTGGGATTACGACGAACGGACCGACGTCCGACATACGAAAACACATCTCGAAGACGCAACAATCACATGCTACGACACACTTCGAATTGAACCAACACGTAAACGTATATAAGACACGCCTATGATACGGTAGCTACATTGGTTTCTCTCTCTTTACCGAACCTCCACGATGTTGTCCCGTCTTTTCCGAGTGCCCCCACCCCACGGTAGCCCCTAGTGACCAGCGACATTCGACCTGAGAGATGCGTCTGGCTCGAACAAGACTATCCTCCAGGGGGTTGCAGTAGTCCCAATAATTCATTCGACCAGGTGACACGACGATAATGAATTGTTCACGATGACTGCGGGTCTCCTAGCCTTGTATCTTTCTGCGGTTGTTGTTCGCCTGCTGCTTTACAGCGTTCTGATCAAGGACCTGATAACCGCTCACTTTTGTGAGGTATGTGGCTTTATCGAGAGGCAGTCGAATCTCGCTGAACCACAGACAGGCTGCGATGCTGAGAGGTGCTTCAATGATCGTGATTTCAATCGCCCTCCAGTTCACGACTGCTCCTGAGCAGGAGACCAACCAGACCGAGACCATTCATTTCGATACGCGCGGCGCGCGGGATGATGAAGAGGATCACCGTCAGCAAGCGGACACGGACCTCGTTGAGGGCACAGTTGATCGTTTCGCTTCTTTTTTTTGGTCCTCGGATTTATTTATTGGGTCCAGGCCCTCAGACCTCAGGTACAGTTCGAGATTTGCGCGTCCACGAGAGCCCGAGATTCATTCCTCGAGATGTGTCTACTACTCTCTGGATTCAGAAGTGCTTCTGGCGCTATCCCAGCGTTCTCCCCCCCTCAGGCCTGCGGAGAAGGATATCAAACATCCACGTCCAGCAGTGGTGAACGATGTAGTCACTCCCGAGGGCACCCGTTACTCTAAGCTCTTCTTCGATGCTGCGAGCAAGGGTGCCGTGATCAATGTTCCCCACGAATACTCTTTCACTACTGAGGGTGTGCAGCAGGCCCAGATCAATTTGCCTCGCGGAAAGTCGACGGGCAGGTTGGCCATATTGGTGGTCAAACACAAGGAAACATAGAATGTTCGCACGGACTCTGGCCATCAGAAAGGAAGAAGGCCTAGGGCCGACAGAGCCCGGGACTCCAACGGTTGCGAGGTCGTAAATCAAGGTCTGTTGTAGTCATATTTGAACGAAAATGCAAGCGTAACTACACTCAAGACCAGTTGTGAGAGGCAGATGGCAAAGCACGAGGTCACGTGCCGGGCCAAACAAGTACAACGTACTCGCACCGAAAATTAAGGTTTGAGGAAGTCCCGGGAATGATGCCATCTGTTCGGTCCTGTTCTCCCGGACGGGGGTCGATTTCCAGCCTGGTTACGGTACGCTGGAATACTGGGTCTAGCCTTTCAGTTTTCTCCATGGTCATCCGTGTAGCTATCCTCCGATTCCCTCGGGACGAAGTCGAGGAAATGTGTTCCTTCTGGAAGACTGATCTCGCGACAGCCCACGCCCCCGGCGTGTTCTTGATGAACCACCCAAGGACATTCCTGAGAAGTCTGCACCGCAATCATTGTAAGCCCGCATTATGCAGTACCACATATCAACTTAACTGAGCGTTCGTGCAGAACGGGATAAAGGCGGCTCCCCTCTCCTCCTCTCCCCTCCGTTCCCTGCAACCGGGACCTGATTTAGGTCAGATGGAGAGTATTACAGATATTTCTGAGGCCGCCGCAGTTGCGTTTGGATCTAGGATCACCGCCGTGAGTGTTCCCTCCATCACGTTATTATCTATCCCAATGTCTAAAAGCATTACCCTGCGACACTCACGAAAACCTCGCTCAATTCTACAGTACAATTATGGTAAGTCCCCAACCTACGATTCAGTGCCCAAAGCTCTCATCCTCTCACCGGCAATTTTTATTTCTCAAGTCTCCATGTTCGCGCTCTTGGTAAGCCCCTCCGTTCTGCTACACTCGTGGCGCTGGAGACAGTTCCTCAACCTCTCGTGATCGGATGGTGGTCGGTCACTAGGTATACGACTGGCTGATACTCCTCGATCGTGAAGTCGAGTATGTCTGGCGAAGCGAATGGAGCATCCCCAAGATCCTCTTTATCATAGCCCGGTACGGAGCGTTGCTCGATGTGCCAATCTCTGTCACCGGTAAGTCAGGCTCCACCCTTGTGCCGTTGGAACGGAGCGAATGTTGATTATGAACCCCACTATTGTGTAGTGACCGCCGCTCCGTATGGCACGATAGGTTCTCATGCAAGTGGATTTCACACGCGGCTATTACGGACTGACCAACCGAAACACCCCAGACATGCAACATCCTCTACAAAACCGTCACGTGTGAGAGAAAACGCTACGCCTAGAGCTTGTCCATGCCTGACTATTATTGGTTGGTCATAGGGAGCACGTTCTTTGGGATATGCATCGCAGAATGTCAGACATAGGAATGACACTCGCTATCCTCGGCGCTAATTCATTGATCGTTTCCAGCCATCCTCTTACTGAGAACCATCGCGATATACTCCCGGTCGAAACGCGTCGCCATCCCTCTATCGATCACTTATGTGGTCTGTCCCCGCACAAGCTTGTGAGATTGTGTGGCTCACCGTGTATGTAGGCAGGGATAGTGGGTGGGACCATAATTACTTGGTATTATTTCCACACGACGCTCGGTGGGTGACTTTCAGGCTTGCATGGTTGATATGCCTGACCGATACCATCTGATCAGTCGCCGCACCATCCGTCCCCTGGCTCAGTGGGTGTTCCCTCAATCGGACAGGTGGGAGGATCGTCTTTCAGCTCAACCTTTTTATTCTCCTCGTTTTTGAACTTGGTAGTGATTTTACTGCCCACGCTACTACATACCCAACTGACTATAACTGTAGTCATCGTCATTTTGACCCTCAGGAGAAGGTTCAGTGATTGTATGTCTACGCCACCCCTCACTCAATTGTGACACTCAACCTTTGCGTTAGTCTATTCAGGCACCCCATTGCTGAAGGTAATATACCGAGACAGTGAGCCCCTCACCGAAATTCTCGCACCGAGGACCTACTAACATTACGTCCGTCAGGTTTCGGCTCCTTCCTTGTGTTATTCGGTAAGGAACCCTTCGATTTTTTGTAGTTACGATGCTAAACGGCGAGATCCAGCTTTGACTCTTTCTGCGGTTATCGTTCACATGATGGCACCGGTAAACAGCATGCCCAAAACCTACTGATACAGATTCTGATAACCACCCGCTTTCACGCAGCCTCGGACCTATAACATCATGTCTGCTCCCGTTCGAGTCGCGCACAGCATCTTCTGTTGTCGTATCTTATTGAACCTTAGACGAGCTGCGTCGCCGAAGGATGGTTCAATTGTCATAAGGACGATTAGTCTCTCCTTCGCGACTCCTCCTGAGCCAGAAACAAACCAGGCAGACACGACTCGACTCGAGGTGAGGAGTGGTGAGGAAGATCCCTGTCACGAGGATGTCGTTGTGGGATACAATAGTTAATCGATAATCATTTCTTCTGATATCACCGCGTTTTTGTTTAAAGAGGATCTAATTAGTCGAGATCTACCCCCAAATACATGAGCACCCTCCACGCATCGTACACCGACGAAACCGAAAGGTCAAGCATTGAGGCTACGCCAGCACACGGTGGGGTCGCCGTCCCTCCCAACACCAATAGTCTGGAAATGACCGGAGTGCAGAGCGTACGGGTGAGACCGAGGGTCCGAGAGCCGTCAGAGCGGCGGGGGCGACGACTTCGGATGGGGCAACGTCCGGACAACGGAACCCTGACCACGACGCTAGCATCAGGAAAAACCCGAGTCAGCTCCCATGCACTTTCAAGCGCTTGGATGGTACGAAATCGCGTGGAACCCGACAGTCCCTTTCGAAGGACTTACGATCGCTTCCATCGTTGACAGTCAGCGCTAAGTGCTTGGAACACTGGTCTGTTCTTCGAAGCGCTTCCAAGCGCTTCCAAGCGCACCGGAGCAATTGGGCCACTACTGGTTTTTTTTTCGTTCGCTACTCAGTCTTGGCACATGGAAATGATAGAAGAAGCAATATATATTTTGATAGTACGACACATGAGACTACTACAAAAGCCAGCCAGATAGGTCCGTCAAAGGGACACGTGACCCTGTAGCGGGTTGCATATCATGATAAGAGGCCGCGGTGTGTCGACGCCGGAAGGAAGTTGGGGGGTAGGCGGGGGTTTTTGACGAAGGTTGTTGGAAGGACATGTACGGGCTGGCCTGGGCAGCAGCAAGAGGAGCCGCTCAGCGTGCACTGCAATTTGCTGGCAAGTCCGTTGTGATCGTCGCTGGACCAAACCAGTGGAACGAGCGAAACGCATGGGTGATGTTGGGGGATTTGAGGGGGGTGGACTGAGGTGATGGGGGAGGCAAGCGAGTAGCGGAGGTCAAGTGGGGAATGCATTGATAGTGAGGGCTGTGTTGGAGGTAGAGAGACGAGTTGCTGCAACATGCACCCGCCGTTCATCGGGCTAGCCTGGGCAGCAGCAAGGGGAGCCACTTCCTCGGTGCCCCAGCTCAGGGGGGGGGAGTGAGGAACGGAGGCGTTGATGGGAGCGTCCATGTTGAGTTCCTGCCCGGCACCCTGGGGGTCAGTGTCCAGTATATCTTCAATTAGCACCTCTCGATCCCTTGCTCACCTCTCCTTGTAGCCCTTCCTATCCAATGCGCACAGGTGCTGGCTCCAAGTCGGCATAGGAAATGTGTCTATGGTCAAGTGCTGTCAGCTGAATACGCTACGAGCGGATGAGGGGGAGGGGGTGAGAAAATCGTGACACACCAGGTGGTAAGAGAACTGGGGGGACATAGAGATCGATAACTTGATTGGGAGGTGGTCGGGGATGGGCCGGACGTCCCTTGCAGACCTTGCGCCCCTCGTGAAGAAAGTGTAGCCCCCAACGACAAAGTGGGTGGTGGGCGTAGAGCAAAGTAGACAGATGAACGGTCCCTTTCCGGTACCAGTGTTGAAAGTCCAAGGCGGCCAGCATTCGGTAGGTGGCAGGTGGGCTGGGGTGACTGTGAGACCGGATCCATCAAAGGCGTTGACATTACCGTTGCAAAACGAGGCGACAACTGCCATTGTCGGCCAACTTCCACCAATCCCATCGAAGCTAATCGTGTTGAATCGGAAAGGTCCTGTCACAAGGTGTGCTGGGGATTGGCAGTGCAACGCCACAAGTGTGGTGGACCACAGGTCCTCTGGTGGGCCGAGAAGATGGAGGCGGAAAGCGAGAGGCGAGTGTTTGACCGATCGCGCAATGTTCTGCTTTTAAGGGGGCAGCGACGTCATAAGTAACAAGACCAAACAGCCAGCCACAAGATCCCGGGGTACACGGTGACGGGGTACCTTTCTCTCCTACGTCTTCTGGTGTTCTTGCGCATGACATCTGCAAAAGTAGCTCAGGATGCCACCAAAGTATAAGGTCATTTGGAAGCGTTGTGCTATACATTCGATCACTGATTCCTTCGGTACTTTCCAGCGAAACGAGCGCACTGACAACGAAGCGGAGACTCTGCCACCCACGGTACAGTATCCACTTTCACACCTACGGTATGGGCTCACCGGCATATCAGAGGACATCAAAACCTAATCCAGATGGAAAAAACCCACGTTCTCAAGATCAGAAGCAGGTAGATTGACTTCGTTCAGTGTTTCTTCATCAATTCACTGGCGCCACGAAATCCCAGTTGCCCGGCTTGGGACAGAAGGGTGTATCGACTCGCCCAAATGACCACAAAAGCAGAGCGGGGAATGATGAGAGTGGTGCGGATGTGCAAAGCAAAAGAATGGTGTGTATCGTTGTATCCAGACCAATCTGCAATGAACAACTGACCCATACCGGGCGCCGCAACAAACTAGAGTGCAAACCGGCCGGAAAAAAGCTCAAACATTGAGGATACACCTCATCGACATTCCCGCCGAAGCCGCTCTCCCTCCCGCTACCATCCCCATTCACATTCTCGCCGTAATCCCCGTTCACGCCACCATTCGTATTCACGTTATCATTCACGTTCACGCCATCGCTCTCGTTCTTCTTCCCCCCAAGATTTGCATTCCTACCATGCTCGTGGCCATTCCCAGGACCATTCTCGAGCCAATGCCACTTCGCACTCACGTTCTCGTTCCCCACCACGCTACAGTGCTGACCAAAAGGGTAAAGGACGTGCGGCAGAAGTCTCCTCCCTCCCTCATATTCAGGCACCAACCAAGTCCTCCCATCATCGAAGTCGGCCAGGTCCAGCTCCTTCGACACGCCCCAAG
>Ga0307513_10003937_pt1 | contig 19973 bp, 28 predicted proteins | sample 15_EM_MG_FD_202174 | JGI IMG/M metagenome (GOLD analysis project Ga0307513, IMG submission 202174) | Populus trichocarpa ectomycorrhiza microbial communities from riparian zone in the Pacific Northwest, United States - 15_EM | ecosystem: Host-associated > Plants > Roots > Unclassified | place...
TATCGAAGCCTGAATTGATGCAGTGATTGATGTCGGAATCTGAATCACATGACAAACTTTGAAGCCTGGGACTAAAACTTGCCATTTTGAATGAATCTGGCATTATTTACCCATAAAAACCGTCATAAAATACCTTTATAGATGCTTCCAATTGTAGACTCGAAACCAGTCCCTATAGGTTCAATACTTCTTCAGACGGCCGGATGATGATTTTTCTGAAAACGGATAGGGATTCATATTCAGAGGCAATACTTCATCATGATTGAGTAAGTACACTACGATTTCAAGGTCCGACTGAGTGGTTCAAAAAGGAAATTCAAGGCCACACGTGCATACCGCGACGCGTCGCGTTCAACAGAAACTGCTGTTATCATCATGTCCTCATCCGCAACCCCTCGAAAGCGATCTTGCATCGACGAAAATTACTACACACCAGCGCGCACTCCACACGCACCCCGAGACATCTTTCGGACGCCATTACAGCCGCTACCTACGCATGCCAACACTGCCATCAACTTCGCGGGTTTTGTTGCTGGCCATACACCTGTGCCCAAGCAACGCAACATCGCCAGAGAAGTTACCCAGGATGAGCTCACACGTTTAGGAAGTGAACGACGGGCGCGAGAGGCTGCAGAGGAGTTAAGGAAGCAAGAGGAAGAAAGGGAACAGCGCAGGCAGAAGGAACAACTACGGCGGGAGGCAGCCGAACTGAAGCTCAGATGTGCCATGCAGGATTTACGTACCCGTGGATAACCCACCTTGTTCAGTTTCATCGATACCTCCCTACAAATCAAGGATCCCATTCTCTCTTCTCAGGTCTCTCGGATGATTGGCATCCACGGCCCCTCCCTCCTTGCAGGTTTCGAAATCCACCAGCCTGAAATCGTGCATGACTGGGCCGTTTCAACTCATCGCAAACTGGTGGATCTTGAAAGCATCGCACTCACAAACCACTTTAAATCTCGCAAAGGAGCCTTCATTACCTCCATCTTCTCAATCCATCAGTTTCTGGGTCAATCGCCCCGACCACCTGTCAAGTCCTTCGGCAGGTTGGCTTCCCAGATGTGTCAGAAAAATCACCACGAAAAAATTTCAATTTAGTGCGTTCATTCATTCGTACTTCCCATCCATAATCATGACTGACATCCTGCGCAGATTCTAGCGTCGAACACTGTATACTGGCGAAATCGCGTAATGACCATGCTACCGATTCCGAATTCCAAACGACAATGTGCATGTATTTTCTTGCATGTGGCACCTCTCGTTCGCTCTTCGATGTGTTAAACAATGCTAGCATCTCACTCTCGTACACCCAAGCCATCGCCAAACTGAAGAAACTTGGACTCGAACACCTCGAGGAGACGAGGCAGATTGCCCACAACGGATAACCTGAACATTGCGTTCAAGGTCAGTGAGCAACGAGATGATTCCAAGGACCATTTCGACAATGGAACCACTGTGGCCCTTGTTCCTCTCTTCGGCGTCGAGTATGGTGGACTTCCTGTTACTCTAAAGCCGAAACGCGAGCGCCGGAACGCCATCCTTGACATCAAACCCGAGGATCTTGTACCTACCTTTGATGAAGCCGCTCCCGTCCAGGCCGGACAGCTCTGGCATATCGAGGACATCCTCTATGACCAGTTTCCCGCACTCCGAAAACGCCTTGGGAGTGCCATTGAACCCGCGCCGTCTGTTCTCCAGATTCCAGTGCACAAAACCGAGCAATATCCCCTTCCTGCCATGCATATTGATGAGTCGGGCTTGGAAGGAACGCTCGGTGTGCTCAACACCATATTTCGCGACTCGCTCAGGCTTACCGACGACGATATCAAGAAGCATGGGATAGTTAGCTGTGCAGGTGACCAGCTGAGTCTTTCGTTACTTGATAAAGTACCTATTTATCTCGATCATGAATTTTTAATAACTTAATATTACTTAGGTGTCTGGCCTTCGTCGTGACGACTCTGACTTCCTGGATAATGTAGGGCTATACATGGAGGGTCAAGAAGGGCTACTACACATCAAATTCTCGCACACGCGGAAGATTGCGAATGAGTTTTGGGGCAAGCCGAACGCGAAATCCCCATGGTCGCTCTGGAAGGTCAATACTCTCTTGGGTCATAAGGTTGTCACTGCAGGATGGAAAGCGAAAATTCTCCCCCTAATTCCGCCCAGTTTACGAGCTCATGCTTAATCTCGCCCTTCCTGCCAACATCCTTGACGGCTTTCGGATCTACTGCGGAAAGGATACGCTTGACAGCTGGGTCTCGAACATCAAGTCAGTACACAAAGTTCGTCTTGTGGCGAAGCAAGTCCTTGATGAGCTCTGTTCAGGCCGCCGCGTGGCTCGCCTGCACCGTTCAAAGCCTGAGAGACGGGACGTTACACTTGAAAATATCTGTCTCTTCAACCGCGACTGCCTGTACCTCCGCCAGCTGAAATATGCCATCAAACGCGGTGATGTGGGTGTTGTTTTAGACGCCTAGACTTGGGTCCTTGACTCACGTTTCTTTTTATTCTCAAGGAAGTTGTCCAAAATAATCCATCGGCAATGGATTGTCTTCACAAAGAGAGAGAGTGCGCGAGCTTCACGAATATTTGTATCCTTACCGACCTTCTTTTTTCTTTTACCTTTTGCCTTTGCACGAATATCAACCTCCTGCTCGCCTTCCGATACAGCTGCAACAACCCTAACACCCTCCTCATCAAGAACTTGGGTGACGACCGCTGCTACCAGCCGTTCCCACAACGCCACGAGAGCCAAGAACCGAGGTAGCCGTCGTCCTCGTGAAGGGCATCTTCACCCCTATCCCCCTCTCGCACGCTCGAGAGACCTGCGTCCGGACCCCATCCACCATATTCCCCTCCGCAAGATCGAAATCATTTGACCTCGTCTGTCACATATACATATCCCATCCTGTTCGCCGTATCCACCTGCAACGAGGGCACATGAGTCAGACGAAGGACGTGGTGCGTTTGGGTTAAGCTCGTTGCATCCGCCGCCGATGAGCTATTCGTCCACCATGACACTCAGATTCTGTCATAACCACCCCTGCATTCCCACTCCACAAATACACGTCGAATGCGCCCGCACCGCTCAAACTTGGCCCTGAAGCGAAGAGGTTTCCTGAATCGAATACTTCACCACTCAGGATCAATAAGCGGATACCCACATCGCCTCCTGTGGGTACATCCCAGATTTCGCCTCATTCCCCTCCATTGTCGTCAACTCTCGCATTTTCCTCTTCAGGATATCCACCTTCTTCTACGAACGACTCGTCACAGAGAGTGATTGCCACCCACACCAGCCCTCCGCCTCCTTCAGCCGCAACTCCAAACATATCTCACTCCTTCAAGTCATCCTCATCATCCTCGTACAACCATCGTTCATCAGTTGATACTCAAATTGTGATTAGCCTTTCTCCATTGCGAGATCTCGCCAATGGGATGGATTCCTCGGACGAAGATCAAGACGAAGAAGATATCCGGCGGAAGCTCAGGTAGAGATGGAGCGTAGGCAAGGAGGATGATGATGCGGCTGTGTTCAAGGCTACGTTGGATCGGGTAGGGAATCGCACGCAGGATAGGATGGAGAGCCAGGATGGGACGGTGGAATGGTTGATATAAGCTCGCTCCGAGGACGACGAGCACGAGGAAACTATCCTCCAGCGAACGACACTCGAGGCTGGAAAAACCCTCTCCTACATCCCCTTCCAATGTTCTCCTCCCCTCTCCAACCATCTCCCCCATATTGTCTTCGCTCATCGGTACCAACGAACGCAAACGTCGTCCATCGTTAGCTCCATCTGCAGATTCGGCAGGATCCTGGGAGGGCGCGTCGGATATCTACGGCGATTATCGGTATTCGAGGTTTCTCGATGGCGAGGAAGATATCGATGTATTTCCAATTCTGTCAACGCGGCGTTTGGGGTTACGCCAACCCCACCAGTACCCGAATGATGACCGAGTACCGATTCTAGTGGTAGTAGACCGTAGGTGGATTCGACGCGTTCGAGAGGGGGAGATTCGTTCTGCTCAAGGACGGATTCCGCGAGGTCGAGGCAGCATCACACCTATTAGCGAAGGTGCTAGAGGGAGATGGTACAATGGATGAATATAAGCAGAATGTGGACTCGGATATGGAGATGAAGATGGCCGACGATGATCATCGGCCGTTAAGAGAAATCTCAAAGCGCTCGACCATGATGAAGGACTGCACGGTGTCGATGGATTCGGAGGCGTCTGTGTACACCCAGAACAGCATATCGTCAGTCACGCCACTATCCTTGTCGGCTACGAAGGCAAGCTCGAGACCTGCGCCTCTGAATCTAACCCAACGACCCTCGCCTCTTGGGGTCTTCGTCCGGTTCGTTGTCATCTGCTGTGGGAAACGGGTTCGTATGCCCTACTTTGTCGAAATCGACATCGATGTCGTACACACCCATACCTGGCGTCGTGCGCGAAGGGACCGCCGATGGCGGACATGTGTCGCCTGCACCTCTGCCTAGTCCGATTACCCCAAATTTCGCGGGTGCGATGCGAATGAAGATTGAGAATGCGGTCTTTTCTGAAGGTGGTAAGCCTGATATCGTAGACGGGGAGAAGAACTTGGATACAACGCAAGACCCGTCAGGACTCGGTAACCGCATCGTCTCTTCACCAACACCTCCAACGCAGATATTACCTACCGCCTCTTCTTCCTTGACTGCTCCTTCTCCTACGCAACCACCGTCCCATCTCCGCCCTCCGAAACCGAACGCGAATGGAACCAGCTTCCTAGAGCAAAACAGGGGACGCAGCATCCTCCTACCACATAGATACTGATGCTGCAAGGTTTTGGGAATAAATTTTATTAATAACGGCTTTTCAAATTTCAACTGATGATTGTACCCAAAAAAACACTATTAGAGGTGCGAAATCATAGGATTATTCTAATGAGAAACCCCGGATGTCAACTTGAAAACGTTCCTTATACAGAAACCCATTATGCGCCGGCGGACATTTCGGACACATCCGGAGATACCAAATATAGAAATTCGTTGACCACCCCAACTCGCTTCCAACCATACGCATCTACCCGGCAGGAGCCCCTCCCCTCAACGGATGTGGGCCCGATCACCAACGCGACTAGCAAACGTAGGGGCTTGCATCTTGGCCGCATCCGCCCCTCCCCTCTTCAGAGGGATGTGGGCGGCTCCTAGTCGTCGTCGATTGACGGAGAAGTTGGGGATGGAGCAACGCGAGGGGACCCAGGAAGTGGCGGCCCATTCAGTGCGTCACGAAATACGAGCCACGACAAACGTCATGGCTCGTTTTCATTATCTATTCTCCCACTCCCACTGAGGTCGCTAACCTCACCACCAGAACGAAACGACAACCACGATGACACCCGAAACCCCGACGACACCACCGCCTCTTTTCCATCTCCCTCACGTCCAAACGCGAGCCAGAGGTGAACTTTTCAGCGGTTCCAACGCTGCTTCCACCCCTCCTTCGTATCCTAACGCGAGCCGGAGGTGGACCTTTCTCGCGTTTCAACACGTCTGCGTCCAAATGCGAGCCGGAGGGGACCTTTCAATGGTTTCAACGCCACTGCCACCGCTTCCGCCTCCCTCGCATCCAAACGCGAGCCGGAGGTAGATTTTTTTGGCATTCCGACGCCACCACCTCCCTTGGAGGGTATTCTTCCCGCGGCATCAACGACGATGGGGCAGTGTGAAACTCACACACAGACGCGTTCGAATGTTTTTCCTGCTGTTCGGGGCTCCGGGGGCGGCGTGTAACTTCACCGCCTCGTTTACCACCCCCCAATAACAATGAGGGGTGGCCTCCTTGCGGCGTCGATGACAGGGCGGCATGTCGCCTTTCTCTACTCTTCGGAGGCCCTTACTCACACATAAATTATTTTGTTATTGTTATTGGCATTGTTATTAAATTACTGAATATAAAAGTTGATAAAAAAGAATTGGACTCATAAATGCCATGCAATGCAATGGCCCTCAAGCTAAGTATTATATCTTTATACAACATGAGATTGTAGCATTATAATACTACCTCACCTATATTACTTGAACCTCACACGAAGAATTTAAACGAGACAAGGACAGAGAAGTTGAACCCACCCCCGATGTTCAGCTCGGTGCTCCTCTTGCATCAAGTAGCGTTTATTTGGCATACGAAGAAGGTAGAATTGGGGTTGTCACCGTACGTTTCTGCCTTTTCTCCACTGTGTGATCCCCCGACGCTGATCTTCTCTCTAGACCAACGCAGTTTCCATCGTCACCCCAACCATCCCTGACGCGGAAAACACGATTGACGCTCCCAAATTCACCGTTTCTCGCCTCCCTTGCTTGTCGAATCCCTCTTGGCTAGGCGCTGTAACATTCTTGATGATGTCTAACACTGGGCTATATCTCGACTGGAATCAAGCTGCTGACGATCCTAATGGAGCGACGATCAAGGAATGGGACGAGAAATTCGAAGATGAATTATCGAACTACTACGAGAGGCATGAAAATCATCGGTATCACTGTGGGTAGCCCAGAATTGGGTTCTTAAGTTCTTAATTCACTTAGTCTGACTAACGCAAATGAATTTTTTTGCCCTTGGTTTTAGTGTTATTGAATGCCGACAGGTTCGTTGCAGCCGCCCCGATGGGTCTGTTGTCTTTCCACGTTATTGATTTATTGAAATTCATGGGTTAGGTGTTACAACTTTCGAAGAATCGGAAGTGTCGACCGTGTACAGCGTCAAGTTTGCGATGCTACCGCCACCTCATCAACCAACGATCGTGCTTTAGAACCCATTGGCGATGCCGATATGAGCTCAGAAAACGAGGCGGTTTTGATGACGTTGTAAAATATTGAACGCAGCTTGGTGAAAGACGCTACGGTATGGAGGATTAACCGTGCAGGGATATCGAGATATTCGGCTTAGTGTTGGCTTAGTGGGTACGAAACGTTTCATTCCTGTGGTATTTGTATTTTTGGAGGCTAAAAGCTCTATATACTGATACTTAGATGATATTAAAATGTGCGGGGGAAAAGCTCCATGAGGTGACACCAAAATTTATCCTCTTTCGTCAAGTTACCTGGGGATCCGCCTCATTGGAACCTTCGTCAATGGCTAGGTGTTCGCATCATAAATTATTATCGCAGCGACAGCTCATAAATCGTCTCTGTGCATTCTTCCACAACACCTCGATTTGAGGATATCCGACATCCTCAACCTCGGCGACAAGGGGCGTACAACGCGGTTGTGGACCGGGATTAAATCCCCCTATGCATTTCGTGAGTTCATTTCACTGATCCAGCGCTATCATAACAATATTCCTGGAGGGGAATCTGGTTTCCCTTGTTTGTCCAGGCAATAACCGGGATCTTCGAAGACGCGATAGCTTCAGAGGGCAGTGCCTTTGACCCAGGGTTCCATCAGAGCAGGCTGGGGCAAGGCTGGGCTGCTTCATGGATAATTCCTGAATATGGGTTTAATAATATTTCTGCGAGCTCAGCTGGATGCCATCGGAGGATTTCAAACAAAACTTGCCCTGGTAATAAATATAAATTTTATCCCTAAACTGAATAGCTGCGATGACAACGAGCGCGTCGTGTACTACAACGCGCCATCCCTGGGACCCTTATATTCCCTTCCGCCCGATGTTTTTCCGTACCCCAGACGCGTCGGTCCGCCACATAGATACTGCCATCCCACCCTTTCAGATGTCGCCGCTACATATCTCGTCTTGAATGTGTTGGGCGACCACGCACTGTTTGGGTTAGCTCAAGCTATTTGCTGCTTAAAACGTTAACGGTGTGGCCGTCCTATCTAATCTAATCTTAGATCTATACAAATTACGTGCCGTGTTCCTTGTCCATGGCCCCTCATATATCGGACACGGGAATTATTGGCCTTTTCGACGCATTGCATTTAAGGGTAAGTCTGGGGGAAGAAATGGTTAATTTGTAAGTGAATTTTTTCAGCAGTCATCAAGGGATTCATGCTAAATTATGGCTCTCAGCGGCGCTGAACTTGACGATATTTACACAAGCTCCATGGGTCCCCATACTGCGACAACATAAGCGATATCAAATTTATCCCCTCATTCGAGCACAACCCCTGCACAGTTGTGAACCTTCGCAGCAGCTCACGATCCAAACCAACCTCGAGGCAGTGATATCATATCCACCCTCCCTCGGTAGACAGTTCCCGCACCTTACCTATATCCTCTTCCGAAGCACCCATGGGGATTTGCAATGGCACCACTCAGGCGAACCACTCAACCGGTAGAACCTCACCGCGATCACGATATCTTGTTGTCGCGATATGCGCCAAACTTGATCCATTTACTCGAAGAACAGTCTTCATCTGGTGATGTGCGTTGCCAAAAGCTCTCGAAGACTACGATTTATGCAGTTAGTTTGAACCCAGAGGACTACGTACGGCTCGGTCGTAAAACGCTTGCGAAGAAACTTCCACTAGAAGTGGTTCATCGTAAGCCTGACAACAATTTCGAAGTCCAACTTGTCTCGTTCTCGAAAGAAAAATAGACGCCCCCTGGGATATCCGATGGACGCAGCGCTGGTGAGTGGCGGGCTCTTTTTTCTAGATTTCCAAATGAATATTCCAGATTTTTCTCTTTCAGAGATACTCACCTCACGGTGCAAGGTATTATGCCCATTGACGTGGCCCCCTTCGTACTACTTTAGACCCCTGAGTTCCATTACCCATCAGATAGGATCTCTATATGAGAGTAGAGGGTTGAATGAACTGATATTCAACTGATATTGAACAAGTCGACGACGGCGACCCCTCATCCGTAAAAGGGACATAAAAGGAAGCCACTCTATTGAGGCACATTTGGCACGGTACACACTTCCCGCAAACTTCTCTTTGGGCCTATACGCGGACAATCGCTTACTGTGCCTTGCAAATGAAACTACCAACCGATTTTTGTGAAAATGTGTTTGGTTTTGTGTGGTGCGGGGCCGCAGCGGCGGACTTATAGTGAATGTGAAGGGAAAGGTACCGGTCGATCTAGACCCGCTGAAGAAGAAGACAGAGATAAAAATAGAATACGGCGTTTGCCGGCTCGTTAAACCTCAGGACAATAATAGAACGAGTCCTATAAATAGGACTCGTAATCTCAAGTCGACGACGGCAACCCCTCATCCATAAATTGGACCTGTAGACATAAAAGGAAACCACTCTATTGAGGCACCTTTGGCACGGTACACACTTCCTGCAAACCTCTCTTTGGGCCCACACGCGGATAATTATTAATCACTTACTGTGCCTTGCAAATGAAACTGCCGGCTGATTTTATTAGCAGTGGATCATTGCCAAAACTGGTCCTCTTCCAATCATCTTCCTCCGTCCCCTTTTTTGAGAGAAATTCCAGTTTATTGATCTAATGAATTCCTCAGAGAAAATTTTGCAATGGAATTCACGTCGGGGGCGCGATGTAGAACTCGACTTAGGAAAGCCGAATCCTGCCGCCAGGTCCCATCAAATATGTCCGCATGTTGGTTAGCAGTTTTATTTGCAAGGCACTGTAAGGCGAGGCTAGTTATCTTACAAATTGAAAGTTACATGGTCTACGGCGCCTCATGCATTATGTGTCAACCCGCCATTGGCTCCAGTGATGCTTCGCTCCTACTCTCTCCGGCGCTCCCATGACCTTTCATGGCGATCACATTTGTATTGCTCGTACCAATAAGGCTTAGGTGCGAAATGCAAAACAAAAAATCTGAGCCCACGAGCTTGGCGGAACCATCCCCGCTTCCGTATCTGCCAAGACCTGCATACTTAGCACTTGTTGGAGTGTTGAATGAACTAATATTGAACAAGTCGACGACGGCGACCCCTGAAGTTTCTTTGTTCCTGCAACACAGTAGACCGGTGACCATCACAGGAGAGTGGAGGAGTCTATCGACAGTCCTTCCCTTCCTCAATTGTCATAGACAGACCAGTTACCAGTCTAGCAATGCAGCCTTGAACAATGAATTATAATTGAACTTTAACAAAACATTAGCGCCTCAAGCAGTCTCTGTGAACTTGTACACCGCTATTCTCTATTCTCGTGTATCTCTGAACAATTCAGGTTCCAACGTATATTGATCTCTTCCAAGAATACTGTATTGCCAGGACCGTGTATTTGAACCATCCTTGATTTTGGCGTCAGTCCAAACCCTGGCATTTGGTATAACAAGGTCTTTATTACAATCGCCTTGACATTTTTGAACTTGGATTCATTGTTACTAAGTAATATGGTTCACCTCAGGCTCCAGATCCTCTGGCCTCAACATCAGTGGTGAAGAAGCGCCCGACTGCCAAGGCAAAACCTATTAGACTTAGTTTCTACAGGCTTGAACACCACACCCTTGTCACATCGTGACCAACCCGCAGAACAGAATTTGCTGACACGCTAGAGCCGAAGTTTTCCATCTGCTCGAGGCACTAATATTTACTTAAAGTTCATTGTTCAAGGCTGCGTTGGAGGAACAAAAAAATTCAGGGGTCACCGTCCGAGTCGTGGACTTGTTTAATATCTGACTTGTCCAATATCAGTTCATTCAACACTCCGACAAGTGCTAAGTATGCAGGTCTTGGCAGATACGGAAGCGGGGATGGTTCCGCCAAGCTCGTGGACTCGGATTTTTTGTTTGCATTTCGCACCTAAGCCTTATTGGTACGAGCAATACAAATGTGATCGCCATGAAAGGTCATGGGAGCGCCGGAGAGAGTAGGAGCGAAGCATCAATGGAGCTAAGGATGGGTTGACACGCGATGCGTGAGCCACCGTAGACCATGTAACTTTGTAAGATAACTAGCCTCTCCTTAAGTGATTGTCGGCGTGTGGGCCCAAAGGGAGGTTTGCGGGAAGTGTGTATCGTGCCAAAGGTCCTTCAATAGAGTGGCTTTAATTTATGTCTACAGGTTTCTTTTACGGTTCAGGGGCCGCCGTCGTCAATATCAGGTCATTCAAGGATCCACTCACATATATATATACCATCCAATGGGTAATGAAACTTCATCCTACCTCTTCCCCACCTTTATCCATTCCTCCTCACATCCTTGAACAGCATGCACTTTTATCAGTTAACTAAAGCCGCTGTCCTCGCCACTGTCGCTGTATCGCAGGGTAAGCGGCCTCATTTTTGCTTGCCCACCAATTGACACTGGATTAGCAGCCATTCTGCTTCCACGAAGCGTTCATGATCAGTTTTTGAAAGCTCGACAATTAGGGCCAACAGTGACAGTGCCGGCCCAGGTATGAAACTTCGTTCTCTAAAGAATTTTTCGCGACTCGGAATTAATGACCTTTGCTCATTACTAGTGCGAAGTCCCGTGTGGGCTACTTTTAGCCGTGCGTTTCTACGTGTTGGAGGCTTTTAATACCGTTAAATAGACCTCCCCTATCTAGGATTGCCCTGGTCAAGATACGGCGTGCGAGTGCAAATCGCCCTTCCGGGATGACTTGCAAACGTGTGTTACCTGCATGGTACCCGCCCTGACCCCTGCTTCCATGAAGGACCTTCAGGATATATTGGATGGTAGGATTCATCCCTCCTACCCTCATAGCTTGCATTCTCACTGACCATTTTTTCTATATAGGGTACCAAGCTGTATGCGCCGGGGACCCTATTACCGTTATGGCCAACGCCCCCGCCACTACCGCTACGGCAAAGGCCTCTGCCACTGCCTGAGCTCCTGTTGCCACCAACCTCTTGTAAGTCAGTAACCTCTTCAGTTGCGACTTTAATGACGATCAGATTCTGAAATCCAGAACTCTGGGGTTCTTTCTTTCATATTCCACGGAATTCTTGTACTGTACCGTTACGACCTTATGTTCACATCATGCATCATACCAGCCAAAAAAAAAAAGGAGCTTTTTTGTATTTTATTCCCCGAACTCAAAAGTAAAATTTCTGCCATCTTGGTGAGTAAAAATCATAAATTTGTGGACACTAGGTCGTAATTACTGTACTGTTACGGCCGGTCGTTCAATCATATCTCATTTGGTCCTATGACCATGCCTACCTAAAATTATTTAGGCGCCTGAACCGCCTATGGAAGTGCTCGTCCTTCTTGCCTATCTTGCAGCTTCCAGCTTTCGGAATAAAATCTCAAAATATTTGAGGGAATAAATACAATATAAGAGAGACTAATGGCTCAAATTAGGAAGAGAAAAAATTGAGTCCAACCGTTTACATTTTGATGGAGCCGGCATCAGACTGCAGTCTCATGCGTCAAATCTGAAGAGGCCACGCACACCTGCGCACGCCAAAAAAAAAGGTACAATTTTATGGTACAAATGGCTTTTTCTTCTCCTTGGTTTTAGTGTTACCGAATGGCGACAGGTTTGTCGCAGCCGCCCAATGGGTCTGTTGTCTTTACCCATTATCGATTTATTTAAATTCATGGGTTTGGTGTCGCAGCTTTTGAGGATTCGGAAGTGTCAACCGTATATACAGCGTCCAATTTGCGATGGTACTGCCCCCCCATCTCTAATCGACCAATGATCGCTCTTCGGAACCCATTGGTGACGTTGATATGAGCCCCGAAACCGAGGCGGTTTTAATGACGTTGTAAGACATTGAACCCACCTCGGTGAAAGACGCTCGCGCAGTACGGAGGATTAACTGCGCCGGGATTATGGATATCAAGATATTCGGCTTAGTGGGTACGAAATCTTTCATTCCTTACTCTGATATTTGTTTTTTTTGAGGTCAAAAGTTCTTTATACCGATACTTAGATGATATTATGTAAAATGTTCGCGGAAAAAAGATAAGTGAGATGGACACGAACATTTATCCTCTTTCATCAAGTTGTCTGGGGATCCTGGCTTTCTTTCCGTTTGCGACATTCACGATTTCGACCCACTAGAACATGAGGGAGGTTAAAGGTGACGATGAATAATAATGAGCTTACTTGATCACAGTTGCTTCCCCCGTTACGGTCGTAGAGTCCCTTGCCAATGGCTACGATGAAATCGGCGTCGGTATTGACCTTGCCACAATTACCCTTGCCTAGTAGAGATCGGTCAATTATTAAATGGAATGCAACACAGAAGAGTACTAACCAGGGTGAAACCAAGTTCCCTGGGATGCGCAAAATGACCATCAGTCGTGATGCATGGTAAATCCCAAAGAAAAAAAAACAACTCACTCGACCTGTATGTGTGAGGCGCTTTTGAATGTCAATAATTTCGCCATTCGAAACAGGTACGGGCGATGCAAGCGCCAAAATGACGGACGCGAAGAGCGCAAAGAGGAATAAAGAAATGCGTGCCATGTCAGTTGTGAGGAAGCCTCGGAATGTGGGGGATTTACAGAGATGAGGCATTGGAATAAATATCTGGAGGCGGATTTATACCTGGGGGAAGTGTAGTTAGGCAAGGCAGCATGCACAGAAATGTTACAGGAAACTCGTCATGAAGAGGGTGGTGACGTCTTGATCCAACGGGCCAGAAATCCAAAATCCCAAAGAGGTCGGGGCGACAGAGCGGTGTAGGCATGGGGGTGGATCCTCGCAACGCTCAAATTTCCCTAAATGCGGACCTCGGAGCCGTACTCACACTAAAATAGAGAGTCTGGAAGTTGGCCCAGCACAGAAACAAGGAAGTTGTGTGTTGGGTGGAAGGAGACATAGGACTGTCGGATCTCTCTAAAAAAACACACGAAACATAGGAAACGATGAAAGTCAGAAGTATGAACGAACCCCACTGAGAGCGGAATGATGGTGTTGAACGTTCGATTTTCGGGACGGTATGCTGAAGAGAACAAAGACGGTTGACAACTTTCAGACTCGTAGCGAAGAAATAAATAGCACCGGTCGCGGTCGTGCAAGGCGAGAGAACATTGAACATCCGATCACCGGTATTTGTCGAGGCTACAATCCATAAATCTACCAATCTAACGTGCACCAGTCCACTGCGCAGAAAACCGGGTGGTGGGTGGTTGGTGGGTTAGGTGCGGTTGGGATGTTCTATGATGCGCCGTATCCCGTAGTAAGTAATTGACGAGAGGACCGTTAAATAAATTGTGGGGCCCACAAGAGGAAATGCGATATATTGCACCCTTGAAGGAATGAAGAGTGGGCCGTGGATTGTAAATAAAAGTGAAAGACATCGCAGAATGACCTCTTTTCTGGTTTGTTGATCTATGAACACCGTGGGAAGACCTGCAATGATTAGTGTGACTTGTGACCCAATGAGGGGCATGACCGTTTCATCCTGCACGCCCAAAGTGAACGAAAACCATCGCCAACATCGTGTCGTGATTCGCGCAAGACAGATTCAATTGGTTTGGCATCCCCGAAGTGAGAAGCCTAGCTGACATTGTTACATTATCTAATGATCGTTTCCCGATTTCTAGGTCCTGCACCAGTGGTGGGATGGATTTAAGAATGCGGTCCCCTCTGAGTCGGAAGAGGTTGTTGGACAAGGTGAGGTGCCCCTCACCCCTACAGAAGTGTAGGCTGTGGTCATATTCCGCTAGTGTTGCCTGTGAAACTTTGAAGCTTAGAATCGCAGAATTGCGTCTGCCGTCCCTAAGCAGATTGAGGATGAATGTAGACGCAATTCATGATGCATTCCCTCGATGACAAGGGCTCGATTCATCCTTTCGTCTATTTTTCCTTCCCTTTCCTCCTATTTTCGTCTTTCATCTCTTTTACTTTTATGGTCCTTTTTTTAAATTCGACTTTTCCTCGCCCTCTATCATTATCGTTCTCAACTGTTTTCTCATTCTCTTTCCTTAGATACTAAAGCAGTCGTTAATTTCAAGATAAAGGGGCGAGTGTCAGTAATATCGTAGATGACTGAGCGGAGAGGGTTCGGGAAAGGGATTCAGCTATCTGGTTCATGGTGCGTCTTCCCATCATTTCCTTTGCCACTATCTTGATTCAAGTGCTTCAGATATATCTGGGTTTCTTTCAAAGGCATTGAGGCCGAAGCTGGTGGGTTTGTTTTTCCCTCTGTCTCGAGGTTCGCATCCTCCAAGTTCTTGTCTTAGAAATCCACACTGCACTGTGGAGGAGGAAGGGGCCTGGCGACGGAGCTGCGGTGTGCCGATTCTGGTACTAGAAGACACGAAACGGCTGGTGCGAAATATAGCAGAACCAGTGCGATTGCTGTGGACATGGTGAAGCTTTTGTGCTACCCGACCTAGCATCTGTATTCCGGTAGATCGGAGGCCCTACGCTGGTCGACGAACCCACGGACGTGGTCCTACGAACACCTCAACAACCGAATTTGTGACAACGCGGTCCACACCAAGGCACCACCACGCCTTCCATCCGGAATCCCTTTCTCGCTCCCGTCTTGAACCACACGCCTCACTACCGACGTGCAGGCTAGAATCCATGCAACTCTTGTGCCCATCCCAGCACGCCCAAGCCATTCGTTACATCATTACCTCCTCACGCAGTCGTGTTGAAATCTCGCCTTATAAACGAACGCGGGAGATTTCCGAGGAGCGCAACTGGTTGTTGCCCTAGTGCCATCCTACGCTTACTTCTGTGCGAGGAGGACGGGTGAAAAGGCCAACCCCAAATCACCCTTGCGAGATGCAAAAGAACGAAACCACGCAAATATTTTTTGGGCTTTTGCTTTAGGAAAACCCCAAGCACGCCGTAACACAAGTCTAAACGCTTACCTGCGTTCTAGGAAAAAAAAACCTCATACATTTTCCGTACGTGAATTTCCCTCCATTCTTCCTCAGAAAAAAAAATAAACTTACTTATTGATCTCTAGTCCCACTCGTGCGCCCCCAACGTCGATGACCCCGCTGAACCAGTTCCTCAAGATCGCTTTCTCATCTTTTGTACCAAGAATACCAACCTCCGGAAAACGCGACCACGTCATCATCCGAACTTGCAACCACAGAATGTCGTCCCACCATGCCTTTCTATTTTCAGAGACCGTCGCGACGATGGTGGCGGAGGATCCATGAGACGACACCAACACCGCCATTGCTACCTTCATCCCAGCCTAAGTCCACTATAACCTGGTTGAGCTAGCGGCGCGAACCTCCCTCCTCGTCGCCATGACCCCATTCTTGGAGCTGCCACCGCACCCAGCTCCCACATTTGGGATGTTAACAACGACGGGCCAATCGCACAGCCAACCACCAGCCCCTGAATCGACTCGTGGCGTGTAACCCCCACACGCCAACCTTTGCGCACTATCACGTCCAAAAATAAAGATTCTCGCTCCGGGCTTGTTGACGGTGAAAAAAATGAGCAGGCAGGAGGTGGGGTCACAAACGGGCACGATATGACGGAAGGGACGACCTGGCAGGACAACACTGTTGAGGGAGGTGAGGCTAGACGGAGAGGACCGTTGAGTTGTAGATGAAGCGGGAGGCGACGGTGGGTAGGCTCGAGCTGGCCAAGAAGGATGGCCTTGCTCGACGAGGAGGGTTAAACCCGTGCTCGAAGGAAAATGTAAGGAGGGGCGTGTGGAGTTCCAAACATGTTCTATCCCCAAAGCCGACGAACAACCGTCCTTCATTTTGTTATCTCTTCATTCTGCAGTCTTTTATCGAGAAATCCGTAGTGCGAGGTTGGTGCGAGAGTGGGTTGGATAAGTGCTGAAATAGCAGGCACATCGGCCATCAGTGGGATGGGCAATCTCTGGACGGCACTTCCCAAAAACCCATATCCTACCAAAGCCCATATCTAGCATTCACAATTCGTGTGTCTTCTCATCTCTCGGATCGGCCACCTGCATACGCGTAAGTATAATTTCCTAGATTATAATTATTGTCCGTACAACTTTTACTTTCCCTGATGAAGCCTCGACATACACACGTTGATCCGCCATCACGCGTTACACGTTACGTGAACCTCCTGTCCGATACAACTCAGTTTTTGCTCAGTTTCGGTTATTTTTCGTTGCCTTTCTACCATCGTCTTCGTTCGACATGCAAACACAACTCGAGAGAGATTTTGTCGCCAGCCAACCAGGCCCATGCTCCAATTCCAAGGCAGTTTCTGACATTCGGCGCAGAGAGGAAGCGGCTGTTGGTGATGGTTACGACAATCTGCATGAAAGTTCCGAGTTCTCCAAGCAGTGGAAGGCCGTCAAGTTTACACGCGACGAAGTGGACGAGTTATTGAAGGAGGAGCCAGTGAGTTGTTAAAATTTTCATTAAAAATCTTCTTTGATTCTGGCGTTGGACAGGCTTGCGACCGGTGTGTGAGGCTGGGAATACCATGCAACGCCGTTAAGGCAAAACTAATTTGCAAAGAGTGCCAAACCTGCAAAATAATTTGTCCCCGCACGTTTAACAACATAGTGCGCGTCTTGGCCGAAAAACTTGGGGAAAGTGAAGAAGACATGCGTTCCAAGCACATACAATTCATGGCGCCTTCTAGACAGAAGGAAATGGTAAGGAAGGTTGGGGGAGTGGTGAATGGGGAGGCAGCGAAGGATAAGGCGAAGAAAGGCGAAGCATCGGTGCATGGGGGGCTGGAAAGGCGAAGGCGAAGGGAAAAACAGAAGCCACCAATGATATTCATCCCAGGAGGGCGGGCAAACAAACCCAAGGAGATCGAGATCAGGGGTATCGATGAGGAAGAGATTTCGCCGAAAACGACTTGTGCAACTCTAACGTTTTCGGAGACGCAATTTGAGTGTTCAAATTCTAGGACGCCACTCGGAGAAATGCCAAACGAAGACGCATTGGAAATGAACGCTGATGCTCCCTGGATCTCAAAACCTCAATCTAAGCGTTCAGACCCACGATTACCACGCTCCAATAACGAAGCCGAGAATTCAACACAAATAGGTGGTAACGGTCCTGGGTTGTCGACACCTCAACCCAACTCGCAATTACCACTTCCCAATGATACCCGAGCAGTCGACAATGACTCCGAGAGCTCATCCCAAATGCGCATCGACGTTCCCAGGATGTCAATCCCCCAACCTCGATGCTCCGAATCGCAGGACCTGTACGCCAGCAATGGCCAGACGGCCATGGGCGAGGAAGACACCCCAGCGTCTGAAATCACCCTCGGCGTTCCAGAATTGTCGAAATCACAACCTCAGCCCTCCCATTCGCACCTGAATCTTAACCAGGTACCCGACAACGACGAGGATTTTTTGCAAATGCACGTCGATACCCCCACACCGCCTAATCCTGGGCATTCACGTTTTAATGTCCAGACGTCGTCCATCTCACTCGAGTTGAAGCGTAAGATGTGGGATGACCTCTCACGGGCGGGCTTATATGAACACTTGGAGACTTATGAGACCGAGAAGACCTTAACTCGTCAACACCTCCACGAAATCTGGGACGCTCGAGATGCCTTGGGCGCACAGTTGCTTGGTGTCACGGAAGAGTTGGAAATTTATCGCACAAAGGTGAAGCATTTGGAGGATACCGATCTCCCGTCGGAGATAACGACGGAATGGGATCATCTTAAGGAATTGTTGGCGAACGCGGGATCGGAGGTCCAACAGGCAAGGAACCAACGCCTTGAGGCAGAATCGGAGCTTCCCGTGCTTCGAAAGAAAGTCGAGACGCTCACAGAGGAAAGGGATCGGGCTTTGAACAAATCCCAACAATTCAAGGATTTGCATCTCAAGGCTCAGGCTGCACAATTGGAGATTCGGCAGGTGCGAAGTCAAGGTCTTGAGCCAGAATCTGAGCTTTCCCAATCTCAAAAGAAGGTCGAAACGCAGGCGGAAGAGAGGGATAATGAAGCCCAACGATTGAGGGATTCGCTCGTTCCGAAGCCGTTTGGATGGGGTGCCCCGGTGAATGGGTGGACTGCATGGGATCAAGTATGTGATGAAGAAATCTCTGTTAGAGGTCGACTCTCATCCCTTGGGGCTCAGTCCAACGTCCAAGTTGAGAATCCTGGCCATATAGCTGCACTCGGAGAGGTCCTAGCCATACGCTGCCGAATGCTTGAGGAAGAGAAAAACCGGCGCATGGAACTGGAGAAAGAGGTTTCCAATCTGAGGTCTGATCGTGGTGAGTTCATTCCTTCGCTTGTGACTTCGCCTTCGCATCTCATTTTATAATGGACCAGGGAAAGTCATTTTGTTTTCTCATATGTTGTCGGAATATGCAGCGTTTTCCCGGGAAGTTCAAATGACAGTTTTTGCACTCAATGGAGTCGAGGCTTCGATCAGCCGCGAGACTTCTTTCCCTTATCAAGCCCTCCATGGAATAATCCAGATTCTGGCTGAAGCGTCCGATTCGGCGAAAAAGCGCATCCGCACCATAGAGGAGGGCCGGATTAAAATCGAGTCGCACTCTCTCGCTTCGAGTCAAGAAAAAAGAGGTACAAAACGGAAAGAGAGGGAATGTTGGAATGGTAATTACAATCAATGACGTCCTCGTACGGACTCTGTATGTTTTTCTTTTATTTGTTTGTTTCCGAGGCCGTATTGCCTCGTGTTCTCCGTCGAGAACTCGCCATTGTTTTCCTTCGCCACCTCAGTCTTTCACCACAACGGGTGATCACTGAGGTGAGCTCATTTTATCTACATTCTATACATTACTGTATATTTATATTACCTCGTAGCCTAGCTGTTTGTTACAGGTAATATACACAGTCTTTCACCACAACGGGTGATCACTGAGCCTAGCTGTTTGTTACAGCGTCACCCCATCTCACAGGGAAGATGATGATGAGGAATCGAGAATCGGGTCAGTGATTTAAATTAACGCGCTTCTTGTACCTACTGCACATATACTTTTCTCTCGGGGCGTCTGCCTATACGGCACAACCTGAATCTATCACACCGCCCATTTATAATGTGAATATTTGTGTTTGCCTAGCTAATGGAATACGGTTGAACGATCAGGTCGAAAAATGAGTAGTTTGGTTGTCGGAAAAATCCCAATTAACATATTCGTACTTGCGGCGCTGACGGTTTTACATGTGTTAATCAGTCTCTGCGCGCAAAAATATCAGCACATTATCAGGTCACTGTAACCTCACGCTAAGTGTTAAT
>Ga0307513_10003938_pt1 | contig 19972 bp, 29 predicted proteins | sample 15_EM_MG_FD_202174 | JGI IMG/M metagenome (GOLD analysis project Ga0307513, IMG submission 202174) | Populus trichocarpa ectomycorrhiza microbial communities from riparian zone in the Pacific Northwest, United States - 15_EM | ecosystem: Host-associated > Plants > Roots > Unclassified | place...
CGGGCCATAGCAAGGGCTTTTTGGGGCGACAGCGAGGCCGAGCGAGACCATGATGTTACTAACCGAAGCTTTCCCCATCAGAGGTACAAGCCCAGCAGAACCGAAGCCTTACTTTGACCGAGAGTCCCGCACCGTAACGCCGACCGTGAGCGAAGCGAGAACCTTTCCGACCGTGCAAAATGCTAAGCGAGGTGCAAAGCAAGTGCGGGGTAAGGGGGAGAACCGAACATCATGAGCGGGAGTCAACGACGAACAGGAACGAGAACCCCAAGGCGAGGAGGCCGAGGCCACAGGGGAGGTGGGTAGATCCCTTAACGTCAACCCCTAGGCAGAAGCCATGATGGGGGAAGAGAGGTGGGTGGGGGATAGTGACGATGATTTCCCGTGGTGTTGAGATTTCAATCGCCGGAGGTGGAGGAGAGATGGTTCGTGATCTATCTCTTGGTCCGAACCAAGCGCCTTTTATAGGCATCTTCTCACAACCCTAACCCTGGTGACTCATCACCTCGCACTACATAAACCTCTATGACTCATAGTGAGTCATAGCGTGAAATCCATCGATGACTCATAGGAGTCATCGCGCAACATTCCGTTAACCAATCAAAACTCATAAACCAAGTCATGTGCTCAAACGAGTCACATGCGTGAAACCCATGACTCATAATATGAGTCATGTGCGAAAGTCATTACTGTTAGAATTTTCACGAAGATTCTATACGTATGACATGGACCACTAGAGAACAGGAGAGATCTGGTTTAGCTAGAGTTGGACAGTGTGGGAAGTTGAAGCGTTAGTGTATATGATCAGAAGGGTTAGCTCTAGATCTGGTTACGAGTGGTTGACCTCATCATATACATTTTGTATATAGAAGCCGAGATGAGGACACGAGTACTTTCTATTGTGACTGCGTTCTGGTAGTATATTAGACGGTGGTTTTGGCAGGACATAGGAAAGGGACGTGGGAAAAATACAGCGATAAAAGTTACTTTATAACAATTACATCATATGACATCACGATCGTGAGTCATGAAAAGATTAACCAATCAAAATATAACAATAACTCGCGAGTGCGTAGTCATGCGAAACCTATGAGTCAAGTGACGTCATAGTGTGAAAACGAACATACCTTATAACTAATAAGTATTAGTTATGTACAATCTGCCTTGCTTAGTCACGATTTGTGACAAATATAATGTTCCACTGCATAGGAATGCATGAAAATAATGGAACGTAGAGAATATATCTTAGTGACTTATTGGAATTGGATAAGATGGGCGGGAGTCTCTACATACCAGGGGTACAATCAATCATGACTCCAAGTTCAGGAAAGCAGGCATCGCCGCCCTCAAAGTCTCCCAATACTACTATCGCACACCACCCATGGCCTACGTCCTCCAGATCCTTATGGTTATTGGTATTCGCGTTGATGAGAAGTGAGCGGGCGGTCCATTTACCAAATGCCTCGTCAACATTGTCAGCTTTCCCATGGTACATGGTTTCATAGACCGCTGTTTATTTGGAATGCTCCTGGGGGAGGAAAGTCTGAAATAGTGCCTCAACGGTTTGAGTCAAAGGTAAAAGATGTTGGCCGAATTGCTTTAGTGCGTGAATTGCTGATTTCGTGTAATATGACTGGGCTGGCCCCGGGCCAAGTTCAATATTCTGCGTTCGTGATCCCATTCGTGGATGGAAGGCACGGTGCCCACTGACACAGCCTTTCGTTCTCAAAGCACCGTCCGGGTTATGTTCGCTCCTCCCGTTTCCTGCAGGAGAACTCAGGGTTGTAGCATCCTTTATACTATCACTCGCAGCGTTATCAGTGGTTTGAGCGCCTTCCATCTCACTTGGCCTATAGCGCTTCCGCCTGCCGCTTGCACCATGTCGTGTAGGATCTGCCCCTATATTCCCTGACGCAACATATGTGTGTACGGTCGGTTCAACTTGCGGTAATAGCCAACATGCCTTGCTATTCCCAGCTTTGATTACACATATGAGGCCTTGCCTAAAGATAGTTTAGTATATAATCCTAGTCTTAGCCCAAAGGATGAATTACTTACTTGTCCTTTATTATAACAATCTCACCGGTGATCCAGTGTAATTGGGGCTCATTTTCCTCCTCGAAACGCTCTTTCAAGTTGCTATCCGGCTGCTCTTTCGGTCGCGAAAGGATAGAGTCCAGAACCTCAAAATCGCCACATTGGTGGTATCTGACCCGTGGATGATTGGGGGTTTTCAACATGTGAGAAATATTCCTTTTCATTGAATAAACCTTATCCATATCCAGCCGTAGACATGGTTCCCGCGAATCTAATACAAGCGACCAGGAGATTAGTATATCCCCTGAATATAGATAGGCGACCAAGTTGAAAGCTGAGTACAACAATTGCTAATTTCAAGCCCATGTAGAGAGATCGGTTAAATAGTAGAGAATAACAGATTTTTGGCATCCATGGTAGAATTTGCAATATCTTCACTCCCGTGTTCAGAGTTGTGGAGGTGATTCGCAGCTTTTCTTCGTTCGCGCAGCCCCTTGCGCTTCTCAGCATCCCTCTTCTTCATTTTTGATAGCCCTATCGTAGTCTTCCGCAGCCACAGAAACTCGCTCAAAGCAAGCTTCTCTCGCGCTCAAAGCAGGATAGAACGAAGTGAGGTTGGTATAGACCGACGATAAAGGTATCCAAATGAGCCCCAGTGGATGGCGGGTAAGCAGAGACTTGGGTTGGGAGGAACTCAGGCAAGGAGGAAGTTGCGTTCAAGAGCGCGCAGCGCGGGACCCAGATTCAGAGGACAGCGGGGCGAATCGTTACTGTGTCTATGGGAGAAAATGGGGAACAGAAAGAATATTGGGGAAGACAAATCACGCTATGACCTGACAAACTCGGTAACTAGAGCCAATGCAACTAGCCTTTGCACTAGTGCATATTATCTACGGCGCCATTACCAGTGTATTATTTTGGGCCTACGATTTTCTGAACATATGATTTTGTGTGCGTATGATTTGCGTGCGTATGATCTTTCTGGGCGTATGATTTTTTCTAAGCGTATGATTTGTGTGTGTATGGTTTTTCTGTGCGTATGATTTTCATCACTATACTCCTGTTCCTGTAGCTTATGGTAGGAACTCCAATAAAAGGACAATGTATCCAGACTTCTTGAATTTCCGCCTCTGAAAACCTAGAATCCTTCAACTCACCCTTACATTTACTTGTGGGTATGCACGTGTGATCGGACGGACGACGGTCAGAAAATGGACCTTGTCCGCCCAATCCCACATGTACTTCCCCGATTATATGGGGCATTTTCAAATTAATCCATGGCGGCTCGTCATTCACTACCGTATACACTGTTGACCTGACACCTTCTCGGCATGTCTTGGCCACTTGGATAACTTAGGGGATCGTAAATATGCCTTCTCAATTAGTCTGTCAAATTTTATGAGTTTATAATCATTTTACACGAAATTAACTCATTGGAAATGGGATCTTTTCTTGTCTTTCCCCCCAGTTCCGGAACGCTTCCTGGGTGGAACTCGAATCGTGGTATTAGCTCCTGTCTGGTCTCTTCCGCAGGTTACCTGTATAACTGGTAGTGAATCAGTGGTTCCCGATAGAGCCTCCTCCTCCAAACAACCCACTTCCAGGCGGCCCCTTGAGCCTGCTCGGCAGCCGGAATTTTCGGTACCCTGTTGTTCAATACTTTCAAGATCGCTCAGTCCTTCACCGGGAATATCCGCCTTACCCTCTCGCGATCCTCCCTCCGCATCAGTGTCGAATGCAACATAAATGTTGACAGTACTATCCCAGATTCTTTCTTCAGGATCAGATTCCTCGGAGCCTGCCAATTGATCTACACCTTGGTTTCGAGGTGGCCCAGGCCGTGCATATTGAGATTCAACCAGTCCACGCTCAGGAAATATAGCCTTTGGCTTTCTTCCAAGTGCTTGCCTGCCATCCTGATCAAGGAAAGACCATTCGGTGTCCTTCTTGTATGATTCGTCATCATCGGAGATACAACCATTATCGTTCTCTATACTATCTTCCTTCCTATCAGCCAAATAACGATAATCCTCCGCAGTAGCCATTTGTTCCAGTTTGTCTGCCTCCCGTTCACCATCATGACGTGCTAGCTGTCATCGTAATTCTTCATTCTCGTAGGATTTCACCAGCATTGAAGATCGAATTGTACTGCTTTTGAGTCGTGAGCGCCGATAGGGAATAACATCTCTTGCCATGCTAAACACCCGCTCTACTCCAACACTACCCTGTTGAACAGCGAGTATATCCCTAGCGATCCGAGTTGAATTGATGAACCTTTCCGCATTAACCTTCGACCACTCCAGTGTATTTGCCTCGTAAAAAATCCCCGCTGGGCAGGCCTCACGTGTGGGATCAGTAACCTCAGCGTCTGGCGCTGGCGACTCAATCTGAGAATCAGTTTTGAGGAACACTACGGCCTAACTCAGGACAAGTACTCCGTGGCTCGAAGAGTAAAGGGGTTTGGATTGACTGTTCAGACCACTCCGTGGAATTGACATGTCAGGTGCCTGATTATTTATTGGTGCATAGTATAGATCATAATACGCTATGAACTTCTTTTTATATGACTTCTCATACTCAGTCTCCACACTGGCATCAAGATCCCATTCTCAAACAAGGTTGAGTTTGCAATAGGGATTTAGGCAAGTTCCAATGCTGAACAGAAGACCTCTTGGACTTTCCGTTTTACCATAGTAAGAGGCTGCCTTTGATTTAGCTTTCAGTAGGCGCTCACGAATATCAACCTTCCATTGCATCCGCTTCCGTTCTAACTTGGAAATTTGCATTTCCAAATGATCAAAGATATCTTGATAAACTTGAAACACGCGATAAATGGTGACGCTACGTCTTTTTGACATCCACAAAGTCCAAAATCGTATCGGTTGAAGTATCTCCAAGATGTATTCAATCTGCCTCCACTCTTCCGGGGTTGACCCAGGAGGCGTAAACTCGGCATAGGTTTGTAACCAGTCCTTGGCGAATTCCCGTAGCGGTACAGATCTCTCCAACATATTTAGGGTTGAGTTCTACCGTGTTTTGACACCATAAAGTAGTGCAGTAGGGATCTTACCCAGGTTAATCTGTATCTCGATAAAGTGTTGACGCCGTTGAGGTGAAGCATCAACCGCAATACTCATTTTCCGATGCTATAAACTATTATTAGCCTTATCTCTGACTAAAGGTATCTTAGGTGGGAACAATGGGGAAAACACTTGGTTCTAGTTTCACATTGGCGCGCATTCAATTTGGAACAATGAATTTGTGCATATACCCTTTTGGGTATGAATTTGTGCGTATGAATTTGTGAGTATGCATTTGTAATATAGGGGCTAGGGTATGAGATCTTAGACAAATTACCTTTTCTACTGTTTTGTGAAAGCCATTATCCAATCTCATAACCTTCTAGATATAGCCCGCCTTAAAGCCAGACGGCATATGACCATCCCGGGATTTCACCTTCATCGAATGCATAGATGCACTGAGGATAAGCTAAACAAGATGGGCCATACATGGAATATGATTTTCCAATTGAGACCATTCAACCGATAGTAAACTCCAGGCATTGTTTAAGGCTTCGGTGAGCGTTGGGTTATTGCTGCACTATCGGTGGTAAAACCCAGAATTCTATCCTGAATCCCGTCTCTGGCTAGAACGTCATTAATTATCCCTGCCCTATTAGCCCCTCGATGAGAACCCCTGATTTCCTCGAACCCAATCTGCACCTCCTCTATCTGCTAGCTATCCAAGATCCAATAAGCCACAATTGCTATAAATGCAAGTTTGTTCGCCGAAGTCCATGTATTGGCAGCCAGAGAAATCTTTCCTGCAGCAGGTAGACATGTTCGAATATCATCCCCCGTAGACTTTCCCAGCCGTTTCAAATGCTGTTTTAAGGTCGTTGGGCGAGGGATTTCGACTCCAGGACCAATGTACTTGAAGACACGACGAAAGGCAAGGTTGTTTGAGCAATTAAAGGCAAGATTCGTTGCTAAAAAGGCTTTTAGAAAGTATTCTTCGAAATCATGCTGATTGAATCCTGCTGGTGTGGCCAGATTGATAATCCTACGCCTATTTCCAGTTTTAGTCCCTTTTTGCAATAGCGTAAGAATGTCTATACCAAGCGGGCTTCCTGCCCACCTATCATATCCGTTAATCTTTCTCGATTTTAGACAAGCAGAGGACTTGTCATGGTCATGCATTGAGCTAGTCCCCGTGCCACTTGGGTGAGCTAGAACCTTTCTGCACATAATGCACATTACTCGCGGCGTGCCAATAGCACTACATAAACGGTCGGCAAATTGTTGAAAGTATTTCCAGACCTGTGTGCCTTCAAGATCCGACTTGCACCTTATCTTTTTCTGGCCAACACATTTCGCAGTATAGGCTATATACCTTGGCGTGTCTTGCTACCACTGCATCCAACTCTCATGATATTCCGCCGTATAGGGATATAAGTTTCCAAATATCTCAAATGTAACTGGGTCGCTTGTTGACAAAGTCACGGCTAGCGGATAAAGCAGATTCCGAACGTGATCTTGGTTTCCAGGGGGCAGCGCTAGCAAATCGGAGCACAAGGGTGTTGTGGAACTTGAAAGAGGTGGGCGAGCCACACTTGATAGAGGTCTTGGGAGCGGATAAAGCAGATTCCGGGCGTGATCTTGGTTTCCAGGGGGCAGCGCTAGCGAATCGGAGCACAATGGTGTTGTGGAACTTGAAAGAGGTGGGCGAGCCACACCTGTTAGAGGTCTTGGGGTTGGTGTTACCGGGCCTTGGTTCCATATGGGCAGGATTCTACCGAGAATAGGGATAAAGATGGAGAGTATTCACGTGCAGGGCTTTCGTGGAACCGTAAAAAAGAGGTACAGCTTCTTGCCCCCGAGGTGTACAGCCCCCATTGGCTGCCCATCGTGGAAGATTCTGATTGGGCAACAATTCTGTCGCGATGGTTCTAGCTATCCGTGCACAGTAACAGATCCCCTTGGATTCCGAATGATATTTATATAGAAGTACAGCTGCGGTGGGCATATGAATGAAAGTTATAACTTGGCCCAGCTAAGCTAAGTACCCAAGCTGGCTGCCATTCTGTGATCTATTTCATTGCTCGCATAATATTTTGATATCAATTGAGTATACGAACATGCATGCGTAGGAACCTTTGTGCGTATGATTTTTTGTGCGTATGATTTTTGTGCGTATGGTGGTGTATGGTTGCATGTGAATCACATTTTGAAAATGGCCGCACTCTAGGATTACGCTCGGTAGCAGCTACAGGAATTGGTATTCACCGCTGTGCTTTGGGCATCGCATTTGTCCAAATCCAGTAGGTGTTGATATACCCTGTTCAATCATAATCCGAGGTAACCACATTTGATCTTTTACGCGAGTTGAATAGTTCCAATTGAACACTCTCATACAGCGCCTTCGCTCCTACATGGCAACCAAATCTTGAATCAAACCTGCAAGTATGGGGTATCTCGAAGCTGTCGCAACAATTGAAGCAAACCGAAGGTGAGAATCTAATACTCGAATACCATGCAGTGGCAAAGGCACTAAGTGCCTTTCCAAGTGATTAAAGGTGATTCCTGATTATAACCCTTATATATAGATTGGTACTTATGCTATGTAATTATCCTTCGCTTAGATACTCACAAGAATATCATACCATAACCATCTTGTTGCTACTGCTGTCTACCTTTGCCGCCTTTCCTTTATTTACACCTAAGGCGATGACAGCGGCACCAATCGCGCAAGCTGCAATGGATGAGTTTTATGCCGGTATATTTGGCCCTGATAAAACAATCAACCTTTTCCCCATTTCCTTCAGCAGAATCAAGGCGGACTTTTTATTCTGTAAGCTGTTACTGGATCCCACCTGCAGCAAGTGTGCAGCCAACTAAAACTATGAAAGCTGATAGTGAGTGATAGACAAACCTTTGGCCAATAGCCGGTCACCACAGATAGGACAACGGTACCAATTGGAGATGTGTGGATTCGTGTGGGCAAATGGTCCGGGGAAGGCTGTCAAATTGGTACGAGGTGGACGGATTGCTGGAATGTTGGAATGTATAACAAGGGAATCCCTCGCTATCATACAGGCGCTTGAGTTAGGGTATGAGATTAAGGGTCGGGTCTCGAGCTTAGAAAGATTTCAGCAGTGTAACTCAGGCAGGCGTGTGGTAAAAGGCAACATAACGTGGAGCTAAATACAGACTCAGACAGTTCACAATAACCTCATTCTGACTTCTGAATTTCTATAATTTATACGCTGTTTAATTATATTCTATCAAGCATTGCTCGTGATGACTTAATGTATAAGTAGCTGGTCTTGATAAAATGATTTGATAGATTTTGCCTACTTCAAAACCTTTTGGTCTTACTATAAAAGCACGATCTTTCTACATCTCTCCATATCTATCCTTTATTAGTATCATGACCACGATCAGGAAAAGTATTGTGATTGCATTGACTGCGCCGGGTACTACCGAGCCCGGTATCGTTCCACTTCCTCGGATTGGTGCAATGGCCAATGCTCCAGTCGACCATAGCGTATTTGAAGCGAAGGGCTTTCCCCAGAGCTCTCTAGACAACTACAGCGACCTGGAACCAACCTTGTTTTCACATCCTTATCGCGACTCGCTTTCCTAGGGTCATAAAGTCATACGCTTCTTCTGTAAGTCAAATATTCAATATGAATGCCAAGAACCTAGCTTACCCTATGATGTGGTAGACATGATGGATTATCCAAAGGCTGGGATGCACACCCCCGTCTCGGGCCAGATGTCTTGGTTGGGAACCAAGGCACATGAAGACAAGTCTGAGAATGTGGAGCTACAGCGGAAGGAGATGGTGTCGGGGTTCTTGGACAGTGACGATACAGAGCCCAACGGGATCCTTGATCCTCTAGGAGCAGGAATTTATTTCTGTGCAACTGTCCATTCCATGGAAATGATGCGTAGTGGAAGTACAAGTAGCAGAGTTGTCATGGGTCTTGTTCATTGTACGATTGTGGATTCTGATTCGGATTCTGAGATAGAAGCGTATCCTGAAAGCTGCGGAGCTTAACTTGTCTAGAGGAAAATGCATGGCTATACCCTCACATATTTGAACCTAAATTATAATTAAATATTCGCAGAGAACGTCTTTACATCAACTGCTTTGGGCAGGTATTTTGGGCGTATGCTTTGAGCGTATGCTTTGAGCGTAAGCTTTGGGCGTATGCTTTGGGCGGATCCTTTGAGCACGTGTTTTGTGCGTATGCTTTGGGTGTATGCTTTGGGTGTGTGTTTTGCGTGTGTGTTTTGGGCGTGTGTTTTGGGCGCGTGTTTTGGGCGTATGCTTTGAGTGTAGGGCTTTAGAGCGGATGGCTTTGGGCGCATCACTTTGGGTATGTGGTTTTGGGCATATGTCTTTGGGCGTATGGATTTGGCCGAAGAAACCAGAAGCAAAGTACTAAATAGACAATCTCAATCTGTGCTCAATCTTATCATTATGTGAGATTGTTTCTACCTTCTAAACTGCTATCGTATTACGTTATACTGCAAAGAATAAGGTTACCCACTCAATCATGACATAAAAGAAAAGAGCGGAATCGGTATAGGCGCTGAGTATCATAACAAAAGAAATTAAACTCTAAAGGAGCGTCGGTCTCTGGAAATTCAGAGTGAGAAGAGAACAAGGAAAGAAGTCGCGTGCTGCGTAAGAATGTAACTCAAGGAAAACAGCCCCCGGACTTATGATCTGGGAGAAAGAATACGGGCTACGGATTAAACCAAATGGGAGATATTGTGGTGGATAAATACAGAAGTGGGAGTGCAGGTAAGGTAAGGTAAGGGGAACCATATTAAGGAGAGTAAGGAACGCACAACTGGCCTGAGGGGTCAGGAAAGGCACTAGGAGATAACAAGAAAAGAAAATAGATGGAAGTAAAAATGGTTAATCCTCAGCCTCTTGTTTCACGTGGTGAGGGGAGTGCTGGCTAGCCATATTAAGGAGGGCCTGCCTATCTATCCCGCGGTCAATTCTATCCATCTCCTCAATGTCAATTCTCTCCATCTCCTCAATGTCAATTCCTTGTTCTTCTGCGTCTTCCCTAGCGGCTGCCAGGGGATTAATGATAGGACGGGCATTGCCGGCAAGATAGCGATTTCTCTTGGTGAGATTATTTTCGATGCTGTCCTGTTGGTCTTCCAGGCTTGGGAAGGAATTCTTGGCTGTCATAGCCTGCCCAAGCAGCCGCTCTCCAATCTGTTGGGTGCTAGCACGGAAACGGTCTTCTGCCGCATCGCCGTACAGACCATGAGAGGAAGATGCAGAGTCAGGCCGACCTAAGTCTCACATCCTACTTCCCAAACCTGAGCCGGAGGTTTCTCCTTCATCCGTCATATGGACATTATCATCACCCTCCTCTCAGCCCTCCACGTCCTCCTGCTCGCCCTCCACGTCTTCCTGCTCGCCCTCCACATCCTCCTCATCGTCCTCGACAATCTCCTCTTCCCCATAGACCTTATCGGAATCCTCTGAGACATTGCCACCCTCATTACCAGACTGATATAGGTCGATAAAATCGACATCTTCATCCTCTTCATCCTCCTCCCACTCCTGCTAGAGCTCCTCATTTGGCCAAAGCCACTCAATAGGCTTCACCCAGTCAATCAAAGGTCTACCCTATCCGTCGCGCTCATCCTCCCGAACCGTCATGTCCAAATCTCCTTCCATATACTCCTCCGTCAATCTGTACTCAGAAGTACCGTTGTCTCCACCGATAGGCATCGAGGGGCCTGTCCGAACTAAACAACACTGAATATTAGTAAGCACATCTCTAAGTTAATTAGGCAAAGTTTACAATTACTTATTTGACGGTCGATTATTAGCCCGGGTGTTTCGCCTCAGGCTACCCAGTCCTATCCTAAACCTGGTGCGATATGAGATAGGCTCTCTTGTGGTCCGTGTATTGAAAGTAGCTGCCCTCGCCAAAGCCACATGGCGTCCAAAAGGGGAACCTGTAGGGGATACTGGGGCCCCACGCATGGTGAGTCAATGACAGTGCTCCCGAATCGCTAGCTGGCGCATGTGCCGGAGAGGAGTGTCCTGAGATCCAGAAGGCCCCGGAGGCAGTACCAGCGCAGACCCAGTTGACGAGCTTCTGGGTCGCTTCACCACACGGTCGAGCAGACTCTTCATTCGAGCTGCGGGCCTTATCTTTGCTGACTGAAATACAGGCAATGCTGGTGAATTCGGTGGAGAATCGACTTCGATAGGGGTTGGGGGGTTCACAAGTGGCGAACCATTGTTGCCAAACTGGTTTGGATAGTATCGCCCCCAATCCGTCAGGATTGCCACACGTTGCTGCTTCAGGACCTGGTTCTCCTCCACGATCATCTCCTGATCCACTTGGGCTTTGGTCTCGTCCTCAAGCGCGTCGTACTCATCATATCTTCGCGCAAAATCACGGGGTTGTTTTAGGCGATTGCCTCGGTTCGCCCTTGCACGTTTGAAAGCGGTTTCCAAGGGGGTAACGCTCGCCCTCTCTTCATTCCGGTGGATGGTCTCAGGATGTACTGAGTGCCCCAAAGCGCCAGCCGGAAGTGGCCTCCACTTATAAGCAAATGGCATTGCTCATGGAAAAAGGTATTCTATTTATCAATGGTAGTACATATAATTTGGGCGTATGATTTTGTGCGTATGATTTCTTTGTGCGTATGATTTCTTTGTGTGTATGATTTTGTGCATATGATTTGTTCGTATGAACTCGGCGTATGATTTGAGGGGTGATAAAAGAGCAAAGGAGAAAAGACCACGGTGAACATGGTGACTAACTTACTATTCTAGATCGGGCAATAAGTAATCTATGCAGCGACCTTTGGCCGGCGTGCCCCCTGATGTAGTGGAGAAAGTAAGGAAAGTAGAGAGGGTGGTACCGGTAGAGGGGTGTATCCGGGTTGGTGGGGCAAGACGCGCGGGTGTCTCTCTTTTTTTCTTTACTTTTTTGTTTTGTTTTAACTGCAGATTTTGCTTCTGTGATGTATGAAAAGGAGAAGCTGGATTGCTGCGCAGAGGGCAGAGCGAGCTGAGGATTGTGTTGAAGGCGATAGCGTGGATGGAGAAGGTAAGAGGGTGGTGAGAAAGAAGAGGAGTTAATTTGGCCTCGCTTAAAAAGAAAAGAAAATGTTGGTTTTCCTCTTGAAAACATCGTCACGGTCTACCCGAAGTCACGCCTCGAGCCCTCCTCTCTACTGTGGTAGCCTAACCAAAAGCCCTACTCACCAACCTCTAAGTATGATATGAGTGACCCCCCAGATTCAAGCCTTCTGCTAATTGCTTTCATCATACTATTAGAGAAAGGAAATTATAGCAACGAGAGCTGTGTGTTTGGGTTCGGAACGAAGATGAGAGGGGTGTACTCTCTAGGTTCATTTTGTGACTACAATTGTACACTTGATACATAAACAGGGAAGATATAACATCTTGGCACAAATACAACGTCTAGTGCAACATTTTCAAGCCATTTCTACATGGAAGGGATTGTATATTGAGTGTTATAGTAGACTGGGGGTTGCAGTCTTACGCGACTTTAACCATCGTACAATTCAAGGGTATTTATATACCCATACCCTATAAACCTCAACTGTAGTTTACTCATCAAGAAATCATGAATCAATATACGCCTAAACTCCAGGGGACTCCCAGAAAGATATGACGAGGGGGCTTGCAAGGTACTCCTCATGAATTAAACAATTTTTATTTCATTGGTATAAAATAACTCTTTACCCACCTCTCCTCCAACACACTTCTTCCTCTTAGCAAGCCCTAACATCCGACTCAGCGATCAGGGAAGGTATAGGGTCCATGCACATAGGCACAAATACACATAGGCACAAATACATATATGCCCAAGGAAGCAGACTCCGGTCACCTACACACCAAAGATCATTTTGCATCTAACTTGCTCTGAGCCAAAACCCTTCTATCTTTTCCTGTGAACCTCCTTCCTCACGCACCTGTGCGTCAACACAACAAAAAAGCAAACACCAAAAAGGTAACTCCTGCTCTATGCCTCCCAAACATCGTGCAAATGATGGTATCTTGGGCCGCAAGGGTTCTGGAAATTGGGGACCCCCAACTTGGCATCTTGGTGAGAAAAGAGCTCGGAGGGTTGTGGGTGGGGTCGAGCAGCCGGCGTGGTATCCAACTGGGAGGGTGGCAATGGCAGAGATTATTAAGTATCGCCGCGATTGTGGGTACCTAATTCCCAAGGCCCCATTCTTTCGTCTTTGCCAGGAGATCGTATCAGGTTTGGCACTCAAGCAACAATTCTGTTGGCAGAGATCAGATGTTGAATACCTCCAGGTGGCAGCGGAAGAGTTCCTAGTGATAACAATGACCGGTATGTTGAGTTCCTCTCCTAGTATAATTATCTGATTTACTAATTTTTTGTTCATAGCTGCAGCCTTGGGTGCGGCACATGCTCGTCGCATTACCCTCATTGTCCAGGACCTGAGATTAGTTGAGAATGTCATGATCGTTATGGCACACCAGCCAGATGGTACCACTCGGGAAGAGATGAGACGTTATCTAAATCAGGACGGCGGTGCTCCCGGGGGTGCACCTCCTCCACCTCCTCCTCCCGGTGGTGCTCCTCGTCGTGCCGGTGTTCCTCCTCCCGGGCGCGCTCCCCCTACTCCTACTCCTGGGGGTGCACCTCCTCAGCGGGGTGCCCCTCCCCGTCACCAGGGAGCTTCTTCCCATCTCTCACCCCCTGACAATGACCGGTAGTGACAGCGACAGTGACGACAGCGACAATCCTCGTGCACCTGTACGCCGTCGCTTGTATGGTGGCCCTGGGAGCACTAGCCGGACTGGGGCTAGTGGAACTACAGGGGGTGCTGGGCGAGTTGTTAGACAAGGAAATCTGATTGGGGGTGTGGGTTCTGGTATGGGAGATGGCGGTAGTAGTGAGGAAGGTGGTGCGAGAGGTGCCGAGGGAGACCATGATACCGGACATGTGGGTACTGGGGGGGGTGGTGGCAGTATTAGTAGGGTGGTGACCGGGGCCATTGGAGGCACCCCTGCACACCCCGCCAGAACAGGGCCGTCTGGGGCTGGAGTTAGTAGTCGTGCCCTATGGACGCCAGTTCAGCCGACTCGTAGTAGGGGTTCGAGTGGTTGGAGTGGGGCTTGTAGGCGCTCTGCAGGCCCTGGTGGGAGTGGTTGGAGTGGTGGTGGCAGTAGGATGCGAACGCGCTCCGGGAGTGGTGGCGGGAGGGCAGGAGCTGGTGCTGGTGGGAGCGCTACCACATAAGCATATTCGGGGATTGTCTTTTTCTTTCTCTTAATTCACCTCTTTTTTCAACTATTCTGAGTTTCATTCTTCTTGTTTTCTATTACTCCATAGTGTGGTCCCCTGTGGTGGAGGGGACGGGGCAGTCTTTTCTCACTTTTACACATATCATACGACTAACTCAAACCTCCGAGTTACATCTAACTTAGCATAAATCCCTTTTATAGAACTCTTATTGTTATAAATACACTCTTTCTTTAACTTCACCATTTTGCTATGTGAACTAGGAACACACTATCTCCCAAGCGTTGCAGTGGTTATGATTTGGGCGTATGGCTTGAGCATATAATTTGGGTGTAGGGTTTGTGGGTTTGGCTTGGGCATATGGTTTGGGCATATGGCTTGGGTGTATAATTTGAGCGTAAGATTTGTGCCTATGGTTTGGAGGTATGCGTTGTGAGTATGGCTTAGGGGTATGATTTTGGCTTATCGCACCGGTGGATGAGTAAGGCTTATGAATAGGGCATATTATTTGAACCGGTGAATAGAGTATATGAATTGGGTGTAGAAATTAGGGGTAAGTCCTGATGAGACAATATACATTACTAGACTAGGCATCTTGGACGTCCAATCGGTGTGGTGAATTATTCTGGTTCATATGGTATGAATCATTCCAAGGAAATAAATCTCCGTATAGACTTTGAGGTATGTGGTTTTTGATACATGCTCACACAATTACTCAATCATGTATCAAAAGAGCAATTTTCGAGAGGGTGGTATCTGAAAAAGGGGGCCCCTGGGCGGGGAAAATTCATGAACGGGGGGCTGTCCGGGGCATTGAACCAGGCGGGGGCCTGGACAGGGAAGAGGCAGGGGGTGAAAAAAACAACGCCCCTCCCCGGGCCATTGAGCAGGGCGGGGCGGGGAATTCTGGCAGGGGCCCGCTGCTTATTGGGCCTTGGAGGCCCCGTAACCAACACCACATAGTCCTTCTTATCAGCCTCTGGGGGTACGAAGTGCCACCAGTGTCAGGTGTCACCATCTCTCTCTTGATTTTGCCTCAACAAGCCGATTTTCAATTTGTCAATAGCTTTCGCAATTCCTCAAGTTAGCACACAATCGGACGCAAGGGTGGCCGTCTCTACATCGTCAAGGGATCCCCCTATACTCTCAGTCATACTAGTATCAGGATATCCCCCATTCAAGGGACTTCTCTTGATCACTGCAGCTACATTGGCTCACACTCGTGGGAAACTGGGTCCGACAGCAGGGGAAAATGGGGAAGCGGGTTCTAAACTGTATGTAGGAAAAGTACCAGGGGAAAGGAAAAGTGGGGTTTGATAGGAGGGGGAATTGTTTTACAGTTCCCCGTATTAACGAAGAAGTTCTTGATTATTATCAATTGCCTTGCTAAAGCTAGGCTTTGTCATTTGCTCAAGATTAAGAGGTGAGGCAAATCCCGTTGAAGAAATCAAAAGTAGCAGAGGATCAAGAACTTAGAAGTGGATGATAGAAAATAAAACTTAACTACTATCTGTAGTGGTCTCCATGATATGGGAATCAAGGAATCCGTTTCAGAGCACCGAATAAAACAATCCTTTCTATTCAGAGCAAGGATAATTCCAGAACTGAGTTTCCTGTCACTCTCAGAGGAACCAAACAGGAAAAAACGATTGAATTCGAGGAAAAGAAATAAGGACCCAGAATCAGGCTATCACTGCTCACCCAATCGGAACCCTGTTATCCTTTTGTTGATGACTATCAAGAGAAACCTTTTTGAACGAAAACCATAGCCAGTCGGAATAAACAACAGTTGTGTAGATACAAAGAGGTTAAGTTCTCTCTCCTGGCTCCCTGGCCAAGCCCACCACTCCATCCCACGATTTATCCCAGTGCTTACAAAGCATTCACTGCCCGGGAGTTCAACCTTCCCCCTTCCCTGTTAACAAAAGAAAAACCTCTCCCTGTAGTGACTACAAAGCAATGCACTAGCTAGCCAAACCCCACATAAAACAATTTGTAACCCTACAGTACACTGGTGTAAAGAAAGTCTTGGCACAGCCCCGGATCGCGGAGTGACCGGACTAGAATACCATATCGCAATTTACCACTTCGTATGTCCTTCATCAGCCTGAATTACAGCCTCAATGCGCTCAGGCATTGTTTTAACTAAACTATCAATTTTCTCTTGGTGAATAGCATCCGATTCCTCAACACCAGTAGCCCAAAAGTTGATCCTAGGTAAAATTCCTACTGGAAGCCATTGAAAACCGGTTCCGAAGCCAACCCTTCCACATCTTCCATACATTCTTATTTACATTTGGATCAGGAGACTCGGGTGGTCAAGGGACTACCTGATATCCTGCTTTCTTCTCAAGTTCCTGGTTCTCAGCCCCCTACTGCCAACCTGCATTATCACCAACTACCTGGCCAGTGTGTAGTGGGATGCTATTGAAGTTGGAGACTCCTATGCAACAAGGAATAAGATATGGGGCATTATTCCTTAGCAAATTGATGAGCATCAAGCCCAAGTCGGGCCTTAGGACGTCGGTCGGCGTTCCTCCTCAGTCCTCCTTCGCACTGGCATTCGCTGTGACTTAAAACCATATGCAACTGGAGCCCAGAGAGGAATAGGTGTGCGGCCTGATTGAAATGTAAGCCAGAGCAGCTTGGTTGAAAGAACTGGCTCAATCAGTTCACTCTGCCATATGCGACCATAATGCCTAGCGGGATTTGGATCCAAGACATATGTTGTTTCATCATGAAAGACAAGATGGTTTCGTAAATCTTCTTTCAGATCATGACAAGAGTGGGCAAACAGAAGCCTCTTTGGGGCTGAGGTGGCACGGAAACATGATTTTTTCCGTGTTTGCAGCAGAATAAAAGGATCTTCTGCTGAATCAGCAACATTCTTTATAGTTGTATGACTGATAGTGTGAGGATATTTTGAAGCTAGCTCTGATAATGGCATTTGAGGATTGTCATCAATGAGCTGCTCTATCTCTGCCCTGGCTTGCCATGGTATTGGAGGGCAGCCGGAATGTGGTGCATCGTAAATGTTGAGATATCCACGCTCCGCTGATCTCTTAACAATATTATGAACTTGAAAGTTGGAGCTACCGGTTAAATCAGCTAGCCGCTGGTATCCCAACTCCGCATCATGATGATGAAGAATAGAAATCTCCAGATTACTTTCCTCACGATCACATTGCTCCTTTGAGCAAGGGCTATGTGGAGGAGCCATCGGGGGCAGGTTGATGTGAAGCGAGCCTTCATTCAACAACAATATTTCAGCAGGGTGCCAAGACTTTCTTTACACGAGTGTACTCAGCGAATGATTTGGCAAGCACGGCCCTGTGTAACGCCCGAGCCTCAGAAGTTACCACCCCCTCTTTCTTCGGATGCTACAGATTTCCTCGAGCTCCAAGAGAAGTCAGACCCCATTGCGGACCCCCGTTTCCACCCCTCGCGAGAGCTCTAATTCAGATTCCGGCAGTAGCAGATCGCCGGTAAGTTCAACATGTCTGGCGGTGATAGCTTGCTCAATAGTATTTTCTACTGCGGCACAGAAGGGGCCGCCGGAAGGCACCAGATTCTACAGCAGCCATCGCGACCCGGATGGCAACAACGGCCACAAGGCAAGCTAGCCGACCGACTCGCTGGCATAGGAGACCGAATGCTGGAAGCTACCATGTTCCAAACTTGACATGGTGCTAAGATGGTTGAGTTGAACCAGAATCCGGGGGTGGGGAGGGTTTACATGTCCCACGTATGGGTTACTAACGCTGGTGTCCAGTCTCCTTCTCATTTCTCTAAACATTGATACACTCCTGGGTGGAATTACTCTCTTTTGGAGAAGAAGGAAGATTGATGAGATAACCAAAGGGGATCGGTAGGGGAATGCTTGCGCGGCTACCTTATCCCGAATGACGGCGTAGCCGAGAAGCGGAAGAAACTCGCTATGGGGGTTCTAATGTGGGTCTCGCTTGTGGAGAGGCCATTTTAGGTTGGCGAGTTATCCCATACCCTAGGGATGGAAGAACAATTTATTGACTTGGATGTTCGGGATAGTCATACGGTAGAAAGAGTCCTACTCACTTTTCGGCGGGGATCAATCCGTGTGAGGATTCATCACCGCCGAGAAGTCCTCGTCTACCACCCGGCTTGCTCACCACACTTTGCAAGAGTGCCACTCCCATAGCCCGAACTTGCCCCCCTCAACGGTTGCCAACGGCTGGTAGACCTACCTCGACGCTCGGCTTGCGAGTGGCTTTTCGTTATATGCTACCAACCTCCCAACTAGATCTACGATAGTTCTCGTTATTAGGATATACCCTTATCTTTCAAAGGCTCCCGTGATCCCATACCGCCGCCACCTCTTCGCTATAAAATAAAGTTCGGTGGCAAAAACAAGTGCCATTAGCTACACATCAGAAATAGCCATTATCAGAAACTCTAGCTCGACACTGCTCGGTAGGAACTTTCAGGGAGTTGCGAAAAGGATGAGAACAACGACTGTTTCTATAACACAAATATCAAGCCTGTATGTGTAATGGTATGGTCAGATCGGATAGTGACCGGAGGCTGTCATACGAGGGATACATGGCGGCCCCCGTTTCTGCCATTTATCTCTCGTTTCCCATGGGCACTCTACCCAAGCCTTTTTCTTGAAAAACTACCCATTGTCTATTTCGTAGTTTGGGTTGGCGTAAAGTGGAAGCAGCAGATTCGTTGCGTGTTCGCTGGTTGGTAAACAGTGCTCGGTTCTAGTGGGAGATGGCCGCAGGCTAGAGTTTTTTGTCACCCACCTTTATCAATCGCTTCCATGTGCCCCCATTTATGTAGACCTTTAGTGTATCTGAAAGGAAATTCTCTATCATCACCTATAATTCCTATGATACATTCCAGTCCATTAATCCAAGAAAACAAAACAAAACAGGAATTATCGTAGTGTGCAGGACCAAGACACACTCTACACAAAAAGAAGCCCCAAGATCTATCCTCTGCTTGAACATTAATCTATGCTAATATCAAACGAAGAGAGTGATCGTCGATGAGCGAGACAGATGTTAACTTATCCAAAGAAAAAGAAAAACAATTCTAATTTAATTCCCAAAACGCCAGAAAAAAAGCAGAAAGCAAGAACACAAATAAACATCTCAGACCACCCCACACTGAACGCAAATTCATTGACACTGCCGATACAGACAAGCGACGATTTCCAAAGAGCAAGGCGACGGACTCCGGGGAACCAGGAGGGGAACTAATTACTGGATACATCGGGAATGTTGGGCCTACAACAGTTCTACCATACTAGCATGCCTATTTTTCTCTGCCAGCATGAGCGGCGTGAGGCCATCACGCGTGTCTGGGATGTCGGGGGTGACATCTTTCCGCTCCAACAGTAGCTTCACTATACCCTCATGGCCATTCACGGCAGCCCACAAGAGCGGCGTTCCGCCATACAGCGTGTCAGGGATGTCGGGAGTGACATCTTTCCGCTCTAACAGGAGCTTCACTATCCCCTCATGGCCATTCTCGGCAGCCCACGAGAGCGGTGTTCGGCCATACCACGTGTCGGGGGTGTCGGGGGTGACATCTTTCCGCTCCAACAGTAGCTTCACTATCCCCTCATGGCCATTCCTGGCAGCCCACGAG
>Ga0307513_10003939_pt1 | contig 19966 bp, 15 predicted proteins | sample 15_EM_MG_FD_202174 | JGI IMG/M metagenome (GOLD analysis project Ga0307513, IMG submission 202174) | Populus trichocarpa ectomycorrhiza microbial communities from riparian zone in the Pacific Northwest, United States - 15_EM | ecosystem: Host-associated > Plants > Roots > Unclassified | place...
TCCTCGCCGCCCCCCTCCTCCCCCTCCCCTCCCCCCCGCCCCCGCCCCCCCCCCCCCCCCCCCCCCCCCCCCCCCCCCCCCCCCCCCCCCCCGCCCCCCCCCCCCCCCCCCCCCCCGCGTGCCTCGAAGCCAAACTCGTCCTAGGCATGAAGAATCAGCGGAACGCTGAGGGCATAATTTTGGTTGGGCCCGCAGATAAGCATGGATGGTTGGCCATATACATATACTCGGGTAGGCTCACTATCGGAAATCCCTGTCTATCTACTATTATTTCTGTGGAATGCTTGCTAAATCTCTTTGCGAAACGAGAGTTCGGAAAACACACCGAAGGCCCGTCCTTTTTTTTTCCGGCCCCTTTCCTCACTCGGTCGTCGAAGGCACGATGCTGGAGTCGAGTATGACACTGCCCCAACAGGATTCGAGCTTGCAATGGATGGAGCGGGCTCATGGCAAAGAGCCTGCCCTCCCCCTCGTCGTGGTCTAAGTCGTTGCGAGCCGAAGTGCAGCAGGAACCTTTTAGTCACTATGAATTCCCTGCTTTGCGAAACCGCATCTGCTTAGCGGATAGTGGGAATTGAGGTAAAAAAGAAACAATTATAACGGAGTCTCCGTGTAAATTACAAAAGTAGAAAAGAAATACCGGATATACTCCTCGGTCGTAATCAATTTAGCAGGAACTAGTGGGTACGGACTTCTACAACTATTCTAAATATCATCTTGAACATCGTAGTTATGAAGTCAATTCATAGCGATCGTTATTAATATTGTTGCTATGTTATGAAAATAGGCTTGAGGACCTGGGTGTTTTGCGTGAAGCGGACTTTGAGAACCTGAGAGATAAGCTAGAAAACTTAAGCATATGAATTAAATAGTTCTTGGAGATAAATCATCCTCGGTCGAGTGAAGCGCCCGTCAAAAAAGTAGCGAAATTTAGGGTCAATAAAACCCGCGGTATGACAGGATTCTCAATAACAAGAATTACCAACTCCTGGGTATTAGTAGTAGGGAACTCAGTGATTGAGTTCATGACGCTTGAGGCATAATGAATTGTAAATTGGCTCTTGAAGAGAGAAGCAGAGTGCAAGTTTTGGAATTGTGAGTATTGAGTGATTAAGTTGGTAAAGGAGTAAATAGATTTATTTCCTGATGTTGAAAATACGAGCCTATGGACAAAAAAGATGAGCAGCAATGGGGAAAATTTTCCCCGTCGCAACAACCAACCACAATGTTACAGCAATGAATACACCACGACGCAAGCCCCCAAAAGGCAAATGGACGACATTGACAAGAACTAGAGTGCTTACTCTATTGGAAACCAGGCTATCACAATCAGAAGTAGCCTGTGAGACAAATGTTCCTCGTTCGACGGTATCAAGGTAGAGTCGTGTTCCACAGGTGAGAAGGACAACTTCGCGAACTGGCCGCCCACTCCAATTGACCAAACATGATATCTATCGGTTAATTGGTCGTCTCAGAAGCGAATGGGAATGTAGAAGGCTATGCTACAGAAGGCTGGAGCAGGAAGTTGGATTGTCAGTCTCACCAAGGACAATTGAAAGAGCTCTTGTCCGGCATGGTTATTCACGATGGAAGGCTTGTAAAAAGCCTTTGATCAATCGCCAAAATCAGAAACAACAGATAACCTATGGCAGAGATAACTGGCAAAAACCTGTTGAATTCTTGCAAAAACACATGTATTCAGACGAGTGTATCTTTGATACATCAATACGGGGATCTACATAGGTTACACCTTGACCTCATGAAGGCTACCAGGATGACTGCCTACAGCATACATTTCACAGTGGAAGGGGTTCCGTGCATGTATGGGATGCTATAAGCCAGAATTGGAAGTCACCACTTGTTTTCCTTCGTGGCATTGGGAAGAAAGGAGTGACAGCAAAGGACTATCAGGAACAGGTCCTGGAACCGGTGGTTTCACCAGCTTTCCTTGGCCTTTATGACTATATGAATTCTCCAGATTCTCAATATATTGAGAATCAAGCACCAATTCATGGAACTCATGGTACGTTGGTTGAGGTGAAGTCAGATTTGGGTATACCTTGACACTCCCGACTGGCTGCCTCCCCCGACCTCAATCCAATTGAAGATGTCTGATGCATCATGAAACAACGGATCAAAGCCTGCGAGCACTTCCCAGGAACTGTTCAAGAAATACATGATGCTGTTCAGGAAGAATGGGATAAGCTGGAAGCAGAGGACTGGAATGGGTCTATAGATAGCATGCCTAATCGCCTAAAGCAGGTCAAGCAGCGAAAAGGCATACAAACAGAGTTTTGATTTCTTCTTTAGCCTTTTCATGCTTGTTTCTTACATTAATTTAATCTGTATTTCATTCTATTTATTTGTGGTGGAGATATGGTATGTTGAAGTATCGTTGGTAGTAGTTTGAAGGTTTTTCTTGGCCATTGCTGCTTATCTTTTTTGACCAAAGCCTCGTACATGCGGAGGTACAGGGCATAAGTTTTGTAGGTTCCACAAGTGAGGTTTGCTGCCCTCACTCCCTGTGTAACCTACAACACTTGTGCCCTGTACCTCCATAGGTCTGCCCAACAGGCCTCAAAAACTAGTGGCAACAAAGTCTGGTCTCACTTGCCCTTCTCTTCCAAGAGGCCCAGAAGCCTTGGCACTGCTGGACCCTCCCGCTTTTTGGGATCTTCGTGTTACTATGAATATATAGTGCCGGCTGCCTACAAGGTAGGCCACTGGCCTTAAGCTGAGTTAGGGGTAATTTTGACAATTATCACTGCAGATTGTAAGATCAGGGTGGTTTTATTACGCACGCTCTGCACCCGCTATTTGTTGAAGAGATGTAGTTGACTTTGGAAGATACGGGCGTCTGAAAGATTAGATAGATGCTTGTGGATGATTTGGGAGATTGAGATAGAATGGTTAATGATTTGAAAGAGATTAGATAGCCATGTTTTTCCCTTGTTTATCACGGGAGTGTACGGAGGAATAAAGGCATGGCAGGATAGAGAGATAGGTGTGGTGATCGACAGATGGATCATGAAGTGGTACTTATGTTTTACTTATACACTTGTTTCGGTCATGAGTTTTTTGTTTTAGTTAAGAGCAGATTGTAAGAGCTGAGCGAGGTGTCTAAGTTCCGTGTGAATTCTCTTTCTACCGTCTACCACTGTGCCAAACATAACCTGCCTACGCTAACAGGTTATGAGCCCGGGCGAATCGACGCCCTAGAAAGATTTTCACAACCAACGAAAACGTACCCACGATCTCCGACCAAACCATAGCCATGAGCGAATCTGGTTCAGAGTCGTCAGGTATGAACCTGAAGTTGACTGTCGAGTTGTTGAACGACACCAACTATGAGCGGTGGGCCTGGGATATGATGATCTTGATCGCCGGGAAAGGATTAACGTTTATCGTGGACGGAACAGAGAAATACCCAGTGGGAGATTCGGAGCCTGTCAGTACTACAGCAGAGACCAGCACTACGAGTGCCTCAACCTCGACGCTTAAGAAAGAGCAACTCAAATGGAAATCGCGCGATGTAATGGCAAAAGCATTATTGGCTAGCCATATGGAACCCCACTTTCGCCGAAAATACTGGAGTTCAGAGTCGTCCAAAAAGATGTGGTCGGCATTAAGGAAGGAACAGAAACAGACTGGGGCGGAACACTTTCACTGGATCAATGATGATATCCGATCATTGAAGGTTGCCGATTTCCCTACCGTTCTCGCATTCAATGAGAAGTTCAAATCCCTCCTCTGCGATCTTGCACTTTGTGATAGTGCCGGTAATGGGATGAGTGATATGGAGGCAGCATATATCGTCCTGCAAGCATTGCCAACAGATGATGAAGCATGGAGGACCTTCCGCCATATTCACTGTAACGCCAACAAGCCATAACAACTGATGGACGAAATGGTAAAGCAGGAAAGCCGTCTAAAGTCGGAAAGAAAAAATGGAGGAGCACCATCCGGGGGAGAAGTAATGTATTCCCAGTCTGGTATTGCGCTGACGAGTTCCCTGAACGAAAAACCTAGAAGAGGCAATCTTCGGGAAAGAGGTGGGCGTGATATGATGATCATATGCTACAACTGCGGTAAGAAAGGTCATAAAAAGAAGGAATGCTGGTCAAGAGTTGGAGTAGCCGGGTCAGACTTGGGTAACAGAGGACAGAGAGGAAGAAGCCGAACTACAAGCAGAAGACGTAATACCGGTAATGGAACCGGAGATGGAAACCAATCTGCATCGGCCATTTGGAGCTTCAATGGAAGCATTGGCAGCGACTATATGGAAAGCCCCGGCCAGCCAGAGTTGGATGAGAGGTGGTGGATCGATAGTGGCTGCTCGAACCATGTTTCTGGAATTCGATTCTACATTACAAACTACCAATCGTATGCACCAGGGGAAAGAACCGTCAATGTTGCCGATAAGCGAAACCTTGTATGTCAGGGAATTGGAACCGTTGAGGTTATTGTATGTCTACCACAAGGGACGAGCCGTAAGGTAGCTATTGAGAATGTTCTTCATGTAGAGGACAGCCGGAATCTCCTATCGCTCGGTCAATTGATGGAACGCGGGCTGGAGGTCAAGATTGAACCCGGAATGGGATGTCACCTATTCAAGGCCGGAGTTCTTCTGGGAACTGCAAGAATGCAGAATCGCCTATTGCTGCTCGATACGCAATCAAGAAATAGCCAGAATGAAAGATCCGGTCGCAACGAAAGTATCTTCTTTAAAGCAGAAGCAGAGACGGATAATAAGGATAAGAGATCGGGTCAGGAGCCATGGCATCGACGATTGGGTCATATTAGTTATGATTCCATCAGGACTATGAAAGAGGTGGTTGTGGGTATGCTGGTCGAAAAGTATAGTGAGAAAGAAAGAAAGGAAAGATGTGAGGACTGTGTGCGGGGAAGTTTGAGCTGCAAACCTTTTGCCCACCCACAACACACAGCAACGAAGGTTTTAGAATGTATTCACAGCGACGTTTGCGGACCAGTCGAAACTGCCTCTCTAGGCAAGCGGCGCTATTTTCTTCTCTTCACTGATGAGTATACAAGATATCCAACCGGATATTTTATGCAACACAAGTCCGAAGCCTTCGATTACTTTCTTGAATGTAAGGCAGATGCGGAGAAGGCTACTGGCAAGAAGATCCAATCACTGAGAAGTGATGGCGGAGGTGAATATTAGTCGAAGAAATTTCTTGACTACCTGCGCATACACAGAATTCGGAGTGAGTGTACTACCCCATACACCCCTCAAGAAAATGGAATTGCCGAGCGTCAAAACCGCACACTCATGAATAAGGTCTTAAGCATGATGTCTAGTGTGAGTGCACCCAAGGTGTTTTGGGTTCTCGCCTGTGAAACCGCAATCTACCTCGATAATCGTTCGCCTTGCAGCCCACTCAAGGGTAAAACTCCATACGAGCTCTGGTTTGGGAAAATGCCGAACATCAGTCATCTACGAGTCTGGGGATGTAAGGTCATGTACCAGGTACCAAAAGAGCATCGGAAGAAGTTAGACTACAAGGCTACGGGAGGGGTATTCATTGGATATTGCTTAACGTCGAAGCACTACAAGATTTACGATCCCAAAAGCCGCCGGTTAATCACAAGTCGCGATCTAATTTTCTACGAAGATTGCGGACATTGGAGGTTAGCAGTGGAGATTCTATCAGAGAAGAGTGCGAGCGAAGAGGAAAAGCATGTGCAGGAGTATGGATTGGAAGATTTGTTTGGGAAAGGCTTAGAGACAGAGGAAGAGGAGGTAGTCTAAGCAGAAGGAGAAATATTACCCGCCGGTTCAGGAACGATTGAGGAACCTTTTCGTAGGCATAGGGGATGAGTCCCAAGATCTGGTAGAGTAAGTACGAAGTCAAATCTGGGGCCTAAGCTTTCCCGGGAAATGAAAGCTTAACCATCGAACTTGGGAAAAGCATGGGAACTGCGGAGACACATTTTTCAAGATGAAAGAGCTGGAGACAATGAAGAGGCTGCGGTAGAATCTGACTTTCTTGGAATGGTGGAGGCCGGTCCACAGTCCGTGGAGGAGGCAATCCAGTCACCGGAAAAAGATTTATGGATGAGGGCAGTTGACGAAGAGATACAGAATCTAGAGCGGCTTAAGACTTGGGTCGTGGTGGAAAACATACCTGAAGGCAGAAAGGCTATTACATTACGGTTGGTTTTGCAGCGAAATTTGGATTCCGGGGGAGACCACAAACGATATAAGGCACGTTTAGTTGCCCACGGATATAAACAGAAACCTGGCATCGATTTCTTGCATACCTATGCCCCTCTGATTTCCCTTAGTACTGTTCGGTTAGTGTTGTCGTTCGCTGCTACCCATAACTACGAAATTCATCAACTCGATATCGTTGCTGCATTCCTGGAGAGTGAGATCAAGGAGGAGATCTATCTACAGTTGCCATTTGGTTTTGGGATAGTAGGTGGGACTATACAGGACGCAAGTCTTTGTAGAGTTGCATACACCGGCAAGCGTGAGCCAGTATGTGTTCGCATTTTGAAAAGTCTTTATGGTCTCCGCCAATCAGCACTGAATTGGTATGGTAAGCTGGATAGTGAGTTGATTAGGAATAGATTTAGAAAGAGTGACTGGGAGGCTGGTGTCTACTATCAGGGGGAGTTGGTTCTTCTTGTATGGGTGGATGACATTTTGCTTGTTGGGGGGAGAAGCGCAGTACAGGCAACAAGAAAAATTCTCGAAAACACATTCACGATTCGGGATATGGGTCCTATCGCTCATTTTCTGGGGATGCGAGTTACCCGAGATTTGAGGACAAAGGTGATATCCCTTGACCAGTCAGGCTACATTTCTCAGGTTCTACGGAGGTTTCAGATGGATAGGGGGAGTGGTGTTAGTGCTCCACTGGACCCGGGAATGTCTTTGTTAAAGAGAAATGGAAGGATGACTACGGTTGTGGAGGAAGAAGGAGCTATGAGGAAAGAAGGAAATCTTCTGAGAGATGATCAAATTGAGGAACAGGTGGATCAAAAGGAGTATCAGGAGATTGTTGGAAGTCTCAACTACGCCGCTATTGCTACTCGTCCAGACATATCATTTGCCGTCGGAGTATTGGGAAGATATGCCTCTGATCCAGCAAGAAGGCATATGATAATGGCCAAATGAGTCATGAGGTATCTGTCAAAGACTGTGGGATATCAGCTAAATTTGGGATTAAGAGAAGGCCTGAAGAAACCATACAGTAGGGTTGCTTTGTATACCGATTCTGATTTTGCCGGCGATCCCAACTCGATGAAGTCGACGACCGGGATGGTTATTCGCGATCGATATGCATCAATGATTGCCTGGCAATCCAAGAAACAATCTATTACCGCGAAGAGTACCGCAGATGCAGAATACATCGCTACTGCAACGAGTATCGATAAGGGTGTTTGGGTTCACAAACTCGATCATGAACTGCATCAGTCATTACCGGTCACTCAGCCCTTTCCCGATCAACAACACATGAACCGCAAGTCACTACCCGTCTATAGCGACAACCAGGCGAACATCAAGAATGCAAACCTCGGCGAACACCAAACACCAAGCAAGACTGTAGGGGTTAAGTTTCATTGGATTAAGGATCAAGTTCGCGATGGGACGATTGCGATCACCTACATACCGACCACCGAAATGATCGCCGATGGATTCACGAAAATCTATGGCAAAGTCAAGCAAGCTGAATTGGTGGAGAAACTGGGCCTAACCTCAGGGGATTGAGAACGGCAAGTTTCAGGGGGAGTGTTGAAGAGATGTAGTTGACTTTGGAAGATACGGGAGTCTGAAAGATTAGATAGATGCTTGTGGATGATTTGGGAGATTGAGATAAAATGGTTAATGATTTGAAAGAGATTAGATAGCCATGTTTTTCCTTTGTTTATCACGGGAGTGTACGGAGGAATAAAGGCATGGCAGGATAGAGAGATAGGTGTGGTGATCGACAGAAGGATCATGAAGTGGTACTTATGTTTTACTTATACACTTGTTTCGGTCATGAGTTTTTTGTTTTAGTTAAGAGCGGATTCTAAGAGCTGAGCGAGGTGTCTAAGTTCCGTGTGAATTCTCTTTCTACCGTCTACCACTGTGCCAAACATAACCTGCCTACGCTAACACTATTTTCCTGACCCTACACTTTACAATGTCTTGTTGGATAGTCCACAATCAGGTTCCCCCCAACTTTCGCACCTCGCTTAGGCTTCGTGTCCCTGAGCTTTACGACCATGGCTCAGCCTTGTGCATCCTACTCCATTACTCCAATAGAGGGCCATCCCTCCTCACCCTCCTCTGTTGCAGCCTTTGACAAAGAAGACCGTCACCTCAGACACTTCCTCCTCAACACCAATGGACTCACAGGCCTTTTCCCAGAACAACTGCCTCTTCCGTCCCTGGATGGGATTGGTGACTTCACTCTTGCCGAAAGCACTGCCCTCTTCCTGCTCTGCTCCCTTATCCACGCCATGTCCGCTATGGGCAAGGCTATGGAGGAGCTCCCCCTTCAGACACGCGACCTCCAGTCCCATATCGCTAACTCCTTCCCCGATGGCTCTGATCACTCAGCCTAACTGAACCAGATCCAGTCTAGCCTACATGACCTGTCAGATAGAGTTGCACACCTCCCGCCTGCCCAGCCTGGGCCTCCTTCCATCCAAATAGCTTGCCCGAGCCCACTAGCGGCCCCCGCCTACACAGGGACCCCTCCTAAAGGGGCTCCTCCACACTCTCCATGAGGCCCACACAGTCATACCTCATGATTTTGGGAGGTAGTAGCGAATTCGACAAGGCAGCCTTTGAAGTTTTGGCTGGCCAGAGGAACAACAAGGGATAGAAAAGAACAACTGCAAGCCCATCAGCAACAAAGGTTGGGGCCGCCAATAGGGAGGGCTCAACCCCAAAGTCCCCTTCTCTTGCGAGTGCAGTGAGAAGATCTTTTGCTCCACGCTTGTCCCCCGACCCTCACCCTGATGCTGCTGTGATAAAGGGGCACCTACCTGACCTGGCTGCCTCAGTCCTCCATGAAGCAAACTGCTTCCTTCCTCACTCACTCAAACCTATAGTCAATGACAGAGGCTCGGTCACCCAGTTTATTGTAGACACTTTAGTCCTGGCTGCCTCCTACGCCTGCTATTTTGAAGCCCTCACTACCAAACAAAACTAGTCCTTCCCCATAGGTGCCACTCTCATTCAGGCTAGCATCCACCTCTGTCCAACACACTATTAAGTCACTTCTTGTGGATTACATGCCACAACAGGATGAAGATTGGTTCAGCTACCTATCCGAGTCAGTACTCAGCTCCAAGGCTGTCGCCATCTTAGCGGCCCGCTTCCTCAACTGAAACAGTCAGTCCAGTATGGAAAAATGCGCTTACTGAGTAGTTGGCAAAGTCGAACGTGATGCTGTCCAGACTATGCTTGCATCGATATACCTCTATCGTAATTCACGAACTGTCAAAAAGGTCGTCTCGTTCTCCTCTCCCACCAAGTGCCAGAAATGCTGGAAATATGGACATGTCAAACAACTGGGCAAAGCAGATTCCCTCACATGCCCACTCTGCTCCCTCTAGCAGGTGAAGGCCGAACACCACCCGAATCCTTCTTGCCCCAGCAGGGCTAATATCAAGGCCATCCTCAACTACAACCTGGCATCCCCAGCCAAGTGCCCCAACTGTGGGGAAGCACACTCGGCGAGAAGCAGGGACTGCCCCGAACGCCATCCCCCCCTACGCAATATGCTGACCTGGCCACAGAAGCCTGAGAGCTGCCGGCTGTCCCGGATCCAGGCCCTATCAATATCCAACCTACCACTTTGTGCGAGCCCCCACTCCCCCTAACAGCATGAAGAGCAGGCATCCTGCCACGGACCCTCCTTCCCCCATTCCAGGAAGAAACCCCTAGAGCCACCCGAACCACACTGGCAGCCCTGCCGGCCCTGACAAGATCTGCCTCTAAGGGTGTACTTCCCCACCCTGAGGGGACAGCCAACCCCTCTCCTAGCGCTCACCCTCACTCAGGCCCAGCCGCATAAGATATCGCACGACGGCGAAAACTCACCTGCAAGACTAGATCCTTGAGAAGTTCTTTCCATTGTTCAACACAACTGCCTCTGCAGTTGGAATGTGTTTCTTTCCTTAGTTAATTCTTTTAATTTAGCTGAAGACCCTCCTGGGCTTGTTTGCCTGAATGACTTGGTGGTTTGAAGGAACCCCTCCAAATGAGCCTTATGTCTTTCGCTTCAGTGTCATGCGGACACTGCCCCCGGGTAGCCTTTTATGTTTTTATGTCGCTAATTGAAGGGGCCACCATGACCCCTGTATTCACTGGCAGGTCAGACCTAGCCACCCTCGAAATATCAGATACATCCCTGTTCAGTTGAAAGTTTGAAAAATTCCACATCGTCAACTGTTACAACGTATGAGGCTTGACAGCCACAAAGAGGACAGTTTCACCAATCCTAGCCCTCCCAGCCAACTCCTTTCCCACATTAGTAGTTGGTAATTTCAACATCTACCACCCCGCGGCAGATTCAGTCGGGAAACATGTCTCCTCCGAACTCAAGGCTTCCTTCCTGTACTTCTCAAGGGACTCTGAACAAGGATTCACTGTGCTTAACACTGCAGGGGTTCACACCCGCTTCCCTCTCAGTGGATCTTCCAGGCCCTCTGTCTCCTTGCCATTGCATCCTCCTCACTAATGCTGTTCTTCCAAGAGTGGACTACTGACCTACCCGCTAGTGGCTCTGATCATGTTCCTGTTATGAAGACTGGAACACCCTATTATTGCCGCTCTACCTCTGGCCCCGAACCTGGCAGGACAGATTGGCCATCACGGGAACTGCGGCTCAAGGAAAGAAAAGTTCCTACCGCTCCTTCTCTCCCTACCAGACAGGCATTAGAAAACTGGTTTGATTTCCACCTCAACACCCTCGTTAATCTCCTTAAAGTTCACACCACACTTAGCCGCCTATTGGTCAGAGCAAAACTATTGTGGTCCCAACTATTGAGAATGCTTTGAAAAGAGTTTCACTCTGCTTCTTGGAAACATGAGCAAAGGTTAATCTTGCGTCTGAGGTGTGAGTGCCATGTCCAAAGACATCCAATGTCAGTTTTCCGTCTCCTGCGTCACCAGTGTCCGGACACCATTCCCAATGCGAATTGTGTTCTCATGTGACATCGGACCTTACCGATATCCCGCCGCCTCCCCACATCTCCTACTCTTCTCCTGCTCCTTATCTCAAATGCTGACATCTCTTTCCTGCCTCCCATGTCTGCAGCATCCGGACGCCTCCCCAAGGGACACAGTTTTGCTTCTGCTTCCGGGTGTGCTCATAACAACTTGCCTTCTCCCCAGTGGCACGGGGATATCACCAGAGTCATTCCTGCCGGTGTGCCTCGTACTACTAGTCCTACTAGGCGCGTCTATAATTTGTTTGTTTTGAGATGATTCTATTCCTCTATGTCAATAGCTCGACTATATACTTGTCTATTATACACGTTTATACTCTGGTAGTGATTGTGACGCTACATCTCCGTCAGGGAGCGATGTAGCCATCATCTGGACTACGTGCTTCTCGCGTTCATTTTGTTATAGAAGCCCTGTGCGTCATCCTAATAGATCTTGTTAAACGTGTGTGAATTGATCCAACTGTTGACAAGCAAGCGCCAGTGTGTTTCCAGTATGAGATGCGCCAAGCCAAAGATCGTCCCGATATCCACAATTGTGAGCTCTCAGGTAAGGTGTCTCGGCTGAACGATAACTAGACCATGTACCTGTGACGGACTTCCAGAGTTGTTGGGTGGTGGCTTCAGTGTGAAGAATTCTGAGAGCTAAGACCTGAATCGTTTATAGGGGAGAACTCGCTAAGAAGACGTGAGTAATGTAGGCTAGATATAATGGAATACGCCTCCGTAGATGGTTGAAGTATTGGTAACGATAATGTAGGATACTAATTATATTGATAAGATCTTTTCTTCGTGCTTGTTGAGTATAAATAGCAGCGAAGATACTTCGATATTGATATTCTGCGTCTGAGCAATCGCGGTAAACATGCTAACTCTATACTACCTAAGTATCATGCTTACAATTCTGCGGACTTCACCTGAGGGCAAACACTCGTAGACCCTGAAAACTCTTTACAACACATTCTTACTCTAATGGTCAACTTATCAGTCTGCGCTTCCGTTATTCCTGATGGTGTGGAAACCACGTCAGGTGTCAGCTCATCTGTTTATCTGTTGACAGTAGTGGTTACGAATTATCTTGCCCCTGTGCTTCTTGGAGGTAGTCTAACTTGCTAGACTGAAGATGGCCAGTCTTCTTGTGTTGGCTCCGTAGAGAATTTGGCATGCGACGGCATGTTGCATTCTTGTCTTCTGGTATTACATGACTTGTCCTCGGGATCGCACCTATGGGTTTTTCCCTCGGACTCCATCTTTTACCAACATATCCTTTGTGGATTCACCCGATCCACTTACTGGGCATAGTTACCTTCTTACCCTACGCTTCTTTGTAGGTAGGAGGGGCCTAACCTGAATGCAAAACGTCCCATTACCTTCAACCCACTCTTCCGACAGCTCGTCTTCAAGTGTGTGTAGCTTTATGTGCCACTGTCTGATTCACCTGCCCTCATACATGCTGCAAACAGGACCTGGTCGGACAGACGGCCGCGAGGTATATGATGTCATAAGATATGTTCCAATAATAGTAGTCTTTGGTGTTGGGACGCAACAATCAAGGAGCCAGTGATAACATGCTGTTCCAACGCCAGGGCCGGAGATGAGTGTTATCTTTATTCTTCAAAGTTCGTGCGCGTCATGGTAGGGTAACCCTGTCCCCTAAATACTTACAGGCAGGCGGTGCGCCTAACACGAGCTCCCCTCTTCGAAGTGTCCATCCCGAATACTCCATGTCTATTATACAATCTAACTTCCATTGCAAGCTCCACAGTGTGGGGGTAAAAACCACCAGCGTTGACTTATCCACCGATGGATAACCTTTGTATGTTACTCAACCCCTTCCTGACCTGCCATTTGCGGGTTCTCTCTAGGAAACCTTTCCACCTATTCCTGCGCTTTCGTCATACCTTTCCTGGGTTCCCAGGTATTTTCATCCTCCGTGGAGCCTTTCCAATTAAAAAAATACCGAGGCTCCTTCATCCGCTTATTCCTTCACTCAACCTTTCGCGCATATCAAATGATCTCACTCTTGACGATCCTTTCTATCTCCCACTCCAAGTCTCCCTCGATGTCCTCAGGATCATCTGGTGGTTGTTCGCGATTCGATCAGTTCAGGGATCAGTAGGATTCCAATAAGGAAATATGAAATTGTTAGGCGCACGGACTCCCCGTAAGGATTTACAGGGTAAAGTTACCCTACCTTGACGCACACAAACTAGCGCAGTGGGAATAACACGTGACTTCTTTCAGAAGGTCACGTGTTCGACGCACACCCCCGTCATAGTTATTACAACTACACAACAGATCGTTATCAGTCTCCACGCAAGCGTGTGAGCCATGCGACCGAGGGGTTTTCGCCGATTACTATAGAAGAAATATTTCTCTATCAGTAAGAAGTTGAACAGCGAGGTGCGAACGGTTGGACAAGAAGTTATGGCGCTTCAAAGTTAAGCCGACCGACATATGTAGTCTGATATGTAAGACGTAAGCATATGATTACCCGGCATGAGAAATGTTGATCACAACATGACCGGAAGGAACGACTGGTATGATAGCGAGCCAGGCTGCATATACAGACCAAGTTCATATGACATAAGAATCAAGAACCAGTAATTGGACGCAATTACTTGGGCAAAGATTAAAGCCGAAGTGGTGTGCGAGAACTCAGGGTCAAACGGTGTTCGCACATTCACGGAAACTAGCAGAAGTTGGAAAAGGTACTTCGCTAGTATGAGAGTTAGATGTACCCTGGGAAAGGGTATAAGAAGTGGGCAAAAACCCGGAGTAGATAGAGATCAACAAGCACGGAGAAGAGATCTTATCACTATAATAAGTTATCTACACTTTTATATCGTTACCAAGACTTCTACGATCTACCTCGAAGTGAATAATTATATCTAGCCTACATTACTCGTGTCTTTGTAACGAGTTCTCCGATATAATTACGATTAAGGTCCTAGCTGTCGGAATACCTTACGCCGAAGCTACCACCTAACACTATATTGATACTTCTCATTGTTACCGAGACGAATGTTTGGCAGAAACACTCATACTCCCAAACCAAAAAACCTTTCGAACCAAGACCATTGCGGACTATCTCGATAAACGAAGGCCTCACCCCGATACCAGAGTTAGGGACTCAAGAGCCCTACAACGAATCTTATTTCTGGTGGACAAATCCAGAAAATACCGTTACCCACGAAGCCATACCTGCACTATACCTACAACGGTACGGTGAAAACTTCATTTACAAAACACCTTCGGAGAAATCCAACTCCATTTGGTACACCCGGTACCCAGAAAGCGATCAACGCTCAAGTCAGCGTTTTGAGATACCGATAGTCTGGGGAGGAAACAAAAGATAAGTTTTCCTTATAGAAACCAAAGAGATGGCTTCTGACCCCAAAGCGCCTGAGGCCATGGAATGGCAAGAGGGAGAAGCAGCAGACACGGGAGATGAACTCTCCACAGTCCAAGCCCCAAGTGTGGAAACGACCGTCACCCACCTAGCCAGAACACATTCGGCAAACGGCACACCTCGCTCTCCTGTGGGATTAGGCATCCTAGACAAATATGGGAAGGGACGACGACCAGGAGGTCGCAGAACGCCTGAACCCACCGAATCCCTCAGGGCCGTCCGATCCGAAGATTAGATCAGATCCTCGGCCGATTTGACCCAAAGCTCACCGTTAGTCAAGATAAGCACCATCTTGCATTCAGCTCCCTCCCGACCAATATCTTATTAATGGCCGAGGAACTGGTAACCGTAAAAAATCAGTTGAACTCTGGGTCCAGATAGTCGGTCGAGAACTCACCTGAATAGACGAATAAGTTCAGCTTTTGGACTTGGAATCTCAGAAGGACCAAGAGAACATCGCCACCCAAGTCGCGGAACGACTAGGTGAAACAGATGAGCGACAGACCAGACATGAGGCTGTCACCTCTCACGTCCACGAAGCAGTGCAAGGAACTGGCGAACAGTCCATGCATCGGGACATACTCCTCGACTAAGAGATTGTTCGAATAAACGAACAACATAAATGGGAGCTGGAAAATCACGAGATGAGCATTAATCTCGTAAGGTATGAGCTGCAACGACAACCGGAGTCTAGAGAAGCCCAAGATGGTGAGATCGCGGTGCTTAAGGCACTTGTGGAACAGTTGCTGGGACAGGTGAAGGGAAAAGGCAAGGTGTCGGATCCGACACCAGAGGCTTCAGGGGTACGGGGAGGGAGACCACCACCACCAGCGCGACACGGAGCGACAGGAGCTCCAGGCGGAGGAGGGCGAGGAGACCCCAATGATGAAGGGGAAGGGTCTGGAAGGAAGCCAGAGGAGAATAGAAGAGGAAGACGGGGCGAGAGACCCGCACCCCAGCCAGAGGAAGACGAGTACGACGTCGAGAACGATGAACAGTTTAACCTGTTCTCTCGAGTCATGGCCAACGCCTTGGGACAACGAACAAGAGTCCCAGCGGAAGGCCATGCCATGTTTAGAAATGAGAAACACCAAGATATACGGGGTTAGGTGGTAGCTTCGGCGTGAGGAATTCCGACAGCTAGGACCTTAATCGTGATTATATCGGAGAACTCGTTAAGAAGACACGAGGAATGTAGGCTAGATATAATGGTTTGCTTCGATATAGATTGTCGAAGTAATGGTAACGATATAAAAGTGTAGAATAACTTATTATATTGATAAGATCTCTTCTCCGTGCTGGTTGTTCTTAATAGCAGCGAAGATGCTTCGATATTTATATTCCGCGTCGGAGCAATCGCGGTATACATGCTATCTCTATACTAATTAAGTACCTTGCCCGCAACTCTGCGAACTTGACCTGAGTGCGAACACTCGTAGACCCTGAAAACTCTCTACCACACCTTTTGCTCCCATGGTCAACTTATCGGTCTGCGCTTCCATTTATTCCTGATGGTGTGGAGACCACGTCAGGTGTCAGCTCATCCGTTTATCCGTTGACAACAGTGGTTACGAATTATCTTGCCCTCGTGCTCGTCGAGGGTAGTCTAACTCGCTGGACAGAAGATGGCCATTCTCCTTTGGTTGGTTCCGTCAAGAATTCGGTATGCAACTGCATCTCGTATTCTAGTCTTCCGGGATTAGACGACTTGTCCTCGGGATCGTACCTATAGGCTTTTTCCCTAGGACTCCATCTTTTTACCAACTTGTCCTCTGTGGATGCACCCGATCCACTTACTGGGCATAGTTACCTCCTTCATGCTCTACACGACTTTGTAGGTACGAGGGGACTAACTTTCGTGCAAAAGGTCCCGTTACCTTCGACCATCACTTCAGACTGCCTGTCCTTAAGGGTCTGTAGCTTTATGCGCCGTGGTCCGATTCACCTGCTTCCACTTGCATAAGGTGCCGGAAGGTCTCCCCTCATATATCCTGCGAACAGGATCCGGTCGGACGGACGGCCGCGACGTATGCGGTGTTATAAGATGTGTTTCGTTGATAGTGGTCTTTGGTGTTGGGACGCAACTACCCAGGGGGCCAGTGATGACGCGCCGTCCCAACGCCGGAGCTGCAGGGGGGTGTTATCTTTTTCCTTCGAAGTTCGTATGCGCCAAGGTAGGGTAACCTTGCCCTGTAAATCCTTACGGGGAGTCCGTGCGCCTAACACGAGCTCTCCTCTTCAAAGTGTTCTTCCCGAATACTCTATGTCTATTATACAATCTTTTCATCTTATTTCGAGCTCTACATAGTAGGGGTAAAAACCACCGGCGTTTGCTTGTCCACCGATGGAAAACCTTTCTTATGTCACTCGACCTCTCCCGGGCCCGGCATCTCCGGGTTCTCTCTATGAAACCTTTCCACCTCTTCCTGCGCGTTCATCATACCTTCGGGTGGCTCCCAAGTATTCTCGTCCTCCGCGCAGCCTTTCCACTTTACAAAATACTGAAGCTCTTTCATAGGTTTGTTCCTTCCTCGAACCTTTCGCGTGTAGGAAATGATCTCACTCTTGACGATCCTTTCTACCTCCTACTGTAAATCTCCCTCGATTTCTTCGGGTTCTCGTGAGGGTTGTTCGCGATTCGGTCGGTTCGAGGCTCGGTAGGGTTCCAACAGCGAAACATGGAACACGGGATGAATTTTCCACCTAGGCGATATTTCTAGCTTGTATGCCCGACTTCCTTTCTTTTCTAAGACTTTGAACGGGCCATACAGCTTTGGACTCAACTTCTTCGATGGTAGTTTGGTACGTATGTTTTTCGCATTCAACATTACCAAGTCGCCGACCTCGATGTTGGGTTGTGCTGTCGCTTTTCGGTCATAATATTTCTTCATCGATTCCCGTGTGTTTTCTAGGGTTTGTTTCGCCTGTTGGTGTATGTCCTGCATCCAGTGAACATACAATGCCGCCCCAGGGTTATGAGCTTCTCTCTCCTTCATCCACTCCGTCTGTGGGTGAAAACCGTAGTTGGCGAAGAATGGGGTCATTTTGTGGGCGTTGGTTGCCGAGTTGTTGTAGGCGTGTTCTGCTAACGGCAATATTTGATACCAATCGTCCTGATCGTGGTTGACAAATGTTCGTAAGTAACCTTCCAGCACTTGGTTGGTCCTTTCCGTTTGTCCGTCAGTTTGAGGGTGGTAAGCCGTTGACATGCGCCTCTTAACTCCTAGCATCTTGCACAATGATTCCCAGAATTCGCCGGAAACCTTTGCGTCCATGTCCGATATAATTTCGGTTGGCAATCCGTGAAGTTTCCATACTTCCCGAAGGAAGGTATCCGCAACGTCTTTTGCGGTCGCTTTTTCGTGGAGGCAGATGAAATGAGCCATCTTCATGAACCGGTCTACTACTACCATGATCTGGGTCTTACCCAGCGATTCCGGTAGTTGGGTGAAGAAGTCCGTCGATATGGAGGACCAGGCAGCATAAGGTACTTCTAAAGGTTGACGTAATCCGTACTTGGCATGCCGTGGGGATTTACGGTGTTGACATTCGTCGCAGGATCGTACATAGTCTCTGATCCAATCTGCGAGTTTTTTCCAGTAAAGGTCCCTTGTTACTATCTCGATCGTTTTCTCCTGTCCGAAGTGCCCTGCTACTAATGAGTCGTGACAGCCTTGGGCTATCTCCGTTTGAAGGGCATGTACAAACGATTTTGGTAATATAGTAGCCCGTCCTTTTCTATCCATTTGTCCTGCATCTTTTCCCCGTTTTCTCTTAACCTGACCAGTTCACGGCCTCGGTCCTGCCACTTCTCATCCTCCTTACCCGCCATTCTAATCTTGTCCAGAAATGAATCGTTCATTGTTCGCGTCAGGGCTGCATTGACGTGAGCGCTTGATAACATTTCTCTTTCTCTTGTCAACCGAGGGTGATGGTTGATGTCCGCCGCGCTAAAGAATTCGTTACTGGTTGAGTCTGCGTGAAGGAAACATATTTTGACTCCTGCTTCTTTAGCCGTAATCAATCGCTTGGGGTTCAGATCACTTGACCCAAAGCCCGCCTTCCCTCGCTCGGTTGTCCCCAGATCGTCTACTTCCATGGCGTCGGCATTGGCAACTTTCTCAACTATGTGTTGTGCTATCCCATCTCCTGCTCTAAATACACAGTCCGCTTCGCCATGATTTCGAAGTATGACCTTGACTTCTCCGGTGTAATCTGAATCTATTACACCACCGCCCACTGCTATTCCCATCTTGCTAGCCATACCACTTCTTGCGGCTAGCCTTCCGTAGGTTCCTTCTGGCAAACCTATCGCAATACCCGTCTCAACAATTGTCTGTCCTTTTGCTGGTACCAGGCCGTCTGTCAGGGCGTAGATGTCATGACCAGCCGCAAACTGTGATCCTTTCGTCGGGATTATAGCCTTGTCCGAAAGTTTCATTATCCTGAGGCTTGTGGGTCCGCGTTTTTCTGGAACGAGGGCTGTCTCTGCGTTTCGTTTTTGATGAATTACTGAAATTTGAAAATGTTCCGATTTCAAAATCGATTGTTCACTGTGACGAGCTCCCTCCTCAGGACGGTACTCCGGCCGTCTAGTTAACGCGTCGGGTTTCCCGCCCCTGCTCCCCGGTCGATAGACTATTTTGAAGTTATAGTGCGTCAACTCCTGTGCCCATCGAATCTGTCGCTGGTTCCAGACTTTTTTGGTCAAAAAGGACTGTAGGTTTTGGTGGTCGGTGTATACCGTCACGGGTTCTTCTTCATCCCAAAGATATCTTTTCCATTCTTTGAACGCCTCTATTATTGCGAGTAATTCCTTATCATTTATCTCGTAATTTCTTTCGGCGCTGTTTAGTTTTCGAGAATGGAAAGCCACTGGGTGAAGCCTTCTGCCTTGATATTGAGACAGTACACATCCGAGCGCGAAGTCGCTTGCGTCCGTCTCAACCACCGTTTTCCTTCCTAGCCAGAAATGCGATAAAATTGGTGCCGTCGTAAACCTCTTCTTCAACTCCTCAAACGCCTCTTCCTGCTCTCTTCCCCAGTGAAAGTCCTTTGGGTTTCCTTTTAACGTTTCGGTTATTGCCTTGCAAACTTTTGAGAAATCTTTAATGAATCGACGATAAAAATTTGCGAATCCAATGCAGATCTGAACTTCTTTAACCGACCTTGGGTGTGCCCAATCTTGAACGCTTTTCACTTTCCTATCACTCATGGTGACTCCGCTCGTGCTGACAATGTATCCTAAGAATTCGACCTCATCTTGGTGGAAGACCGACTTTTTCAGTGAGACTGCCAAGTCGTGCTGTTCGAGTCGGTCTAGGACTTTTTGGACTAGTTTAATGTGGTCGTCCATAT
>Ga0307513_10003940_pt1 | contig 19964 bp, 17 predicted proteins | sample 15_EM_MG_FD_202174 | JGI IMG/M metagenome (GOLD analysis project Ga0307513, IMG submission 202174) | Populus trichocarpa ectomycorrhiza microbial communities from riparian zone in the Pacific Northwest, United States - 15_EM | ecosystem: Host-associated > Plants > Roots > Unclassified | place...
CGAGGTCGTGCGCGGCGGGCCGTCGTGGTTGGAGTACCACCGCGCGTCGGTGTCGAACGTCGACGGCTGGTCGGCCAGCGCCAGGTCGATCTGCTCGATCGGAAACGGCGTGATGATGCGCTTGAGCTCGTCGAACACGTCCATCGTTGAATACCGATCAGGGATCGCCGACGGGCTTGCCACCCGCGGGCGGATTCGAATGGTCGAAGGGCTTGGGGCGCGACAGCCCGCCGGCGACCGGCGCCTTGGCCTGGACCAGCACGCGCCGGCCGGTCGCGAAGAACACCGTGATCTTGCCGGGCTCGTTGATCTCGATGACGCCCTGGCCGAAGCTCGGGTGGTCGATCCGGTCGCCGACGTCGTAGAGCTCGCTGGCGCGGTACGGGCGCGAGGCCTTGCTCAGGTCCGCGGCGACCGCGGGCTTCTCGAAGCGCTCGACGGGCGCGCGCGGGGCCTTGGGCTCCTTGGCGGGGCGAATCGCAGACGGCAGCTTCTTCTCGGCCGGAGCGTTGTGCGGTGACTTGTAGCGATGATCCGCTCCGCACTGCTTGCAGTGTACTTTGGCGATCTTGTCGCCGACCTTTGCAACGACGACGTGCCAGACGTCACCGCACTTCGAACAAAGCGCTTCAACATCGGCGCCAACTCCAGCTGACATGGGCTGGGGAGCATAGCAGCTTGCATGCGCGCGACCGCGCTCCATTGACCCCAGATCTATGCGACTGTTTTCAGCGCAATGAGCCAGGCGGCGGCTGACGCGCTCGTCGCGGAAGCGAACGAGCTGATTCGCGTCGAGAAGTTCGCGGAGGCCGCGGCCAAGTTCGAACGCGGGACGCAGATTTTTCCACCGCACGCCCTTGCGTGGAAGGGCCTGGGGCATGCGCTGTTGTGCCTCGGGCGTCCGCACGAGGCGGCGCGCGCGTTCGATCGCGCGATCGGCCTGCGCCCCGAGAGCGCGACGGCGCTGTGGGGCGGCGCGGTCGCGCACGCCGAGATCGGCAACAAGCCCGTGGCGCAGAACTACCTGCGCCGCACGCTCGCGCTGCAGCCGACGTGGATCGACATGGCGCGCACCGTCGCGCAGCTCGCGCCGTTCCTCCAGGTCTCGAGCCGCGCGGGCGACGCGATGCGCGCGGCGCTCGGCACGTTCTCGACCCGGACCTATCGCCACGCCAACGACGAGAGCCGGTCGCTCGAGACCTGCCGCTTCGTTGGCCTGCCGACCGCGCAGCACTGGACCTACGCGACGCTGGGGCTGTCGAACACGGCGTGGCCCGAGCTCGGCCGGCCGCGCGTCGAGCTGCTCCTGGCGACGCGGATCGACACCGAGCTGTGCGGCCAGATCCTGGCGAACCTGGCGTTCCACCTCGGCGAGACCGGCTTCTTCCCCGAGCCCAGCGTGATGGTGCGCGACGTGATCGGCGCGCTCGACGCCGGCGACCTGTCCGAGCGGCTGCCGCACGTCTACATCACCATCCCGCGGATCTGGCAGCTCGAGCTGCCGCTCGAGATCGGCCCGCCGGCGATCACGCTCGCGCAGGTCGTGCCGGTCAGCGAGGCCGAGTACCTGCGCTGGCGCGCCGACCTCGACAACTTCGAGCCCGACCTCGTCGAGCGCGGCGTCGACCTGACCGATCTGCGCCGCGCCGGTTAGGCGGCCGGGTCGCGTGTGCGGCCGCGCCAGCGCAGCGCCAGCCAGGTGAAGATGAGGAAGGCGCCGACGGTGACGCCGAGGATCAGCGCCGGGCGCAGCAGCTCCAGCGGGGGGCTGTCGTAGGTCGTCGTCCGCGATGCGCGATCATAGGTGGCATGCAGGACGTTCAGGTCACGGCTGGTCCCGACCCAGGTGGCCCACCCGGCGAGCGCGACGCCCAGGCCGAGCGCGAGCGGGTGCCGCAGCGTCCGCGTGACGCGCGCGCGTCCCAGGCCGAGCAGGCTTGCGAGCGCGGCGATGAGCGCGATGGCGATCGCGAGCTGACGCAGCGTGGTCCGCGCGACGTCATTCGCGAGCGCATACAGCGCCGATGGGAGCATGTCTGGAAAGGACCAACGCGTCGTGACGGCGATCGTCGCCACGGCGGTCAGGCCGGCCACGACGGCTGCCAGCGATGCATCGGCGACGCGCACCACGAGCTCCCGCGCGTTCTCCTCGGGGAGGCCGCCTGCTCGACCCACGACGCGCCCGAAGATCCACCTGCCAGCGCGGGCCCCGAGCGCGTGCGCGGCCACGATGGTCACGAACACGCGGAGCCACCTGTGGTCGTCGGCGACGAGGAGCTCGGCGATCCAGGATGGCATCAAGTCTCGGGCCGCGCCGCAGAACGGCGCGCTGCCGAAGCAGACAAGCGTGTAGCGATCCGGCCAGTTGAGGATTGCCACCACCAGCGCCATGGTGAGCAGGCTCGCGACGCCGGCGTTGGTCCACGCCACGCGTCGAGCGAACACGTTCTCGAGCAGCGCGATCCGCGCCGCACCAGCGGCCGGAGGCGGGCACGTCGCGACGGCGCGCTCGTCGCGCGCGCGGACCCACCAGGCGAACACGCCGACTAGCAGCATCACGCTGCCGGCGCCGACGACGGTCAGGAACCAGCTCGCGACGCGCGTCGGGACGGCGTGGGGCGCGATCGGCCAGAGCTCGAAGCGGAGCCCGGCGCCGACGGTAAGCGCGGCCGCCGCGAGGCCGGCGGCCAACGCCAGCCGCGCGGTCCGCGGCGCCCACGGAAGTGCGCGGGTGAACGCGCGCCCGAGCACGCACGCGACGACCACCGTCGCGAACAAGGCGACCAGCAGGGGGTCCAGCCGATCCATGCGCGTCGTGCCGTCGGCGAAGCGCTCGAACCACGGCGTGAGTGGAAACGAGCGATGAAAGGCGAGGTAGAGCACGCCCGCCACCAGCGCGATCCACGTCCCCGCCGCGAACAGCACGCCGGTCGACCAGCCGTCCACGCGACGCGCCAGCCGGCGGGCGAGCTCGTCGGGCGACGCGCTCGACGGCAAGCGCGTGGCCAGCCACCGCGCGGCGAGCTGGCGTGCCACGGTGTGGGCGATGAGCATCGGCGCGGCGAGCCACGCCGCGATACCGAGCGCGTTGTCGTCCACCGCCGCCGCGATGTCATATCCGCCGTTGCCGATGACCAGGAAGGCCGGCGTCGCGACGATCGCGATCACGAGCATCGCGGCGCCGCCCGCGGCGATGCGGGCGACGCGGCGCGCGAAGACCTGTGTCACCGCAGTCAGCGCGAGCGCGTCGAGCCGGGGCGCGGCGGCCCGCGTCGTCGGGACGTCGAGGCGAGCGAGCGCGTCGTCGGCGGTGCGCCAGGCGCGCCGGCTGTCGGCGGCGACGGCGGCCAGGTCGCGGGTGATCGTGTCATCGAGCGTGGTCATCGCGATGCTCCTCGCGCGAGGGCGGGCGTGGGGGCGCCGCCGGGCTGCTGGTGATAGTGCGCGCGCATCCGATCGCGGCCGCGCGCGAGCCGCGACTTGACGGCCGAGGCGGACACGCGCTGAAGCGCCGCGATCTCGTCGACCTGCCAGCCTTCGATCTCGAACAGCACGATCGCCTCGCGCTGCACGGCGGGCAACGCCGCGAGCGCGGCGCGGGCGCGGCTGGCAGCGTTCGCAGCGTCGGGCGACCAGTCACTCGTGCGCAGGTCGAGCAGGAGGGGTGGCTCGCTGGTCGAGTCGCCGTCGGACGCCTCGCCCAGGGGCAGCAACCGGCGCCAGAACGCGCGCCGGCAGCGGTTGCGGTGGACACTGACCACGATGCGGAACAGCCACGCGCGGAACGCGGCGTCGTCGCGCAAGCCGTCGAGCTTGAGCAGCGCGCGCAGCAGCGCCTCCTGATACAGATCGTCGCCGTCGGCGCGGGCGCGACACAGACAGCGCGCAAACGACAGCGCACGGTCGTGGACCGGCTCGAGCAACCTCCGCAACCTCTCGCGAGACCCCTCCATGAATGCCGCCTGGACAGTCCATCTCATCCGATCGGTCGCAGCGGTCGGTACGAATTCTTGCAAGCCGTGGAGATCATGGAGGGTGCGGCGGCTCGGCGAGGCATGGGGCAGGGGGCGAAGTGCCCCCGCGGCTGCCGCGAATCGGTGCGCAGGAGGCTGCAATAAAATGACTCGGTCGCGCGATTTCTAAGCGCCGCGGGAATACGGCGCGAAGCGCATCAAGGCGCTTGCCGATCGCGAGCGAGGTTGGCACCCTCCCCCGCTATGAAGATCATTACGAGCTTGGCAGTCCTCGCGGCCCTGACGGCCGGTGGTTGCGAGCAGCAATCGTCCCGACTCGACAAGGTGACCGGCAAGGAGAAGGTCGGCGACAAGGCCAAGGCGCCGTCGACCGCCGAGGCGTCGCCGCCTGCTGTCAAGTCCGACCGGAGCGGCTCGGTCGAGGAGCGCCTGGCGCGCCTCGAAGACTCTTACGACAAGAACGCCGAGGCGCTCGAGTTCCTGAACAAGGTCTACGCGCAGCAGAAGCAGCAGCAGCAGGCCCAGGAGCGCGAGGAGGCCGCCGAGGACGCGATGTTCGCGGTCAACGTCGCCGAGGAGGTCAAGGCCGGCCAGGTCGACGGCCCGGCTTCGGCGCCGGTCACGATCGTCAAGGCGTTCGACTTCGCGTGCCCGTACTGCGAGCGCGTCTCCGCCACGATGGAAGAGCTCGTCAAGGAGTACAACGGCAAGGTCCGCGTCGTGTACGCGAACATGGTCGTGCACGCGCCGGCCAAGCCGGCCCACCTCGCGAGCTGCGCGGCGGCCAAGCAGGGCAAGTACATGGCGTTCAAGGACGCGTTCTGGGAGAAGGGCTTCAAGCCGTACGCGCAGGCGCGCGACGCGTCCAAGCTCGGCGAGGAGAACATCCTCGCGATCGCCAAGGACGTCGGCCTCAACACCGAGAAGCTCAAGACCGACATGAACAGCCCCGAGTGCGAGGCGCGCGTCGCGAGCGACCAGGCCGAGATGACCAAGTTCCACGTCAACGCGACGCCGACCTTCTTCATCAACGGCAAGCACGTCGGTGGCGCGCTGCCCAAGGAAGGCTTCAAGCAGATCATCGACGCGCAGCTCAAGATCGCCGAGGCCTCGGGCGTGTCGGGCGCGGACTACTACGACAAGGTCGTGCTCGCCAAGGGCGAGAAGCAGTTCCGCTCCAAGGCCGACCCGAAGCCCAACTAGCTGATCGCGGGTATAGATGCGCTGGTCGGTCGCCCACTGGCCTCCGATCCACGTCGCGTGATGACGAGCGGGCGTCGCGGGTGGACCGATGCCGGTCGTGGTGTCGGGTCGCCACAGCACGACGACGAGGGTCATGCCGCGGAGCCTACTCGGTTCGGCCGCCTCGACACGCTGCGCGGAACGGAGCCCTTGAACTTCGTCGGCGAGGTTGGCACCTTCGGCGCCCATGAAGCTCAAGATCAGCGTGGCGATGTGCGTGGCGGCTCTGATCGGAGCCTGCCAGTCGCAAGCGGCGGGTAGCGGCACGACGCCGGTCGCCGCGTCTGCACCGTCGGCGACCGTGGCGTCGACCGTCGAGGAGCGCCTGGCGCGGCTCGAGGCGGCGTACGCCAAGAACGCCGAGGCGCTCGAGTTCCTCGCCAAGGTCTACGCGCAGCAGAAGCAGCAGCAGGAGGCCGAGGCGCGCGAGGAGCCGGCCGAGGACGCGATGTTCGCGGTCGACATCGCCGACGACGTCCAGGCTGGCCAGGTCGACGGCCCGCCGGGCGCCCCGGTCACCATCATCAAGGCGTTCGACTTCGCGTGCCCGTACTGCGCGCAGACCGCGCCGACGCTCGACGCGCTGGTCAAGGACTACAAGGGCAAGGTCCGCGTGGTCTACATGAACCTGGTCGTGCACCCGCCGGCGCGGCCGGCGCACCTCGCGAGCTGCGCGGCGGCCAAGCAGGGCAAGTACAACCAGTTCAAGCACGCGTTCTGGGACAAGGGCTTCGGCGCGTACGCCGAGTCGCACGACGCCGCGAAGCTCGGCGAGGACAACATCGTCGCGATCGCCAAGACGGTCGGCCTCGACGTCAGCAAGCTCAAGGCCGACATGGCGAGCCCGGCGTGCGCCGCGCGGGTCGAGCGCGACATGACCGAGCTCGCGAAGTTTCACGTCAACGCGACGCCGACGTTCTTCATCAATGGCAAGCTGTTCGGCGGCGCGATGCCCAAGGATGGCTTTCAGCGGGCGATCGACGAGCAGCTGAAGATCGCCGAGGCGTCGGGCGTCCCGGCGGCGGACTACTACGCCAAGGTCGTGCTCGCCAAGGGCGAGAAGCAGTTTCGCTCGAAGCTCGATCCCAAGCCGTAGCGCGGAGCGGCCGCCGAAGCGGGGCTTTGGGAGCGGCGATCGGCAGCGGCGATCGGCAGCGGCGATCGGCAGCGGCGCTCGGCAACGGCAACGGCAACGGCAACGGCAGCGGCAGCGGCAGCGGCGTCCGGCGGCTACGGGCGCAGGCGCTGGCCGGTGCCCGGCTGGTAGTCGATGATCTGCATCCGGAGGTCGCCGTAGTCGGTGGTCGCCGCGATCTCGAGCGGGACGCGACCGTCGTCATCGCTGATCCACATCGTGAACGTGCGCTGCTCGGAGCCGGGGTCGCGCACGCCCTTGCGGTCGACCTTGTAGGTCACGCCGTCGATGCGCAGCGCGGGCAGCTCGCCGAGCTCGGTGACGTGCTTCTCCTTGCCGAACATCGTGACGTCGACGTGCCACATGTAGCGGCTGCGGAACACCTCGAGCGCGAGCCGCGAGCCGGCCGGCGCCTCCCACGCGCGCAGCGCGAGCAGGAACGCGTTGTAGTCCCAGACCACCGGCTGCGAGACGCGCTGCGACTCGGCCTTCACCTCGGTCTCGTTGACGTGAAACGTCACCGGGATCGAGTCGCCGGTGCGCCCCGCGAGATCGACCACGGCGTGCTCGACGTCGGTCTTGCTGCCAGAGGCGTACTCGTCGGTCTGGAAGCGCAGCGCCCGGCCGCTCGTCACGTCGATCCACGACGTGAAGCGGTCGTCGATCGTCGCGAGGAAGGCCGCGACGCCGCGCACCGCGGCGTGGCCCTGCACGACGATCGCCCGCTTGCCTGCCAGGTCCTCGACCTCACCGATCGCCAGCTCGTAGACCGCGAGATCGACGCCGCGCAGCGACAGCCGGTACTGCATGTGCTCGCCCGGCGTGGCGAGCGGCGGCCCCTCGGGCAACGCGGCGCCGGGCTTGGCGACACCGCCCGCAGGCGCCGGCGTCGAAGGGCTCACCGCTGGATGCGCACACGCGCCAGCGATCGAGACCAGCGAGATCAGGAAGGCTCGGATCCAGGTTCCACGCACGCACGCAGCGTAGCCCGGCCTCGCGTGCCGGGTCGCGTCACGAGCGCGAGGATGCGCGATGCGCGCAGATCCACGATGTGCGTCGCGATGAGAGGTGCGCGCCGACGCGCGGGCGCCGACGGAATCCGATGTCAAGGCCGATTCACGGGCGATGAACCGTCCGTCCGACACCCGCGCGGGCTGTCCGGAGCTGCCAGCGTGAGCGCGGCCACGGTGCGGCGCGCCGACGCGCGGACAGTCGTGCGCTATTTGCGCGAGCTGCTGTGAGGAGGCGGGGCCAAGGGGGGTGAGCGGGGACTTGGGTTCCGTGGCCACCACTGGTAAGGTCCGCGCCACCTCGCTGGACGGCGAGCGTGAGAGGTTTCGATGGATACGAAGCACCTGGACCGGGTCGTGATCCGGTTCGTCGGCGACTCGGGTGATGGCATGCAGTTGACCGGGTCCGAGTTCGCCAAGGCGGCGGCGGAGGCAGGCAACGACATCTCGACGTTCCCCGACTTCCCAGCGGAGATTCGCGCGCCCGCCGGCAGCCTGTTCGGCGTGTCGGGCTTCCAGCTGCACTTCTCCTCGTCGGAGATCCACACGCCGGGCGACGCGCCCGACGTCCTGGTGGCGATGAACCCCGCGGGGCTCAAGACCAACATCAAGGATCTGATCGAGGGCGGCACGCTGATCGTCAACACCGGCGCGTTCATCGAGGCGAACCTCAAGAAGGCGAGCTACGCGTCGAACCCGCTCGAGGACGGCAGCCTCGACAAGTACAAGGTCCACGCGGTCGACATCAACCACCTGACGATGGCGGCGCTCGACGACAGCCCGCTGTCGAACAAGGAGAAGGGCCGCGCGAAGAACTTCTTCGCGCTCGGCCTGGTGTTCTGGATGTACGGCCGCGAGCCCGAGGGCGAGATCCGCCGGATCCACCAGCAGTTCGCCAAGAAGCCGGAGTTCGGCGAGGCCAACGTCAAGGTCTTCAAGGCGGGCTACCACTTCGGCGAGACCGCCGAGGTGTTCCAGACCGTCTACAAGGTCCCGGCGCACGTGTTCAAGCCGGGCATGTACAGGAACATCACCGGCAACGAGGCGATCGCGCTCGGCCTCGTGGTCGGCGCCGAGCTCGCCGGCAAGAAGCTGTTCTACTCGGGCTATCCGATCACGCCGGCGTCGTCGATCCTGCACTCGCTCGCGAAGTACAAGAACTTCGGAACGATGACGTTCCAGGCCGAGGACGAGATCGCCGCGATGGGCGCGGCGCTCGGCGCGGCGTACGGCGGCTCGATCGCGGTGACCGCGTCGTCGGGTCCCGGCATCGCGCTCAAGGGCGAGGCGATCGGCCTCGGCATCATGACCGAGCTGCCGGTCGTCATCCTCAACATCCAGCGCGGCGGGCCGTCGACCGGCCTGCCAACCAAGACCGAGCAGTCGGACCTCCTGCAGTCGCTGTTCGGCCGCAACGGCGAGTCGCCGATGCCCGTGCTCGCGGCGAAGTCGCCGGGCGACACGTTCTACTGCGCGATCGAGGCCGTGAAGATCGCGACGCGCTACATGGTGCCGGTGATGCTGCTGAGCGATGGCTACATCGCCAACGGCAGCGAGCCGTGGCCGCTGCCCAACCTGGCGTCGCTGCCGCGCTTCGACGTCATGCACCGGACCAACCCGGACAGCTACTTCGTCTACGAGCGCGACGAGCGCACGCTGGCGCGCGCCTGGGTCATCCCGGGCACGCCGGGCCTCGAGCACCGCATCGGCGGCATCGAGAAGGACGCGCTGACCGGCAACATCTCGTACGCGCCGGACAACCACGAGAAGCAGACCCACGTGCGCGCCGAGAAGATCGAGCGCATCGCCCAGGACATCGGCGAGCTCGACCTCGCCGGCGCCGAGTCGGGCGACGTGCTGATCATCGGCTGGGGCGGCACCTTCGGGGCGCTGCGCCAGGCCCAGCACCAGCTGGCGGCCGAGGGCAAGTCGGTGAGCCACGCGCACCTGCGCTGGATCGCGCCGCTCGAGCCCGGCCTCGCGAAGATCATCAAGAACTTCAAGCGCGTGATCGTCGCCGAGCTCAACATGGGCCAGCTCCGCATGGTGCTGCGCGCGACGTTCCTCGTCGATTGCATCGGCCTGAACAAGATCCAGGGCCTGCCGTTCAAGGTTCGCGAGGTCGTCGACGCGATCGAGGCCCAACTCGAACCCAAGGCCACCGAGTCACCTCCGATCATCGCGCAGCCCCAGGCGAGCGCGTAAGGAAGCCATGTCTGAAGCCGTCAAGCTCAAGCTGTCGAAGAAGGATCTCGAGTCCGATCAAGACGTGCGTTGGTGCCCGGGCTGCGGAGACTACGCGATCCTCGCGACGGTCCAGCGCACGCTCGCCCAGATCGGCATCAAGCGCGAGAACACCGTGTTCGTCAGCGGCATCGGCTGCTCGAGCCGGTTCCCGTACTACATGAACACGTATGGCTTCCACACGATCCACGGCCGCGCGCCGGCGATCGCGTCGGGCCTCAAGATCACGCGCCCCGAGCTCGATGTCTGGGTGATCACCGGCGACGGCGATGGCCTGTCGATCGGCGGCAACCACATGATCCATGCGCTGCGCCGCAACATGGATTTCAAGATCATCCTGTTCAACAACCAGATCTACGGGCTCACCAAGGGCCAGTACTCGCCGACGTCGGCGATCGGCACCAAGGCGCCGTCGACGCCGGGCGGCTCGATCGACCACCCGCTGAACCCGATCTCGCTGGCGCTCGGCACCGGCGCGACGTTCATCGCGCGCGCGGCGGACACCGACGCCAAGGGCATGGCGGCCATCCTGGTCGAGGCCTACAAGCACAAGGGCGCGGTGTTCATCGAGATGCTGCAGAACTGCCCGGTGTTCAACGACGGCGTGTGGGAAGGCGTCAAGGACGACCCGGCCGGGAAGCAGATCGCGCTGGTCGACGGCAAGCCGCTGGTGTTCGCCGGCGGGACCAAGGGCATCAAGCTCGGGCCCGACATGGCGCCGATGATCGTCGACGTCGGCGACGGCCCGGGCCAGACGCCGCTCGCGCAGATCGTCGTGCACAGCGAGCGCGGCTCGACGCTGTACGCCAACCTGCTCGCGCAGCTCGTGCTGCCGGACTTTCCGATCCCGATGGGCGTGCTGTACCGCCACGACAAGCCGACGTACGGCGAGCTCGCGACGGCGCAGATCGCGGACGCGACCGCCAAGCTCGGCCCGGGCGACCTCAACAAGCTGATGTACGCCGGCATGACCTGGGAAGTCGGGGCCGACGGCACGCGTCACTGATTCGGGGGCTCGGCATACCGTCGGCCCAGGGCCAGCGTCGCGAGGGAACCGTCACGCGGCCGCGAAACTATGCGCGGCGCGGCGTTGACGCGGCGGCGTTCCCGGCGAAGATCCGGCGCAGATGTCCGCGCACGTTGTGTCCGCCGAGGAAGTCGAACGAACCATCAGCGCCTTCACGCGCCTCGACCAGCGTGGCGACAAGAAGGCGATGAACAAGCTCGCGCAGCGCCTGCAGAAGGAGCAGCCGTTCCTCCTGCAGCACGCCGCCGCGGTGAAGAACGCGCACGGCGACACGGTCGGCGAGGCCGCCGTGTTCTATGCGACGCTCATGTGGGCGATGTTCGATCGCGGTCGCGACGGCACGCTGCCCCGGCTCACCGCCCGGAACCTGACCGACGCCGACGCCGTGGTCAGCGAGGCGCTCGACGCGATCCCGGGGCTCGCGGAGCGCCCGGTGCACGAGCGGATCGCGCCGGCGCTGGCCGAGGCGCAGCCGCATATCTACGCCAAGCTGTCCGCGCTGCTCGCCGAGGACGTCAAGGAAGCGGCGATGACGGAGGAGACGGCGTCGACGATCATCAAGCCGACCGAGATCGTCATCGAGGCATTCGACGCCGCGCTGTCGGGGCGGCGGCCGGGCGAGCGTCAGGGGACGCAGGTCGCCGAGGCCAAGGTCGGGCGCAACGAGCCGTGCCCGTGTGGCTCGGGCAAGAAGTACAAGAAGTGCCACGGCGAGCTCGGCGCCTGAGCCAAGGAGCTAGCCGCCGAGGCCTTCGACTTTGATCCAGGGTCCGGCGGTGTACGGGAACGACTGGTCGAAGTGGACGTGCGCGACGTACCACAGCGTGACGTCGTCGCCGTCGAGCGGCTCGTCGCCGACATAGGCCGACGGGAACGTCGCCGAGCCGGCGGCGCTGCGCGGCGAGTACGGCGCCCACTCGCCGTCGTGGTAGCGGATCGCGAACACCTCGGCGTCGTCCCAGCTGTGCGGCCGGATGTTGATCGCCGCGCCGGACGCGACGTCGACCTGGCGCCACACGTTGCCGTGCTCGTCGGCCTCGCCGCTGTACGGGAACCAGCCCTCGCGCTCGACGCGCTCCCACCGGTTGTCCTCGAAGCGCTCGAAGCTGTCGTCGCGCGCGCCGTCGAGGTCGAAGTCGAAGCGCCAGTGCGGGTGATAGGTGTGCTGGTCGTGCACGCCGGGCCCGTAGATCGTCAGCCACGGGCTGATCCGGCCGTCGTCGTGGAACCGCCACAGCTGCGTGTAGTGATACGGCCCGGCGGCGAACGCGGCCGACAGCTCGACGCCGCCGCGGAACGACTGCACGCGCACCGGCCCCTCGAGGGTGCGGGTCCCGAGCGGGACCCACCAGGGGCCGTGGACCTCGCCCGGGTCCTCGCCGACGTCGAGCGTCTCGTGCTGGTGGTCGATCGTGACGTAGGGCAGCGACGCCTCCCACAGCACCCGGCGGCCGCGGAAGTCGGCGAGGTAGATCATGATCCCGGCGGACTCGGTCAGCCGCCAGTGAAACGTCCAGTTGGCTTCGCTGATCTTGTTGCTCATCACCAGCGCTCCGCAGGCACGACCTGGGTGACCAGGTTCTCGAGGAGATCGACCACCGCGACCACCGACGCGTGGCCGTCCGGACGGCCGAACACCACGGCCGCCGAGCGCCGCGCGTAGGCGAGATCCTCGGTCGTGCGTCCCCAGTAGTGCAGCGTCGACTGCGGCGTGTCGCCGATCGCGAGCTTGGCGCGCACGCGGTCGTCGACCATCGCGATCGACACGGCGAGCGCCTCCTCGTCGCGCGACAGCATCGGCTGACCCTTGCTGAGCTCGAGGTGCGCGACGACGCCGGCGTCGAGATCGACGCAGGCATCGACCGTGCGATCGGCGGCATAGTCATAGGCCACGACGCGGACCAGGCGGTGGCCGGCCATCCAGTGCGGCGGCTTGACGACCAGCGGCTCGGTGCAGATCACGCGGTAGCGCCCGACCTTGGCCATCGACGACAGGCGGCGATCCTCCATCAGCGTGCGCAGCGCGTCGGCCACCTCGCCCGGCGTCAGCGGATCGAACAGCGTGGCGTCGGCGCGCGCGACGTCGGGCGCGGGCTTCGCGGGGGTGGGCTTCGCGGCAGCGGATTTCGCCGCGCGGGCCGGCACTTCAGGCTTCGGCGCGGCCCGCGGTTTTGGCTTGGACTTCGCCGGCTTGGCCGCCTTCACCGGCTTCTTTGAGGGCGCCATGCCGGCGACTATACACGCCTTTAGATCGCCGGCCGGCGTGGGGCGTCTCAAAGCACATGGCCCTCCGCCGCATGTGGTTCGCGTCGCTGTTGTTCGCCGCTGCTTGTTCCGCTGCCGCCCAGGCCGACGCCCCCGTCGTCGGCCCCGCGATGCCGCCCGCGCACATCGCGCTCGCGATCGCGCCGGTCAAGCTGCGCGCCCCGTTCGACGTGCAGGTGCTGCGCGACAACGGCGAGGCGCTCCCGACCTACGGACAGCGGGGTCGGTTCTACGTCCAGGGCAACGCGAACGAGCGCTACGTCATCCGGATCACCAACCCGACCGAGCGCCGCATCGAGGCCGTGGTCTCGGTCGATGGCCTCGACGTGATCGACGGCGAGAACGGCGACCTGCGCAAGCGCGGCTACATCGTGCCGGCGTACGGCGAGACCCGGATCGAAGGCTTCCGGACGTCGCAAGCCGACGTCGCGACCTTCCGGTTCTCGTCGGTGTCGGGCTCGTACGCCGGGCAGAAGGGCAAGGCGCGCAACGTCGGCGTGATCGCCGTGGCGCTGTTCGAGGAGCAGGCCAGCGAGCCGCCGCAGATCATCGTCGGCCAGGCGCCGCTGCGCGAGCCGCCGTCGAACTACGACGCCAGCGAGAGCCTCGACCTCGGCGACGCCGCTCCGGCGACGCGCAGCCACAGCGAAGGTCGTCGCGAGGCGTTCAAGGACGAGGCGCCGAGCCGCCGGGCCGCGCCCAAGAAGTCTGCCGCCGCGCCCGCCGTGCGCCCGCCGCCGCCCCCGTCGCCGTCCCCGACCGGTGGCTACGCCCCGCCGCGCGACAACTATGCCGGCGATGACGACGGCGAGAGCATCACGTACGACCGCGGCCGGCCCGAGGAGAAGGAGCGGCTCGGCCTGGGCACCGAGTTCGGCGAGCAGCGCACGTCGGCGGTGAGCTACACCGCGTTCGTGCGCGCCGCCAATCGCCCGATCGCGATCGCCGAGCTGCGCTACAACGACACGCCCGGCCTGATGGCGCTCGGCATCAACGTCCGCCCGTTGCCCGACGCCGGCGAGATCATGACGCGCGAGACCGCCGATCCGTTCCCCGGCGATCGCTTCGCGCAGCCTGCGCGCTGAGCGCGAGCAGGGCGATCAACGCTACGGCAGGTCCGGCCTGGTCGGCGCGTTGGGGTCGAGCTCGCAGTCGTCGAACGGGTTCTTGATGTTGTCGATGCAGATCTTGATGCGCTCGAGGACGCAGACGCGCAGCTCGGTCTTGCCGTCGAACACGACCTCGACCTTGCCGGACCGGTAGCCGGCCTGGCGGCAGGTCAGCACGAGCCGGGAGCCGTAGGGCTCCTCGAGCTGGGTGCCGCCCGGGCCGCGGTACGTGGTCCCGTCGTAGAGGTTGGCGCCCTCGGGCTTGGTGATGACCTGGACCAGGATCGTGCCGCGGTGGTTCGGCGTGTCGACCGTGACGGCGCCGGCGTCGAGGCGCGGCGTCACGCGGGCGCGGCCGGCGTCGGTCGCCGGCAGGACGATGAGGTCACCGGCGTCGGCGGGCGCGTCGCTCGGCTCGACCACGCCGGCGTCGGCGAGCACGATCATCGGGCCGGCGTCGTGCGGTGGAGCGACGGCGGCGCCGTGGCTCTTGAGCACGAGCGCGACCGCGCCGGCGGCGCCGCCGAGGATCATCGCGAAGAACACGAGCAGCGGCCAGCGCCGGGCGCGCGCCGGGACGAGCTCCTCCGTGAACACGTGCTGGAACGACAGCGGGCGATCGTCGGCGGTGCACTGCGGCTCGTCCTTGACGCGCCGGACGGTCGGCGGGCGCGCCGGCTCGATCAAACCGCGCTGCCCTTCGGCAGCGCTGCCGGCCGGGGGCAGGCCCCGCCCGTCGACGCCCTGCTGGGTCGACTGCTGCGACGCGCCGGCGTCGTGCGAGGCCACGAGGCTGGCGTCGGCGCCCGGCGGCAGCGCGGCGAGCTGGTAGACCGGGCTGCCGGTGACGCTGAGGCCGACCGGTGGTGGCAGGACGGCCTCGAGCGCCTCGAGCAGCGCGCCCATCGTCTGGTAGCGCTGCTCGCGCTTCTTGGCGAGCGCGTGCAGCACGACCGCCTCGAGCGCCGGATCGATCGCGAGATCCGGCCGGACCCGCGACGGCGGCTCGATCGGATCGAGCATCTGCATCGCCAGCGTGCGCACCATGCTGTCGCCGCGGTGCGGGACGCGGCCGCAGATCATCTCGTAGAGGATCACGCCGAGCGCGTAGATGTCGACCCGGCCATCTGTATCGCTGCGCCCGGCGGCCTGCTCGGGCGCCATGTACTCCGGCGTGCCGAACACCGAGCCGGCGCGCGTCAGCCGCGGCTCGTTGGTCTTGCCGGGCGGCGGCGCGACCTTGGCGATCCCGAAGTCGACGATCTTGACGAAGTCGGTCCGGCCGTCGCGGTCGAGCAGGAAGACGTTCTCCGGCTTGAGGTCGCGGTGCACGATGCCCTTGTCGTGCGCGGCGGCGAGCGCGCGGGCGATCTGGGCGGCGATCCGCAGCGCGCGGCTCGCGACGAACGGCGCGCCGACCCGGAGCGCGGCGCCCAGCGTCGTGCCCGGCACGAACTCCATCACCGAGTACGTCATGCCCTCGGGCGTGGTGCCGAAGTCGGTGACGTCGACGATGTTGGGGTGGCCGATGCGCGACGCCGCCTTGGCCTCCTGGACGAAGCGCCGGATCGTCGCGGTGTCGCGCATCGCCTCGCGCTTGAGGACCTTGATCGCGAGCGGGCGCTCGATCACCGCGTGGCGCGCGCTGAACACCACGCCCATGCCGCCCTCGCCGATCTTCTTCTCGACGTAGTAGCGGCCGTCGAGGGTCTGGCCGATCAGCTTGTCGTACTCGTTCTCGCGCGGCGTGCGGTAGAGCTCGAGCGCGTCGCTCGGGTTCTCCGACGCCGAGAACGACTTGATCTTCGGCGGCTCCGAGGGCGCGCGCGGCCGGGCCACCGCCGACGGCGCGGCGGGGCCGGGGCGGGTGCGCGACGAGGTGATCTCGCCGGTGCCGACCGACGAGCTCGACGCGCCCGGGCTCGGGGTGAGCGGAAACGTCCCGCGGCGGACCTCCTGGGTCGCCGGCGCGCGCGCGAGCTCGGCGGACTCGGCGAGCGTGTGGAGATCCGGCGGCAGCACCGGCACGGCCGCCCGAGTCGGCATCGCGGCCGGCATCGCGGCCGAGATCTGCGTCGGCAGCCCGGCCATCGCGTGCGCCGCCGGGCCGGCGTCGCCGACTACCGTGCGCTGATCGGCGGCGCTGCCGACGGTGAGCGACGCGCCATCGAACGGACAGAACCCGGCTTCATCGAAGCGGCGACGGCACGTCGGGCAGAGATGCAGCAACTCACTTGACCTGACGAGTCTCGTCGTACAGCGCCGAGCCGTCCTCGAGCTTCGCCTGGAAGTAGACGAAGACCTCGTTGTCGGCGGCCACCGCGATCACCGACTTGCCGCGGTACGGCATCACGGCGACCGAGCGCCCGAACGACTGGTTGCCCTCGGGCTGGGCGTCGTACAGCGACGCGACCTGCGCGGTCTCGAGGCCGGTCGCGCCGATCCTGTAGATCAGGACCTGACCGGACACCGTGGTGTCGACCAGCGCCGTCGGGTAGCCGGCCACGACGTACGACGTGGCGCCGATCGCGAGGATCGCCGCCTGGCGCAGGCCGGCCGTGGTGACCGGGTTGCCGATCGGCTTGAGCGTGTCGGTCGCGAACACCTGGAGCAGGCTGTCGCCGGAGTCGGTGTGGCCCGCGAGCAGCACGCGGCTGTCGTCGATGCTCAGGATCTGCGAGCCCTTGCCGGGCAGCAGCGCCGGCTTGTCGGCGAGGTCGGGCTGGAACTGCGGCTGCGGTTGCGGGGCGGGCGGGGGCAGGCAGCCGTTGAACACGCTGCCGTCGTAGCGCAGCAGGCGGCCGTCCTTGCCGTTCCACACCAGCACGTCGTCGGTGCCACCGGCGCCCGGCGTCGCGCCGAGCGCGCGGATCTGCATCTGGTTGCTGCCATCGGCGAGCTTGCACGCCGGCTGCTTGGTGTTGCTGGGCAGGTTGATGATCGTGCCCATCACGACGTCGGCGACGGCGACGATCGGCTGGGGCGTCGGCGTGATCCCGGGCAAGCCAGGGAACTCGGCCGGCTGCATGTACGTCGCGGCATCGGGCGTCGTCCCGATCGTGGCGCTCGACTCGAGCGAGGTGTTGGTGGTGAACAGCTGGCGCACCGACAGGAGGTGCGTGCCGTTGGCGACGACGATCGAGCCGGCGTTGCCGGTGGTCACCAACGCGACCTCGGAGCTCGCCGGGCTCGACAGCCAGATCGTCGGCGAGTCCACCGTCATGATGCCCTGCGCCGCGAGCGCCAGGCTGGTGTTCTCGAAGTGCGACGAGCCGGACTCGTTGTACTTGAGCTCGGAGTAGGTGCCCGGGCCGGCTCCGATGATCGCCAGCGTGCCGCTCGCGCCGCTGTCGCCGGTGTCGGCGCCGCGCGTGATCGCGACGCCCCAGTCGGCCGACTTCACGTCGGGCTTGCCGGTCGAGTTGACCCAGGTCTCGTCCGCGAGGTCGTCGAACTTGGTCCAGTTGCAGGCCGCGAGCGTGCTCGCCGCGAGCAGGAACGTCATCGTCGTCATCGTCGTCGTCGTGCGGCGCATCACCAGCTCACTCCCATGCCGAGGCCGGCATATCCGGGTCCGATTTCGGGTCGCAGCGCGAGCGCGCGGACGTCGATCAGGCCGGCCGACGGCGCGCCCTTCTCGCGGAACGTGTAGTACACGGCGGTCAGCGCGGTGACGCCGGCGACGAGGAACGCAGCGTCGGCGGCGATCGCGAAGATCTTGCCCTTGGTCAGCCGCGGGTCGTTGGAGTCCGGCGGCGGCCGGCCGATCTCGATCTCCTTCTTCAGGTCGTCGCGGTAGCTGTTGGCCTTGAGGCCGAGGAACACGCCGCCGCCGGTGAACCCGGCGGCCAGGATGTACGCCACGATCGCGTCGCTGCGGCTCGGCATCGGCGACAGCGCGATGCGAACCTGGGTCTCGGTCTTGGCCTGGATCACGATGCGGCGCGCGTAGCTCTTGAAGCCGGGCCGGGTCACCGTGATCGTGTGCTCGCCCTGCTGGATGCTCTTGAGGCACGGGCCGCGCTCGCACAGCACCTGGCCGTCGACCGTGATCGTCGCGTCCTCGATGCCGAGGCCGGTGACGTTGAGCTTGCCGACGGGCGAGCCCTTCAGCGTCGCCTTGATCGGCGTGACCTCGTTGGCGATCACCTCGATCTCCTGCTTGTATTCGTCGTAGCCGTCGGTGCTGATCCAGAACGTGTGCTTGCCGGGCTTGATGTTCTGCGACAGCGGCGTGCGGCCGACCGCGCCGACCGACTTGTCGTCGATGTAGATGTCGGCGCCCGGGACGTTCGAGCTGATCTCGACCCAGCCCAGGAAGCTCTGCTGCGACATCGACGCGGACAGCACGAACAGCTTGGTCGGATCGGCGGAGATCGCCTTCTCGATCACGGTGTAGCCGCGCTTCTCGATCAGCACCTTGTGATCGCCCTCGAGCGTGCCGGACCACGGCGTGGTCGCGAACGCGCCCTTGCGCTTGTCGTCGAGGTAGATCGTCGCGTTCGACGGATCGCTCTCGATGACGAACAGGCCGCGGACCTTGACGTCGCCGAGCTGCTCGACCTCCTTGGACGGCGCGGCGGCGGGGCTCGCGGGATCGGCGGCCGAGCCGGTGCTGGCCGGCGGCGCGGCCTTGATCCGGGCGATCTCGGCCTCGAGCACGCCGATCGCCTTCTCGACCTTGACCTTGTCGGTCGCCTGCGCGTCCTCGGCGAGGTACTTGCGGTAGGCGTCGACGGCCTTCTGGTAGGCCTCGGGGTCGGACGCCTTCTTCCCCTTCATGTGGTAGCTCGCGCCCACGTTGTAGAGGAACTGCGGGAACGCGCGGGCGGCGTACGCGTCGATGAAGCCTTGCGCGGCTTCGTCGTACTTGCCCTGCAAGTAGCTCAGCTGGGCTTGATCAAAGGCGGCTTGCGCTTTCTTGAGCGCATCGACTGGCTGAGCGTGCGCCGGCTGGATCGCCAGCGCGCTGATCGCCATCCACACCACGAACAGGACGCGTGATTGCATAGTCTCTCCCCGAAGCGACGCACGATATCATATCCGCGCGAGGGCTCGCAGCGGCACGGCGACCGCTGTCGGATGGCGATTTGTGCCCTCGGTCGACCGCCCGCCACCCTCGGCGCGTGCCGCGCAGCGCTGCGCCGGTGGGGATGTCGTACCCCCCGGAGGCCGCGGGCTTAGCGGGCGCGCTTGAGCTCGCGGAACCGGAAGATGCCGGTGGCGTGCAGGTCGGAGAACTGGACGCCCACGCCGTAGTTCCCAACCAGGTGCATGTCCTTCACCGAGAGGTCCTCGGGCACGGTGGCCGGATCGAGCAGCCGCTCGCCGGTCGCCTCGGACTGGCAGTGCGCGCAGGCGCAGCGGATGCGCAGCTCGCGCGCGCCCCAGACGTCTTCGCCTCCGTCGTCCCAGACGAAGCGGATCTCGCGCTTGCCGAGGCCAATGATCTCGAGGGGCATGGGCATGATGCTGCGTTCTTATCACCCGCGGGCACCTGCCGGCGCAATGGTGACCCGATGGTGACCGCGGGACAGGCTGCCGCGACGGATGGCCGTGCTAGCGTGCGCCCCGTGCCACCGCGTCAGCGCCGAGCCTTGTCGATGCCGCGCGCGCCCGGCCGGATCTTCGCCGACGGCGTGCGCGCGAGCGCCGATGCGCTGGTCGCCGCGCTGCGCGCCCCGCACCTCGAGCACGACGTCTCCGAGTCGCTGACCCACCCGTTCCACAGCTACCCGGCGCGGCTGCACCCGGCGACCGCGCGCGTGCTGGTCGAGCTGGTCAGCGCTGGCGCGCCGCGCAACGCGACGCTGGTCGACCCGTTCTGCGGCTCGGGGACGTCGCTGGTCGAGGCGCGCGCCGCCGGGCTGCGCGGGATCGGCGTCGACCTCAACCCGCTGGCCGCGCTGGTCGCGCGCGCGAAGACCTGGACCGCGCCGGCGCGCCGCCGCAAGGATC